>ENA-OQAZ01001376-OQAZ01001376.1-human-gut-metagenome-genome-assembly--contig:-NODE-1376-length-11713-cov-8.173572_pt1 | contig 11713 bp, 17 predicted proteins | sample MGYA00242737_ERZ504531 | MGnify/ENA primary metagenome ERZ504531 (study PRJEB26092, sample SAMD00036244) | human gut metagenome | host: Homo sapiens | study: EMG produced TPA metagenomics assembly of...
CCGCCGTATGCCACCGGCAAAATCACCAGTATTGCCAAGGAGGGCGGCACATGCTCATTTGGTTCAACGGTCAGGAAGCCTACTGCTGCAGCCACGGCCTGAACGGCCAGCCCAAGGGCTGTCCCACCTACAGCTTCTCTCATGTGTCCCGCCTTGAACCCGGCCAGTATACCCCCGGCAACCACTATGCAAACCAGGTCAACATCTGGGGCGGTCTTGGCCAGCTGAGTCTGGATATGCTGGATGACCGTCCTGTTGTGGCAAGCCTTGAAGATGATCCTGAAGCTGTGAAGAACAGCCGGACATCCTTGGCAGTCTTTACGATGAAACCCAGCAGTGGATCATGGAAAACTATCCCGACAGCTACGCGGCGCAGACCTATATTGTTGCTGCAGAAGAACTGGTAAACGGTACAGATGCGCAGTCCGGGGAAAACGGCTACTACACCTACATCTATAATCCGCCCGCAGGGTATGCGTGGCAGGTTGTGGCGCTGGTCGGTGAAGAAATTGCGGGCGGCACTGAGATCCGGATGTGCCGAGTGTTCCGGAACCGAAGTACTATTCCGCTGCATGGACAGCTCCCGCCCAGACTGCCGGCGGCAGCTTTGATCTGACATTCACCGTCAACACCGACAAGTACCAGCTGAACACGCTGGAAAAGGTGGACGGCGCGGTCATTACCGTCACGCCCAGCCGGACAAGCGGCAGCGTGGACGGCGGCAACTGGCAGATGAGTCCTGCTGCAGCGCAAACCATTACCACAAGCGGTCACACGCAGAACGATACCTACCACCTGAACGGCGGTGACGGTTCTGCCACATGGACGGTGCATTACGAGGTGTCCAAGACCAGCACCAGCACGCTCAGCGGGCAGGAAGGACCGTTCACCAGCCAAGCCGAAGCAGACGCTGCTGCCGAAGCTGCCAAGAATGCGGCCATCGGGAAGCTGCAGAACGAAGCGCAGGGCATGGTAGATGCCGCTATTGCCTCGGCGCGGGCGCAGCTTGCCAATATTACATTCAGCTATGATGAAATCACCATCCGCATGGCTTTGATTCCACGCCGGGCGCATTGGGCAGCCACCAGACCATTACGGTTCCTGCCAACAGCTCGAACGATTACCCGATGAAAAACGATGAATGGTCGGTAAAAGTCAGCATCGACAAAATCGACAGTGAAACCAAGCAGCGCATCAAGGGCGATGCCGAGTTTAAGCTTTTTGAGTGGGATGTGGTTCGGCAGTGCTATATCCCGTTTGGCGGGTACAACCAATACAAGGTTGAACGCCAAGCAGATGGCACCTACAAGGTCATCAACACAGTGACTATGCTGGCGGTTCGGATAGTATCTATTATACCAGCGCAACGAGGGCAAGTTTGTCATCGTGGAGACCGCGCACCCAGCGGGTACTACGGCGATTGGACGAATGTGACCAAACCCGGCACGGCAGGTTCCGTACTGGGTAAGCGGGCGTATGCCTTTGAAATTACCAAAGCGTTGGACTGTCAGACGATTCGGCTGGGGAACGCCGATCATAACGCCGACATCACTATGACCAACAGCGGCGGCACCCTTATCGACACCGGCGAGGGCATCGTAACTATCACCTTTGGCATCCGCAATGCAGACAAGACCTACGCCACAGACCCCACCGGCATTGCCAACAACGAAGATTCCTACACCATGCACGCCAATGCCGACAAGATGCAGAACGACCGTGTCCTCGGTAATATCCTGCTGACAAAAGTTGACTTGGACGCCGCACGGTATCTGGCTGCGGGCAGCAACGGAGATACCACACTGGAGGGCGCTGTGTACGATCTGTACGCCGCAGACACGCTTGAACACCCGGACGGTGTTTCGGGTGTGGTGGATTACTCTAAAATCACCGATGCCAACGGACAACCTATCTGGCACACCACGGTTCTCACCAACGGCGGTTGGGATACCGATTACCTGCCATTTTGCAGAAAGACCGGCTGGTAGCCTCCGCCAAGATTACAGACGGAAAGCTGGCTTTTGCCAACCTGTATATGGGCAGATATTACCTTGTGGAACGCGCCACAGGGCTTGTTCTTCCGATTGACGGCAACGGCAAGCTGTATGTTACCGGGAAGTATCCGCTTTTGAACAAAAAGCTCGAACGTACAGGCAAGTACAGCAGCCTTGCCACCAAGGGCGGCGAGTATACCGACTATATCTACAAGAATCAGTATTCCGCCGTAGCTGAGAGCCGCAAGTTGGACGGCAGCAAGGCGTGGGATGGTTTTATCTGTCCTATGCCAAGGGTTACCTCTGCGACGAGGTCAACCACTACAAAACCCTGTCTTATGCGGATGAGTCCACCTACCACATCCATACCGAGCAGGAAAGCCAAGACGAAGTCCTCAAATCCGGCTTTAGTTTGCAGAAGTTGGTTTCGACCACCGGTCAGCCCTCCCCGGCGCTGAAGCTGGAAGGCGCAGGCTTTACGGTTTATCGCATCTCTAAATTGAGCAAGGCGGCGCAGTTCAAGCAGAATCCGGATGGCAGCTATGATGCCGCCAGCATCTTATCTGCCTACCGCAAGGACAATTACGATAACGCCACACTAAAATACGATTTCACCCATGAAGGACAAGCCATCGCCAATATGTTCGAGAGCAGCACCGATACGGTCAACGCCTATAACGCGACCTTGACCGCAGACGGAGACTATGCCAACGGCAGGGGCAACGGCTGGATGCCCCCGGATCAGCCGCTGAGTATAGACTGGCAGAAATGTTCACGAACGATGAGGCATTTTCCGCGTTGAAGGGCTGCCGTATGGGCAATACCTTGTCGTGGAAACCACCATCCCCAAGGATGTGTTCCAGTGTGATCCATTCATCGTGACAGTGGATGCCAACAGCCCGCAGAGCCGATTCACGATTCCTGCGGGCAGCGTCACCACCGCCAGCAACGATTATATGACTTTTAATGTGCTGGATGAGGAATTGGAGGGCTATTTACAGCTTATCAAGACCGACACAGAAACCGGCAAGGCGGTCAAAATCGCAAACACCTCTTTTGCCTTGTACAAATTGGATGACAAGGGTAATAAGACCCGCATTTCCATGATCGACCCCGCCAGCGGCAGCGCCACCAAGAAAACGGATGTGTTCTACACCGATGCAGACGGTCTTATGAAAACACCCGAAAAGCTGCCGCTGGGCAGATACCTGATTGAGGAACTGCAAGGCCCGGAGGGGTACTATAACGATCCTGCCTACTCGGTGGAGTTTGAAATCAAGTCCGACCGCGTCTGGCAGGTCGTAGGCAATGCCACCAACGACATGGACGAGTACATCGTCACGGAGAAATACTGCAATCACGAAACGCTCGGTCAGCTTACGATCCGTAAGCTGGGCAATGTTTTAACCGACTACCAAGATGGACAGTTCATCTACACGCAGGACAACCTTGCAGGCGCAGTGTACAAAATTCACGCAGCAGCCGACATTGCCACACCCGACCGCCAAGGCACCTACTGGTATAAGGACGGTGACCTTGCCGCCACCGTTACCACTGGTGCGTCGGGGCAGGTGGATGAAGTAACATTCAGCCCCACCCGCACACAGGCAACCTACGATTTCCTCACAGTCAGCCATGATGGCACCAAAGGCGAAGTTACCGTGACCCTGCCGCTGGGCAAGTACACCGTTACCGAGGTCAAAGCGCCGTATGGTTTTGTGCTGACCCAGCAGAGCTACACCGTGGAATTCGGTTGGAACAACCAGAAAAACGACATTGTGCTGGCAAAAACTATTGTCAGCCACGAACAGGACGGCGACAAGGAATGTTCGTACACCATTGTGAATGTCAAGGACGCCTCGGATGCCCACAAGAATGGGCAGACACTTGTGTTTGAAAATGCGCGGGTGCTGCCCACGCCTGAAAAGCCCGGCGATAAAGTCAGCAAAATCGGTGTCGGCATTTACAAGCAGGATCGGGAGGCGCTGACCTATCTGCGGTGCGATGTATGAACTCTACGCCGTGGATGACATTTATTCCGCGGACGGTACAAAGCTGCTGGACGCCGGTACAAAGCTGGCCACCAGTAGCACAACCAACGCCAGCGGCTTTACTTGGTTTGATGTGGACGTGCCGATCCGCGGAGAATATTACATTGACCTGCAGGTCCGCGAAGCACCAGCCGCGAGAACAGCGGCAGATACCGCATTGTGGAAATCACCGCCCCTGCGGGCTATCTGCTGGACAGCACCCCTATGGAAGTTTCCTTCACCTATGAAAGTCAGCAAATCGCGTGGCAAGTCGTGGATGGTACAAACACCAACCTGCGCACCGGTGTGGATATTTCAAAGCAGGACATCACCAACGGCAAGGAACTGCCCGGTGCAAAGCTGGAAATCCGTGCTGCAGACGGCAATCTGGTAGAGGCTGGACCTCCGGCAAAGTGCCGCACACCGTGCGTGGGTTGGAACTGGAAAAGGAATACACCCTGACGGAGAAGCACGCCCCGGACGGCTATGCCGAAACCGAAAGCATCGTGTTCAAGCTGGTGCAGAACGGTACAGAGCAGGTCAATGAGGTATATGTGAAATCCGACGATGATTGGGTAAAACTCGACGATGCCACCGTCATTATGCAGGACGCACCGGTACTGGATATCGACAAGACCGACATTGCTGGTAATCTGCTGCCGGGAGCTACGCTGACGATCCGTGATGCGAATGATGAGGTCGTCGACACTTGGATAACCGACTACAAAACTCATCGTGTTCCCATCTCGGATCAATTTATCAAGCTGTCAGGCGAAACTAAGGAGTACATCTACACCCTGACCGAAGATGCCGCCCCGGCTGGCTTTGAAATTGCCGAATCGGTGCAGTTTAAGGTACAGCAGGCAGACGAAAATGTTTGCCTGTTCGTCCGCGAAAATGTGGATGCCGAATGGACACGCGCCGACAAGCGGTTAATTCAGATGATAGACGAAGCCACGCCCCGCGAAGAACCCCCCGCGCCCACGCCTGTTCCCACACCACAGCCGACGCCCGCTGCAACCCCTGCGCCTGCACCTGCACCTACGCCTCATAAGGTGCAGACCCTCCCGCAGACAGGAGATGGTTTCCCGCTGCTGGCTATCGTGGTCGTTTCCCTTGTGTCCGCAACAGGTATCGTGCTGCTGACAGTTAAGTGGAAAAATGCGCTGAAAGAAACTTCTGATGAGGAGGATACCGATGAAAGTTCTGATCGTTGAACCCGGAAAGTACCCCCGCGAAGCCGACATTGAACACACCCTTGAAGCCGAGCAGGCAGTTGTCGGCGGCACCATCGAGGCCGTGTACCTTGGCGGGATAGCGCCTGCATCGTCTGTAATGAGTAGTTCCTACAAATGAGTAGTAATTGAGCAAAATGCCCAGAATCCCGGGCGTTTAAGCATAATTTACTACACATAATCAGAAAGTTTTCTTTCCAAATTGTGTTAACCATTGCAATAAATCTTCATCCTCCTCCCAAGGCATTGTGGTATTGGGTGTGTAATTCGGCACTTTCTCCTCAAATACTTTTCGCTTCATCTCTGCATCGATGCGAGCGTAAACCTCTGTTGTAGAGATGTCTGCATGCCCAAGAAAATCTCGAATATATATCATGTTAACACCAGCTCGCAGCAAGTGCATGGCTTTGGTGTGGCGTAATACATGAGGAGATATATTCTGTGGTTCAAGTACCGGAGATGCCTTTGCCGCATACTTCTTCAGAATATAGGTGACTCCATAGCGAGATAAAGCCTGCTTTTTTGCATTATAAAATAGCGGAATCATCTGAGACTGAGAATCGGAATGAAAGCTGCGGATATATCTGTCCAACAGTTTGCAGGTATCCTTCATCAGGGGAACCTGACGAACTTTTCGTCCTTTTCCAGTTAGAATAACCATTGGGGGGTGTGTTAGACGGACATCTTTCAGCCTAAGATCCACCAATTCCTGTACCCGTGCGCCAGAGTCATACAGTAGTGCAAGAAGTGTCAAATCTCGGAGCCCTTGTCGTAGATGCATCTGGTTGGGACAGAAGAAGTGACAGATCATCCTCCGTCAAAAACGGTATCAATGCCTTTTCGTACTTTTTGGGTCGCAGATTAATAATGTCAACGCAGTTTCTATGTTTTCCGGAAACTTGTACTGTACAAAATGAGCAAAGGCCTTTATGGCGGCAAGTCGCTGGTTTCTTGTTGTAACCGCAATATGGCGGGATGTTTCTAACCAATCCAGAAATTCAGAAACAAGTTCCATATTCAGATAGCGCAATTCTATATAATTTGCGGAGATGCCTTTCTTTTCTTGAAAAAATAGAAGGAGTTGCTTGAAAGTATCTCTGTATGAATTGGTGGTATTGGGACTCACCCCGCATGTAGTAGGCAGATAGATTGAGAAATACTCGGTCAGTGCTTTGGTAAAGTCAGTTTTCCTCATCCGTCTCACCTCCAACCGGAATAATGCCGACAAATGCTCTGTCAAGTTTTTGGGAAAGTTCCGGGAACGAAGCAACCGTCAGGTGAATATACCAACAGGTTTCACGGTAACTCTTATGTCCCAAATACGCGGCAAGGCGAGGAACGATTACCATGGGATCATACCCATCAGAAAGTTGTTTTTCCAGTGTATGAACTGCGAATGTATGCCGAAAATCATGCACACGAGGCCATTGCCGGTGTGAGGAATATTGCATGCGAATAGCAGCTCGCGAAAATTATCATAGATTGTTTTAATAGAATAATGGCCACAAGCAGATGGAAAGAACCATTCTCTTTCATCTGGTAACTGAGCAGAGTAGCTTCGGAGATACTCTATTACGCTATTGTGGACAGGGACAAGTCTATCCTTACCTCCTTTCCCGTTGTGTACAGTAATAATGCCTGTATCCAAATCGACATCCTTCACTCTTAGCCGGAGCACCTCACCTATACGAAAACCACAGCAATATAAAAGCCGGATAACAGCAGGTATGACCAGATGCCTTGTTGGCGCATTATTCCTGACCGGCAGATTATCTGCTGCATATAATAATCGCCGTATTTCTTCAACAGTAAATATATGCGGGGTAAAAGTCGAACTGTTCTTTAGTTTGCTGGTATCCGGGACATAGGAGATTCCGTCCTGCGTGTATGCAAATTTTGCAAAAGCGCGTATCGCATTATGTCTGACTATTTTCGAACGGTTTGAAAGATATGGCTTTAATAAATCCCATGCGTCAATAAGCTCTTTTGTCACCACGGGGGCATCCGAGAGTTCCTTTGAAAGGCAGTCCAGTTCCTGCATATAATAGCCGCAATGCACGGAGGTATATCCCTCATTTTGTCGAGATTCCAGATATTTCCATATTATTGGCGCAAGCTGGCTTGTGAAAGTAAATTGTTTCATAGTAATCCCTCCAAACTCAGCGAACATAACCGCATATGTTCAATATCGACCCGCAAGTAGGTTTCTGTTACACTGATGTTACTGTGACCGAGGATTTGGGACACATCCTGCACCGGAGTGCCTTTTCTCAGCATATTTGTGGCAAACGAATGGCGGATAGTGTGTACGCCTGTGTGCCTCTTTGTTGGGATAGCAATCCCTGCTCTGCGTAAATACTTATGAAATTCCGGATTGAAATTGTTATGCTCACCCAATGGCTGAAACGGTGCGTTATGGCTCAGAAAGATAAAAGCCGAGGAGGACTGTGGGCGGCCATCTTGCAAATAAGAAATAATCGCCATACCTAGCTCTTTGCTGAGTGGCAGACTCAAGGCGTTCCCTGTCTTCTGCTGAGAAAGTGAAATGCAGTTTTCCTTCCAGTTAATATTTGAAAATTTGAGTCCCAAAACGTCGCTTATCCTTAACCCTGTTCTTGCAAGAAGCAGAAAAATCGCGTAATTCCGCCTTCCAACTGGATTGGCAGTATCGATGACTGCAAGAATCTTGTCGATTTCTTCAGGACTCCATACCTGTGGAATCTGGGGTGCAGTGCGTTTGAAGTTTGGGAGTTGAAGGGAATAATCCAAATCCGTATATTTGTGGTCATAAAGCCAGTGCAGGTAAGCACCAACTTGTCGGCATCTTGCTCTACGAACATTCATGCATATTTCTGAAGCATTGCTCATAGCCGTGGAAAAACAGTTGATAGTCTCCGCATTTATGCTTTTGATGTTCTGTGTGTTTGATGAATGAACAGCAAGCAAGAAAAGCCTCAATGCTGCTATTGTGTTGTCCATCCACGATCTCGAAAAATTCTGCATTTTGCAATAACTCAAGTAGTCGGAAAAAAACTTATCGAAACAATCGTCATCAATAGAAGCAACGCCATAAACTTTACGGCGGCACACTGTTCCCGTGCGAAAAATCTCGTCCAATGCATTCATGTGACGCCGTGCATGGCGCATTCGACCGTCAAGAGTCTGATCTATAGCGTGGACATCGACTCCGAAGTATTGAAGCAAAAACTGCTCTGCAGTTTCACGGCTATAAGCGGGAGAGGCTGAATACGAAAGAAATCTGTTCCATGTAGCTCTATAAAACCCAAGAGTACTTTTCTTGTAACCCTGACCGAGTAGCCATTGCTCGGTCTTTTCCATCAATTCCTTGATTGGTATTGTTGCTTCAGACATTATAAAACCTCCTGATGTTATTTGCAGAGCATTGTGTCTCTACATTATGTAGAGTATCACAAAAAGCTACCGGCTAAAATACAAATGAAATCAGGAGGTACGAAAGGAGATGTCAATTATGCTACACATAACATATAACTACGCATTACAGACGTTATGTGGTGCACCACATAGTCTGTAATGACAACGGCATTGCAGAAAACCTGCCGCTGAACCGTATGCTGGGCGACTATGACATCATCCACGGCACATTTTTCGTCTGCGGGCTGACCAGCAACGATTTTACTGACCTCACGCCCAAGCAGATGAAGCACTACGAAGAAATGTACCACGACCCGCAGCTGTTTTTCCTGCTGGGCAAGACCCTGTGTGTGGAACACACCACCCCGGAAGAATACGCCCGTGTTATGACCCCGCCGCCGAACACAAAAGAAAGCTACGAAAGATAAGGAGAAAACACCTATGAACGACATTTTTGAAAATACCGAAACCATGAAAGAAAACGAGCATCCTCGCTTTTACACCGCAGAATCCGTTATGCGCGGGCATCCCGACAAGCTGTGCGACCTCATTGCCGACAGTGTGCTGGACGAGTGCTTAAAACATGATCCCGCCAGCCGTGTGGCCTGTGAGGTCATGGCAACCCACGGTCACATCATTGTGGCGGGCGAAATCACGACCTCGGCCAAGCCCGACGTGTTCAACATCGTCCGCGACACCCTGCGGGATGTCGGCTATGACCCGAAAGACTACCAGATCGACTGCTACATCCACGACCAGAGTTCCGACATTGCGGGCGCTGTCGAGCCGGAATTGGCTGAGGGAGAGGACGAGGACACCCTCGGCGCGGGCGATCAGGGGGTTATGGTCGGCTATGCCTGTAACGAAACGCCCGAATACCTGCCCATGCCTGTGGTGGCGGCGCAGCGCCTTGTGACATTGCTGGAAATTGCCCGCATGACCGGCTGGCGCCGGACATCGGCCCGGACGGCAAGGTGCAGGTCACGATGGAATACGACGATGACATTCCTGTGCGCATCACCACCGTCGTCATCTCGGTTCAGCATCAGCCCGACACCGACTTGGATGACTTGTTTGAAAAGCTGAAGAAAAACATTTTTCCACTGGCGTTCAAGGGGATGCCCGCCGACGATGTGGAGATCATGCTGAACCCCAGCGGCAAGTTTGTGCAGGGCGGCCCGGATGCCGACACCGGCCTGACCGGGCGCAAGCTCATGGTGGACAGCTACGGCACATTTGCGCCCCACGGCGGCGGTGCGTTCAGCGGCAAGGATGCCACCAAGGTAGACCGCAGCGGCGCGTACATGGCGCGGTTTATTGCGAAAAATATCGTCGCGGCAGGATTTGCCCAGCGCTGTCAGGTCACGCTGGCCTACGCCATCGGGGAGAAAGAGCCTGTTATGGTGGATGTGAATACGTTCGGCACAGGCGGCCCCTGCGAGGACGATTGCCTGTCGGCCGCTGTGCGCAAGGCGTATGATCTGACCCCTGCGGGCATCATCAAGCAGTTGAACCTGCTGAACCCCATCTACTCCCGCACGGCGGCGGGCGGTCACTTCGGGCGCGAGGATTTTCCGTGGGAAAATGTTGAACATATGAGCGACCTCGCCGCTTACATTGTGTAATTGCCGCGCGTCAGTAAAGAACAAATCCATGCCGCCAATCAGATGACGGCGATAGAATTTCTGCGGCGGTATAGACCCGGTTCGCTGGTGAAAAGCAGCGCGCGGGGCGAGTACCAGCTTGCGGAGCATGACAGCTTCAAGATAAACGGCGAATCCAGTGTGTGGCACTGGAAAAGCCGCGACATCGGCGGCAAGTCGGCGCTGAAATATTTGATTTATGTGGAAGGTGTACCGTTCGTAGAGGCGGTGCAGCTGCTGTGCGAGGAAAGCCCGATGTATATCCCTGTGCAGCATGAAGCAGTGGAGCGCGAGCGCCCACCGTTTCGTCTGCCGAACCATGCACCGAATAATGACCGCGTAACGCGGTATTTGCTGGGGCGCGGCATTTCACTGCCCACGATTCGCTACTGTATTGCGAGAAAAATTCTGTACGAAAGTGCTGAATATCACAACTGTGTTTTCTTGGGCAAAGACCCGCAGGGTGTGCCGAAATATGCGGCTCTGCGCGGTATTTATGACTATGGGAAACCGTTCAAGAGGGAGGCTCCCGGTAGTCAGAAACAGTACGGTTTCTGCATCCCGCCGATGCAGTCCGGCACTACCGTGGCCGTGTTTGAAGCCGCCATAGATGCCATGGCCGAGATGACGCTCTGCGGCGATGCTGCAGATAAATACCGTTTGTCGTTGGGCGGGGTTTCATCCTCCGGCAAGAAGCCGCTGGCGTTACAGGAATTTCTGCGCCAGCACCCGGAGATCACTACGATAGAACTGCGGCTGGACAACGATGCCAAAGGGCGCATGGCGAGTGTCGGCATTCAGAACCTTTACCGAGAAAAGTATCGAGTTTGCGACCTGCCGCCCAACATCGAGAATGGAGATTATGCTGATATGGCAAAAAACAACCTGATGGCAAGAACTGCCGCCCACCGCGCGGCAGCTTGTCGATAGAGAGAGATCAACATGAAAGTTAGAAATCGTTCGCCCACTTATAGGGCATAAACAGGAGGTAAATCGTTATGGCTGTGTTCCGTGTACAAAAGACGCAAAATTATACCATTATGTCCAACCATCATCTGCGCAACAAGGCTCTTTCGCTCAAGGCGAAGGGCCTTTTATCTTTGATGCTGTCTCTGCCCGAAGATTGGGATTATACCACGCGAGGGCTGGCGTCCATCTGCAAAGAGGCGTGGACAGCGTGTGTGCCACCGTGCGCGAGTTAGAAGCAGCGGGTTATATTATCCGCCGCCGCATCCGCGACAAGAACGGTCAGATGCGCGGTATGGAGTACACGGTTTTAGAGCAGCCGCAGCCCCGGAACAGGACAAGCCTAGCTGTGCCCAACCAAAACAGGCAGAGCCTAAACGGGAAAAACCTGTACAGGCAAATCCTGCACAATTAAATACTAAAGAACAAAAGAAAGAAATAACTAAAAACGT
>ENA-OQAZ01001377-OQAZ01001377.1-human-gut-metagenome-genome-assembly--contig:-NODE-1377-length-11706-cov-2.661888_pt1 | contig 11706 bp, 12 predicted proteins | sample MGYA00242737_ERZ504531 | MGnify/ENA primary metagenome ERZ504531 (study PRJEB26092, sample SAMD00036244) | human gut metagenome | host: Homo sapiens | study: EMG produced TPA metagenomics assembly of...
TCCGAAAATCAGGATATAATTGATTCCGCCGTTCACCAGCAGGGATATGACGGATATAAGGAATGCGATCTTCACGGTCTCCACGCTGCGGAGCATGGCCAGTAAAAGGTTGCTGATCATAAAAATAAAAATGTCCATTGTATGATATGAAGGTAAATAGTACCTTCTCTTATGATATCCGGTGAAGTCGTAAAAAGACCAATCAGTGTATTCGGAATACGCATGCATAAAGCGATAATTCCGGCGGCAATTGCCAGGCTGAATAACAGTGCGGCTTTTGTTACCTTTCGGATAGGTTTGGTCTGATGGCTTCCCCAGTATTGGGAGGTGATTGCAATTAATGCATTGCCGATCGCCAGTGCAATCTGATTAACGATAAAATAAATCTGGTTTACCGTCGCAGCGCCGGAAAGTGCGTTCTGGTTATAACTTCCCAGCATGATATTGTCCAGCATATTCACGCTGTAGGCCACCAGGTTTTGCAGCGCGATTACTGTCATTAATTTGAAAAAAGAACGGTAAAAAGAAGGATCTTTTGTAAAAAATGGTTTTTTCATGTCGTCGGTTCGTCTGTAAACTGTAAAAGTATAGAACAGTTACACTACTCCTTTGCTTGGTTAAAACGTCGTTAATATACTTATTATAAGATGTAAATGCCAAATTCATTTTTGCCACCCATATCATTATATAAAGTCAATAGAGGATTCGTCAATCAGCAGATTTTGAAAATGAGTTCAAAAAAGAGCTGAAAAGGTCAGATGACCTCTTCAGCTCTTTTTAATGCAGCGGATATATTTGACTGGAAGTTTTCTTTTCCGACAAGTTCTACAAAACCGGCTTTTTCCATGACGTGCATGGGCTGTTCATTGACGTGGGAGAATACAAGTGTAATTCCTTTACTCTCGCAGGCTTTTACCAGGTTCTGAAGTGCATTCATGGCGGTGCTGTCAAGTGCAGGGACGCCTCTCATACGAAGAACCAGACATCTGGTAAAGTCTTTGACAACGATATGTTCAATAGCATCGGCGGCACCAAAGAACAGTGGTCCGGTGATCTCGTAAACACGGATCTGCAGCGGTAATTTCTGCAGATGTTCATCGATATCCGGAGTGTCATCGTCTGTGTACACCCAGCTGTCTGCATGGGTTTCTTCGCTCATACGTTTGATGAAAAGCAGACAGGCAAGCACCATACCGATCTCGATAGCAACGACCAGATCAAAGACAACTGTCAGTACGAATGTTACGATCAGTACAAGAATATCACTCTTAGGAGCTGTCCTGACCAGGTCGCGGAAGGTTCGCCACTGACACATATTATAGGCAACGATAAAAAGAATCGCAGCAATGGTCGGCATAGGGATCATTCCGGCGTAAGGCATCAGAACGACCAGCACGATGATGAGTGTGACGGAGTGTACCATTCCGGCGATGGGAGTCCGTCCGCCATTTTTGATATTGGCAGCCGTTCTGGCGATGGCACCTGTTGCGGGGATACCTCCAAAGAGTGCGGAAGCGATATTTCCTGCGCCCTGGGCAACCAGTTCCATATCTGAACGGTGTTTGCTGTTGATCATTCCATCAGCAACTACACAGGATAGCAGAGACTCGATTGCGGCAAGCACTGCAATCGTAAATGCATTTGAGACGGAAGCACTGATGGTGCTGAATCTGATCGCCGGCATATGAAAACTCGGAAGAGAGTTGCTGATCGTATACAGATTTCCGATCGTGGATACCTTCAGCGGAAGAAACTGAACCATCAGGATTCCGACGATGACTGCAATCAGAGAACCGGGAACTTTCTTAAAAATATAAGGAGCAAGGATCAAAATCGCAAGACTTACAATGCCAACGATCAGGCATCGGTATTTACGGAAGAAATATTCTGGACAAAGGCTTTCATTTTCTCCGTTGTCTCGATTGGTTTTACACCATCCGGATAAGTAACTCCGAAAAAATCTTTCAACTGGCCGATCACGATGGTCACAGCGATTCCGGAAGTAAAACCGGTCGTAATGGTATATGGAATAAATTTAATCAGACTGCCGAAGTGGAACAGTCCCATAAGAATAAGAAATATACCCGCCATTATAGTGGCGATGATAAGTCCATCCATTCCGTCACGTGCTACGATACCGGCTACGATGGTTGCAAATGCAGCAGTCGGTCCGGCGATCTGTACGCAGCTTCCGCCAAGAGCTGAAATCACAAAACCGGCTACAATGGCAGTAAAGATACCGGCTTCAGGGCCAACTCCGGAAGCGAGCGCAAGTGCAATAGATAAGGGGAGTGCGATGATCGCGACGATGATACCTGCAGTCACATCTTTGATAAACTGTGACTTGTCATAGGACTTCAGACAGGTTAACAGCATTGGTTTTAGAGAATTCATAGAATTATAAGACCTTTCATATTAATTTTTCTGATTTAGTATAACATAGAAAAAGAAAAAATAACATAAAACGGTTATGTTTGCATTTATATACAAAATTGGCAGCTGCTCAGCCTCCACCCGGTGACTGCTGAACAGGTACTGTCATTCTATAAAAAGTTGGTTAAATGTTGAGATTTTTGTATATTCATTTGCCGGAGGATGGTATTATAAAAAGAGATGAAAATAATAGAAGATAACTAAATTGAACGAATAAAAAGAGAATCGGGTCGTCGTACTGATATTGGTGCGGCGACCCTTGTTTTTATTCTTGAAATATGCTATGTGCTGTCTATTCATGCTCTCTTAATTATCGATGCTGAAAATGAAATTAATGTTAGAACTATCATTTATCTAAACTATTTCAAAAGATTGGGCGAAACATTATTTATATATTTTTCAAGGGAGGTCTGGTCTATTAATGCAGGAACAACTCCTTGCCTGGAAATACAAAAACCAGCAGCAAATGTGGCGATTTTAATAGCACTGCACAAATCATAGCCATATAGGAGATAAGATGCAAAAGCGCTAATAAAAGCATCACTTCCGCCTGTGCTGTCCATAGGGATAAAATCAGCCGCTGCTGGAAAACGTTGTTCCATAGAAGCGGTTTTCAAGAAGCAACCGAACTCTCCGAGTGTAATGACAACAGCACCAACACCTTTTTGGAGCATGATATCTGCCTGATGAGAAAGTTCGGCGGTATCTATGGAAGCAGGTCGATTACAAAGCAGTGCCATCTCAGCTTGGTTAGGAATGAGAATATCTGTATGTTTGAGGATGCTCTCACTTAAGGATGAGACGGCGGCTGGTTTCAAAATCGTTTTGACATTATTCTCTTTGGCGATAAGAACGGCCTCTTCAACAGCTTCAATTGCAATTTCGGTTTGCAATAGGCAATAAGCACAGTTTTCAAAAAAATGGCTGTTATTTCGAAGCGTCTGGGCTGTCAAAGTTGGCATTTGCACCAGTCAGGAGTGTGATAATAGATTCTCCATCGTCTTGGATTTGATATATGCCTTTCCGGTGTTGACGGATCTGTCTCTGTGGATGCCAGAACTGTCAATACCATGTTCCTCAAGGCAAGAGTAGATTAATCCGACATCAAGGTCATTTCCTACATTACCAAGAAGAGTTACTTTGTGATTTAGTTTAGCGACTCCTACTGCTTGGTTTGTTCCTTTACCTCCGGGAGAAATACTGTGCCGTGAGGTGACAATAGTTTCATTAGGATTTGGAAGATGAGGAATGTTCAAACTAATATCAGTATTGATACTGCCGACGACAATGATCTGTGGCAAACGTTTGGAAGCAGGAATATCCAATGTAATTGTATTTTCCAATTTGTAATCCGCGATAAATGGCGAAAAAACGGTGGAATGTTGTTCGCATTGTTCAATCAGAGTTTTACACAGATGCATACCGAAATCATAAAAAGGAATAATGATTGAAGAAAACTCGGCGGAAACAATGGGTGGAGCAGCATCATCCACTAAGGTGATCAGAGACAAATCATAGGGAATTTCATACAAATGTTGTTTTAGTTTTTTCTTCAGATAATAAGCTAGTTGGCAATCTGTACAGATTATTCCGGTAAGATGCTGGCTTTTGATGTGGAACATCCAATCAGAAGCATCTTGTGGCAACAGGCTGTTTTGGTTGAATGGAAATTCTTGTTCAAATAATGCTGCTTTATAGCCAGCCATAATTTCATTGTAAAACGGGGATGATGAATCTGTTAACAATGCAAAATGCTGATGCTTGTTTTGGATAAGACATTCGGAAGCTTTATAGAGCAGCGCATGGTAATCAATTTTGTGTGAATCAGAATGAAAGGCATTCAACCAGGTAATGCAAGTTCCGATTTCCGAAAAATATTTTTGGAAACATAAACTGTTTGGGGAAACTGGTTCCCAGACAATTCCGTCAATTTTAGCATTACAAAGTGCAGTAATATGTTTTAATTCAATTTGTTCGTTTTCGTTACTGACACAGACAATGATGTGATATCCGGCTTCTTCAGCAGCAGCAAGAATTCCATCTAACAGTTTACCGTAATTTGGTTCGGAACGTAAAAGAACACCTAATAGGAAGGATTTTGAGGTAGATGTATTCCGCGCAAAAGCATAGGGAGAATAGTTATATTCTTTTGCGATGCTCAGAACTTTGTCGCGAGTTTCAGGAGAAATATGTTCGTCCTTATGATTCATGATTTTAGAAACAGTAGATATAGAGACTCCTGAGAGTTGAGCAATTTCTTTGATTGTCATTTGTTTTCCTCCTAAAGATCGATCGAGGCGATAAAATACATTGATATTTTACTAATGATATAAATATGCTATTGAAAATAGTCTATCTTATCTAAAAGTAAAAGTCAATTCGAAATGCGTAATAGGTATTGTTGAAATTATTAAAAAAACACAAGGAAAATTCAGTAAGAAAGTACTTTCGTACAAAAACGAACAAAATATAATTGACAATAAGCCATCTAAAACGTAAGATTAAATAAGAAAAAGTTTTAATATATTAATTTCCTAGGCAATATGTAGGATGGAGTGAGACGATGTATTATCGTGAAAAATAAAAAATTTAGGCGACATCAAATGGCTCATGAAAGAGAGGTGAAAACACTATTAGAGCCGCCGGAAGTAGAAGTTATTTAAAAAAAGTTGCATTGAGAATCACTAAACAATATGAGGAATTTGGGAGGAAAGATAAGATTATGTCAAAGAAAATTTTAGCCATGTTTATGGCTACTGCAATGGCTGCAACCACTTTCTTTGGTTGTGGTAGCACCGAGGAAGCAAGTAAGAAGGATGAGGGTTCTTCAACAACAAGTACAAATGAGGATGCTTCAACAAAGACGGATGATGAGAAAGTTACTCTTGAAGTGGCTGTTAGTGGTAGTGCCCAGGAGATCGCTATCCATCAGCAGAAATTTGATCTGTATATGAAGGAACATCCAAATGTTACAATCAAGCCAGTTGATATTGGTAGTGAACGTTTCCAAAAGCTGATGACACTGATTGGTGCAGATAATGCGCCGGATATTATTTATCTTAATGAGTGGACTTATGTTATGGCTAACAAGGGAGTACTTCTTGGATTAAATGATCTGGTTGAACAGGAACAGTTTGATACATCTGTTTATCCGGAATCCCTTCTGACTCCGTTACGTTATGAAGGTGAGCTGTATGCATTGCCACAGGAAGTTTCTCCGTTTGTAATTTATTATAACAAAGAGATGTTTGAAGCAGCAAATGTACCACTGCCGACAGACGACTGGACAATTGACGAATTCTATGCTGCTGCAGAAGCATTGACTGATCCTGATGAAAAGGTTTACGGTTATCGTCATCCGGGCGCATGGGCAGATCAGGTTCTGGGATGCTCTCACGTGCCGGTGTTGATTTGATATTAGTGGTAAAGAAGTTAAGGGGCTGGATACACCAGAAGCTCTTAATGCTCTGACATTCTTGTATGATTTAGTTGTTAAAGATGAACTCTCTCCTAACCTGCAGCACTGACAGCAATGGGCAAAGGCGCAGATGCAATGTTCCGTAATCAGAAGGTGGCTATGGAATCTGCAGGTCTGTGGATGTTACCTACTTACAAAGAGAATCCCCTTCCTTTCGAATGGGATGTAGTACGTATGCCGATGGACAAAAATCAGAATACAAAAGCCGGTATTCTTAACTGGGGTATCTCAAAATCCACCAAAAATCCTGAAGCTGCATGGGATCTTTTAAAATTCTTATGTGGACCTGAAGGAAACAGAATTGTAGCAGAATCGAATATGGCTCTGCCGGGAAGTACAGACAAAGAAGCCTTCAGATTGTTTTAGACAGCAAATTCCCGTCTAATGTAAAAGCATTTGTAGATTCTGTGCCGGATTGTGATCTCAAGGATCAGTTGTCTATTTATCGTACAGAGGTTAATACAAAAGTACAGCAACTTGTCGATGAAATGCTGATTGGCAAGAGCACACCAGAAGAGACACAGGAAAAGCTGATAAAAGAAATTAATGCCATTTTGGCAAATTAATATTTGCATCAGGATGTAAAGTCAGGATGAGGAAGGGAGAAATTTTAGAATTTAAGAAAATTTCTCCCTTCCTGTATTATTGGCAGTATTGTTTTTAATTGAGGTGATCAAAATGGAAAAGAAATCAAATACAGTGAAGAAAAAGAAGACAAAGAGGCTCGATGCAAAAGAAAATTTTTGGGGATATGTTTTCTTGTCACCAGTAATCATCGGCTTTTTGGTTTTCACAGTATTTCCGGTTGTAATGTCATTTTACTACAGCCTTACAAATTATGACGGAATTCTACCACCGAAATTTGTCGGATTTCAAAATTATGCGATGCTTTTTACAAACAAAGAATTCGGTGAGGCACTGTTTCATACCGTCTATTTCACTATTGGAACGGTTCCCGTTGGAGTGTTTTTAGCTATTCTGGTAGCGGTACTGTTAAATCAGAAAATTCACGGGGTTAACGTGTATAGGTCTGCGTTCTTTATACCGGTTATTGTGTCATATGTCTCGATTACCATGGTTGGCAGTGGTTGTATAATGAGGATTATGGTTTAATAAATGCCTTTCTTGGACAACTTGGCTTATATCAGCACCGTGGCTTACAAGTGAAAAGTGGGCTATGCCATCGGTTATTATTATGAGTATTTGGAAAAATTTAGGATTTAATGCGGTGATTCTTCTTGCTGGTGTACAGGGAATTTCTTCTGATATCTATGAATCTGCAGATATAGACGGGGCAAATATAGTTCAGAAATTTTTTAAAATCACAATGCCTTTGTTAAAACCGACGATTGTTTTTGTTACAATTATAAGTATGATCAATTCGTTCCAGGCATTCGATCAGATTTATGTAATGACAAAGGGTGGACCTGGTACGGCTACACAGGTGGTCAGCTATCTTATTTATATGAATGCTTTCCAGTATTTTAAACAAGGATATGCGTCAGCTATGGCCTATATACTGTTCATTATTGTTTTTATAGCCAGTATCGTTCAACTTCGATTCAGTGAAAAAAATAGCATTTAAGGAGGGAGAAAAATGGAAAATTCTTTTGGTCAAAACAAAAGAGCAAAAATAAAGAAGAAAGTCTTTCAGATATTAACGCATGCGATACTCATTCTCTGTTCAATTTCCATGCTGATTCCTTTCCTTTGGATGATATCTTCATCACTGAAAGATGTACAAGAGTTGTATGCCATACCGCCATATTGGATTCCAAAGCACGTAGCGTGGGAAAATTATGTGTATATGTTTGAGCAGGCGCCATGGTTCGTGTATTTTGGAAATACGATCTTTATTACAGTATTTACTATTTTGGGACAGCTTATTACATGTTCTATGGCAGCCTATGCGTTTGCACGTTTGAACTTTAAGGGAAAAAATATTTTATTCGTCATTTATCTCGGTACTATGATGATTCCATTTCAGGCTGTTATGATTCCACAGTTTAAAATAATCAAGTATATGGGATTGATAGATACCAAATCGTCTCTGGTTGCTGTTGGAATTTTCAATGCATTTGGGACATTTTTGCTTCGTCAGTTTTTCCTTACAATTCCGAAAGAACTGGAGGAGGCTGCTAAAATTGACGGCTGTAGTTATCCGCGAATTTTCTGGGAGGTCATTCTGAAGAACTCTAAGCCGGCTCTGATGACATTGATAATTTTTACTTTCATGAATACGTGGAATGATTTTTTGCGTCCTTTGATTTTTATTAACAGTGAAGAAAAGTGGACCTTAGCTATGGGGCTGGCCCAATTCCAGGGAACGTATGTCTCTCAGTGGAACCAAATGATGGCTGGCGCATTGATTTCTATGTTGCCAATCTTACTGGTGTATATATTCGCACAAAAATATTTTGTCCAGGGAATAGTTATGAGTGGAATTAAAGGATAAATTTGAATATTAGGGGGCTGAAAATATGAAAATTACTGAGAATTATATGGAAAAGGTTTATGCAGGATGGCTTGGAAAGATTGTTGGTATTCGTCTGGGAGCGCCTATCGAAGGTTGGACATATCAGCGCATTCGTGATGTGTTCGGAGAAGTGTGGTCTTATCCTGTTGATTATAAGAACTTTGCTGCTGATGATGACAGCAACGGTCCGCTGTTTTTTATTCGGGCACTGGAAGATTGCGAAGATTTGAACAATTTCTCTTCCAAAGACGTAGCAAATGCGTTATTAAACTATGCACCGTATAACATGGATTCTTCTGGTGGGGTGGTTATGGTGTTTCAACAGAGCATACGGCTTATCTGAACCTTAGAAACGGCATTCCTGCACCGCGAAGTGGAAGTATAGAGCAGAATGGTGCTACGATGGCGGAACAAATCGGTGGTCAGATTTTTATTGATTCATGGGGACTTGTTTCTCCGGGGAATCCGGAACAGGCAGCAAAACTTGCCGAGCAGGCAGCCGGCGTTACACATGGCGGAAACGGTGTGTATGGCGGAATATATGTTGCGTGCTGCATCAGTTTGGCTTTTGAGGAAAAGAGTATTCGTGATATTCTTGAGAAGGCGCTTCAGTACATTCCTGATGATTGTGAATATGCCCGTGTAGTTAAGGCAGTCATGAAGTTTCACGATGAGCATCCGGAGAACTGGCGTGACTGCTTCGATTACATTTTTGAGAATTTTGGCTATGATAAGTATCCGGGAACCTGTCATATCATACCTAATGCTGCGGTTATGATCCTGGCTATGCTGTATGGTCATGAAGATTTTTCAGATACGATCAATATTTGCAATATGTGTGGTTGGGATACAGACTGTAATGTTGGTAATGTAGGAACTATCATGGGTGTATTCGCAGGTATCGATGGAATCGATTATGACAAATGGGTAAAACCGATTAATGATTTCCTTGCATGTTCTAATGTGGTGCCTTCTTTGAATGCAGTTGATATTCCGTTTGGTGCCAGTTATTTCGCTAAAATGGCTTATGCTTTGGCCGGAGAAGAAATACCGGAGAAATGGAATACAATTTTGAATGAAAGAATGGATAGCTGCCACTTTGAATATCCGACCAGCACTCATGCGATCAGAAGCTGTTCGCCGGGGGACTGTCATATACGAAACACAGATGAACAGGCTTACACGGGAGAACGTTCTCTTAAATTGACGGCGGTGACAGCATCCGGGGAAGAGAGCTTCTTCTATAAACAGACGTATTATAGTTCTGAGGATTTCGACGATTCTCGTTATGATCCATTCTTTGCTCCGTTGGTTTATCCGGGACAGACCGTGCATTTGAGTGTTATGCCGCTTCCGGGAGAGGAAATGGCTACCACAGCGCAAATCTATGTGAAAAATGGAGCAACCGGAGAAATAATCCGCGGAGAAAAGGTTAAAGGCGATGGTGAGTGGCATGCGCTTTCTATGAAGATCCCAGGCGGACAGACAGGCCATATCAGTGAGGTCGGTGTTATTCTCTGTGGTGTGGCTAAGGGATTTGCTATGGGGGATGTGTCAGCTTACATAGACGACCTGTATTTTGATGGTAATCCGGATTATCGTTTGGAGTTTGGAAGAATGCAACCTGACAGCTGGCATGTTACGCATCAGGAGGTTCCGCAGTTTGCAAAACTCAAAGGACATAGTTATTTGGATGGACAGTATCTGAGTCTTTCCTGTGCAGATTTTGCAGAAATGTATACGGGACATCACTTGTGGAATAATTACCGGGTAACAGCCGTTTTAAAACCTGTAACCGGTATGGAGCATTTTGTGAATATTCGAGTGCAGGGGCCATGCGTAGTTATGCGGCCGGTTTTTCCGGGAACAATAAGTTGGTTTTACGCAAAAATTACTACGGTTACACTACGCTGTGTGAGACTGACTTTGAGTGGAAAATGGATGAAGAGTATAAGATTTCGTTAACGGCTAATGGTTCAACTATCAGCGTATCAGTAAATGATAAAGAGTATCTGAATTTTATAGATCCTGATTTGCCATTGCTGACCGGTTGTGCAGGTATATCTGTTGAGAAAGGAAGTCACTGCTTGTATCGTGATATTGCAATAACTGAAAGGGAGTAGGAAGCGACATGAAAAAAATACTCGTGATTGGTAGCTTGAATATGGATTTTGTTGCCGGAGTATCTCACATACCGACGGTAGGCGAAACTATATTAGCTGACAATTTTGAACTTGTACCTGGTGGAAAAGGTGCCAATCAGTCTTATGCCATTGGGAAAATGCATGGAAATGTGGCGATGCTCGGGATGGTAGGGCAGGATACATATGGCGAAAGATTATGTGAAAATCTGGAGAATGTTGGAGTTGATGTTTCTCGTGTACGCAGACTGAGCGGTGTGTCTACAGGAATTGCTGTTATTGGTGTGATACCTGAAGGCGACAACAGCATACTGGTAGTTTCGGGCGCAAATGCATATGTAGACAAATCGTATATCACGGAAAATATGGATTTGCTGGAAGCAAGTGATATTATAGTAGTACAGCTTGAAATCCCTCTGGAAACAGTAATGTATGCGGTGAAAGAAGCTCGAAAAAGAGGAAAAACGGTAATACTGGATCCGGCGCCTGCAGTCCCGGATCTGCCTGATGAATTATTCGCCTGTGTGGATGTGATTAAGCCAAATGAAACAGAACTTGCCATTCTGCTACAGGAATACAGTGATAAGGAAGACCTGTGTGCAAATGCTAAGCTGTTGCAACGAAAAGGTGCAAAGAACATAGTTGTTACGTTAGGAGGCGAAGGCTCTTATCTTCTGAAAGAAGACCATACGGAAAAGAGGCTGCATGCTGATAAGACAGTCCATGTGGTAGATACCACAGCTGCGGGAGACAGCTATGTGGCTGGGTTGGCAGTCGCTTTAGCGCGAGGAGATTCTCTGGACGAAGCAGTAGAACTGGCCAGCAGGGTTTCTAATATCGTAGTAACACGTAAAGGTGCGCAGACGTCAATTCCTTCTTTTGAAGAACTTGAGGAAGCACCTGAATAAGCAAATAAATTGTCATAGTCTTAATTGAAAATATCCGTGGAGATGTTTTTTTGGAATTACATGTAGTTGTTCAATTCTAAAAGAAAATTATCTCCACGGATTTTTTGCTGTTTTTTGATGTTATTGTTTACTGGTAATATCCCGCGAGGTGTTTTTTGTGAGCGAAGGTCACAGAAAACCCGAGACATATCGCGCGAATTTATGCGAACAGCATAAATTCTGTGCATCGCGCAGCGTGTTACTGGGCACGGAGTCACAGTAACTCTTGAT
>ENA-OQAZ01001378-OQAZ01001378.1-human-gut-metagenome-genome-assembly--contig:-NODE-1378-length-11694-cov-4.028616_pt1 | contig 11694 bp, 17 predicted proteins | sample MGYA00242737_ERZ504531 | MGnify/ENA primary metagenome ERZ504531 (study PRJEB26092, sample SAMD00036244) | human gut metagenome | host: Homo sapiens | study: EMG produced TPA metagenomics assembly of...
TCAGTTCGTATTGACCGTTTCAATCAAGGCTCTTTTTCTTAGCAAAATCTTGTCGGCAATACTCATAGTGAGTTCCTCATATTATTTTTTAACTTTAGTAACAAGCTGTATGCCATTAAGGAAAAGGTTTTCAAACAGAGCCTGACCTATATATCCCTTGTCTGCACATAGTTTTCCTTTGATGTTTTTCCAGAAACCTACCCTGTTTCAACGGTTCCCGGTCATCCACGTTTCCAGGCGTGAACATGAAATTGAGGATCTCTCCTTTGTCATTGATTATCAGATGCAGCTTGAATCCGAAGAACCATCCCATAGAACATCTTCCACGCTCGGCAAGCCCTTCAAATGTCTTATGAATCAAGATTCTTTGGTTACGGCATACACGTAAGGGAGGGGAGTCAACGAAACTGATGCCGGTACAGGTTCCCAGCAGTACTTTTTTGATGAAGATGGTCATGAGAAGCAATACTTCCTTCTCCAGTTCCACAAAACGGTTATAGGACACCCGGTGCGGAAACAGGTGTTCCAAATGTTTGCAGACATACTCTTTGTAATAATGCTTGAAGCAGCGGAAACACCGGAGTGGAACAGAATAAGAATGACCATCATCTCCGCATCACTCATCCGGTTAGGCTTATTACGATGCCCGATCTTCTTGTCTTCAATCATATATTTTTCCTGTTGAAACGAAAATTCCTTGCAAAAATCATCGGTCATACAATAAATCTCTGTAACTTTAGACTTTGGAAACATAGTGGTAATCGTTTAAATGTTATAATTGGACACTATAAATTTAATGATTTTATCGCTATGTTTCTAATTGTCAGAAAAATATATTTATTCTTATATCGAATTCACGTTAAACTACTATGAGTCATCTTTCCCGAAGTTTTAATGGAGTATTTCGATATCTCCGGTTGGCATGACGCCCCTGTAAAAATCGAAGTCTGGCTTGATGAAAAAACTACTTGGAACGTTCCGATTACAAGAGTGGAACTGTGATTTCACATGGTTTACAGATGAGAAAGTTATTTAGGTATTTCCTCTTTGTGGCAAACCTGTTTATCTCTACGTAAGACATTGTCGAGGGTATGACAAAGTTTCCACAATCGTTGTTTCACAACTTCCCTTTGTCCAATGATATAACTATCTGGGAAAGCCGGCAACAGTCGCTGATGCAAGCATAGACCGTTTGGTAAGCAATATCAACAGGATAGAGTTAAAGGGGGAATCTCTAAGGAGAAAGAAAGGAAAATAATATTATTTTTGTAAGACTCTTATATAGTTATAAAACAAGTGTCAACCATGGTACTGTTTAAGCACTATCATCAGCGATAACTGAATATGAACAGTACCTGAAGATACTATCAAATTTCGTTGAATAGAATAAATATGAAAAGAAGGTGTGCATTTTGACACACCTTCCATATCTACAAAAGGGATTGTCGGTTCACGACTCATTTCAAATAAATAATAAGAGGAATTCCACTCCTCTCATACCTTCTCCTGTTTTCCCGCCTCTCTCTTTTTCTCCATATCCTTTTCAACCAGGGTTGTGATCACCCTGGATGGGGAGGAATTATGGATATACATGAACAATCCCGGATTTTCTTTCAGGGCGACAATCACCGCCTTCTCGCAGGGTTCCTCTATATATCTGACCGTCTCACAATCTTGTGACACCGCACTTATCTGTAGTTTTTCAGATGGTCTGGATATATACATGATATTGTCCGCACATGCGCTGACCGCCGCATACCTGACCTTTTCCGTCGGGGATCCGATATAAATGAAAAGCTCCGGATCGGTCGTGACAGCCCTTATCTGAACCTTCTCGGTGGGATGTTCAATGAATATGATGGAGCCGCAGTCACTCTCCACAGCCTGCATCTGGAGGTTTCCGGACGGGTTATCCATATAGATGATCTGTCCGCTGTCACTCTTCAGCACCTCGGACTTTACCTTCTCCGTCGGTTTGTTGATATACAGGAACACTCCTGTGTCCTTCCTGACCGCTTCCAGCTGTACCTTCTCGGATGGCGCATCAAGAAGCATGATCAAGGAGGCATCCTTTCTGACCACCTCCAGCTGTACCTTTTCAGACGGCGCGCCGATGAATTGTATCATCTCCGGATTTTGTCTGACAACATACAGCTGAGCTGCCTCGGACGGGTGTTCCAGGCCCATTATCTCCATCGGATCTTTCCTCACCCTCCGCAAATCTGCTCCGGACAGATTGTCAATCAATCTTTTCAATATATTTTTTCTCATCTTTATACTTCTCTTTTCTTCAGTCTTTGATCATATTTCCTGAGCGGCAGCCGAATGAACCTGTTTGGCAATCTGGAAGGCCTTCAGGCCGTAGCCCGCCGGTCCCTTGACAATAGCGAACACCGAGTTTCCCGATGCTCCGGGCAAAGCGGTCTTGTTACCTTTCAACATCTCGCTCATGGCCTTTCCGGATACCCTGCCTATGTCAACCCCGTGGGCCCTCATGTCTTTCAGGATATCCGTCGCGTCAAAACTCTCCCCGTTGGTACGGAGCACCGCACTTCCGTTCCTTATTGTCAGTTCACGCGGCCGCCCTTGAACCTCATTTCTCCGGAGGATGGTTGCGCTTCCGTTGCCTCCGTTTTCTCCACGACAACAGTCTTTTCCGGAACAGCGGAAGTTTCCAGGACCGCCTCTTTCCTGAACGTGCCGACTGCCGCGGAAATTTTTCTTGTACGGTAGCTTCCGCCTTTTCCGTCGCTTCGTATCTGGCGTCGTAGGTGTCCATATGCCCGGCATCCCGCATAAGCTCTCCATATCTCTCCTCTATTTCCCCGAGCCTGGTAAAAAGATTCTTTACCGCTTCTGAAATGTCCTCCTTGAAATGGATGCCTGCGGTTCCTCCGGGCATGACGGAACCGAGACATGACAGGCATGCCTGCCGGGACGGGTTCTTTATCCTCAGGATGTTTGCCGGACTGTCATGCACCGCCATCAGCTGGACTTTCTCCGTGGGATTCTTGATATGGCCTACCAGGAGGAATTTCTGCCAACGGCCAGCATCTGTGCCTTTTCCGTGGGGGTTCTCACGAGTCTTATCAGGGAGGCGTCCCCGTTAAGGACAGACAGCTGTACTTTTTCCGCCGGTTCGCTGATAAACCTTATCAGTTCCGGATCCTGTCCGACCGCATACAACTGGGCCTTCCAGTCGGGTACGCTTATCTCCCGGATGAGATGCGGGTCCTTCCTGACAACGGAGAGCTGCGTGTTTGCGGAAGGGCTGCCGATAGCGGTGATCAGTCCGGAATCCGCCATCACAGCCAGCAGCTGCGCCCTCTCGCATGGATTTTCCAGAAGGGTGATCATTTCCGGATTCCGTCTGATGACCAGCAGCTGCATCTTTTCCGTGGGTTCATGGATATAGCGTATCATTTCCGGATTTTCGGCTATGGCGGCCAGACAGACCTTTTCTGTCGGCTCACGGAGCTGGAGCAGACAGTCCGCCTTTTGTCTGACAGCGGCCAGCTGTACCTCTTCCGTAGGATTGTCCAGAACCGAAACCAGATCCGGATTCTGCCGGACGGCGGCCAGCTGCATCTTCTCTGACGGATTCTCGACCGCGGTGATCAATTGCGGGTTTTTTCCCAGTTCTCTGAGCTGGGCACGTCTTATAAAAAAATCTGTTATTCTCATATATGTATGCCCGTCATGCCGGTGGCTCAGCGTTTGGTTATCATAATTCTCTTTGACTGATGAGGAAATTTTTCCGCTGATGTCCGCTATGCGCACACCGTAGCCGGAGGGCTGTTTCCGGATAGAGAACAGCATTTTCTGTTTTGCAGGGTTCAGGACGGTTCCCCGGCCCCGTAACATGCTTTCCCATTGGCTGCCGGATATGTTCCTGACATCTATTCCGGCTTTTTCTAGCCCCTTCAATATGCCGGTGGCGTCATATTGATTCCCGTTGGTACGTATGACCGCGCCTCCGGATGTGATCTCTATCTCACGACGGCCGCCCTTGAAAAGAAGAGGGGGCGTCATGCTCTTGTCCGGCGCGGCTGCTTTCTCATAATGGTTGATTGCGACTTTGCTGCCTGCCTTGATTATACTACGGAGATGCGTATCCAGATCGACGTGACGGAACGAGGCTGTCATGACCGGCGTGCCGTCTTTTTCCGACACCGCTTTCCTTGCGCATACGCCAAGTACCTCATGGAGTCTTTCCGCATCCTGATTATATGCCTTGTATTCATCCCCCACACGGATGAGGCCATTGCATCCGGATATTGTTCTTTCGAGCGGTCATACATATTGAGAATGCCGGAAGAGACCGTTTCATTGTTTCTTTCTTCTTTTATGGGAAGTGGGGATATGTCCTCTTCCCTGGCGGATGTGTCTGCCAGGGTGTGCTGTTTTTCCACACTTTCCTCTATCATGGCGGATGCCTTGCCGGCCTCCCGTAACACACTCATGACATAGCCGGGGTCCTCCTTCAAATTTGCCAGCCAGCTTTTCAGATACTGTGCGTTCTCCTTTCTCGGAGTTACGGCTATTCCCAGGTCCCTGCCTGTGACGGCAGCTGTGAATTCGGCGATGATTTCCTCCCGGGCATATCCGCACGTTCCGAACGGGTGATGCAGGCCGCGTCCAGTCGTGAGGAATGCCCGGTGGAGTGGGCCATTTCGTGAAGGGCGGTCATCTGGAACGATTCCATGTCCTTGAATTGTCCCGGAGCCGGAAGAACGATCCTGTCTTTGGACGGGCTGTAATATGCCTTGTCCTGCACCTTCAGTTCTATGGGACAGAGCCATTTCTGTTCCTTTATCATTTTATCCAGCCAAGGGTTCCCGTTTCCTTTTACGTTGTCCGCTACGGCAGGACCGGAGAATCTGACCCTCATGTCCTCATACCGCTCCGGATATTTTTCCTTGAAATCCGTCTGATCTATGTTGAATACATAGAAATGTTTCATGAAGGGAGTCACCTTATATTCCTGCTTCTGAAGTTCCGGGAGGCTTTTGTAATCATCGAAGCTGATTTTTTCCCCCGTCGTCTTATGCTTCACGGTGATATCGTAAAAAGTCACGGGAAGGGCGTGCGATCCTTTTATGATCATCAGGTTCTCATCCTTCAGCTGACGGAAGGTCATGAATACCGGGAGGGTGTATCCCATCCTGTCCATCTCTATGTAGAGCATAAGACGGTTCATGCTGTTGTACGGACGCCTGATATGTTCTGTGGCAGGCCGGTACGGGGGGTGAACCAGGGCTTCTGCCATTCACCAGCGGACATCTGCCTGATCTTGTCGATCATCAGTTCCGCATATCTTTCCAGTACCTTCCGTTCATGGCAGCAGTTCCTGATAAAGCCTTTCCTCGTATTCCTTCAAAAAACGCACCGCATCCGCTGCTGTGGGACAGGTGATGCCATTGCCCCGGGCATAGTCCGAAAACGGTTCCTTCAATTCCGGGTTGAGCATGATATAACCAAGCATGTCCAATTCCCCGTTTTCCACCTTGTGTATCAATTTCATTTCTTCCATTGTGTATTTTTTATAATTGATGGGACAAATGTAAAAGCGGACCAGCACAACCTTTTTTGTGCTGTATCCATATTTCTACAAAAAAAAGAGAGCTTTCCTTTTCTTTCTTTGGCAGTTTAATGTATTATTCGTATATTTGCAGTGCCAAAATTACCCACGAATAAATTTCGTATTATAGAGCGTGTGAATGCTCATATTTTTGATGGGCTTTTTTTATGCCCTAAATTATCATTTTGCTGTTTTTAGCAAAATGATGCATATAAAGGATACTGTAGAAGTCGCAACTTGTTGTGCAAACTACGGCTGCCTTTCCCGACTACATTTTTGCTCTATGAGCGAAATCTGTGGGTGTTTTGGCGAACTTGGGAAACGGCGGCCGTTCTTGTGTTCTATATAATTGCCGAAACGCCAAAATACTCACAGTTATGAAACAAACAGTTTCTATTTTTGCTCCCGACATAAATGTCGCTAGCAAATCTTCAGCTATTCAATTATGGCTGAACCGTAAAAACCAATTCTTTTCTTCTGTACTCGAAGAGGGCGTATCCAACCGCCAGGTCCTGCTGCTTGGCCATGCCTCCTTTGTTTTCTCTGCATTAATATGCGCATCTTTCGTATCACAGGTTCCCGCTCTGATTTGTCTGGCCTGGTTCATGGTGGCATTGCGGCTTTGTGTGAAAGGAGGCCTGGGATGAAGTTCATTATAGAGCCTTCCGCGGCTTCCGGTATGATCCGTCTTCCTTTGAAAAAAGAAATGAAAGTTCCTTCGTTATGGGAGATCATGGTATCAAAATATTTTAGTGTTAAAATATATAAATATTAAAGCATTAAAACATCAAAATATTGGAAAAGAGAATTATTTTCCTTAACTTCGTAACACACTAAAAAACAAATAGATATGGCGAAAATTATAGCAGTCCATAATCAGAAGGGTGGAGTTGGCAAGACTACTACCACTACCAATGTGGGGTTCGAACTGGCACGAAAAGGATACAAGGTCCTTCTTGCTGATTTGGATCCGCAAGCCACTCTGACCTCGGCTTTGGGGGTGACAGATCCGGAAGAAACGGTTTTCTCGGCCTTGCAGGGTGCGGTGGATGGTAAAGAAACGCGGCTTCCATGGATACGGTTGCAGGAGAATATATCCCTGTGCCCGTCATGCAGGAAAATGGCGGATGCGGAGTATCTTCTGCAGAACGAATACGGGAGGGAAAACTTCCTTAAAGAACTGGCTGCCAGAACGGATGGAGGGTACGATTTTGTGCTTCTTGACTGCCCGCCGGCTGTCGGACTGATCACGGTCAACGCGCTTGTGGCCGCCACCGATCTGATTATACCGGTGCAGCCGGAAGTGGCTTCTTTATATGGTCTGGTTTCCATCCTGGATACGGTTGCTGTAATACAGAGGAAGATCAACAGGGGACTGAACCTGCTCGGCATGCTGGTGACACAGTATGACAGAAGGACTACATTGCATGCGGAGATATTGGAAGCGATGCGGAAACAGTACGGGGAAACGGTCTTTTCCACGGTCATCAGCCGTTCCATCAGGGTGGCAGAGTCCATGAGCAGAAAGACGGATGTCGTATCTTACAGCAGGAACAGCAATGGAGCGGCGGACTACCGGTCCCTTACCCGGGAGATCCTGTCCAGATTGAATATGGTTGACAACAAATAAAAGTAAATAAAGAATATGGGAAAATTTATTGGAATTGACGAGATTCTGCAGGGCGGAACACCAAACCGTCCCACACACTCCACTCCGAAGGAGGGGAAGAAAGGGGAAGCACTGGCCAGAACCTCACTGGAGTATCCGTTGGAACTGCACCGCAAGGTGAAGAAATACGCTGTAGACGCTGGAATGAAGGAGAAGCAGGTCATAGCACAGGCTATACGGGAATTCTTCGAGAGAGATGGAGAAAGAATAAAGAACATAAAATTGAAGAAAATGAAGACATTCGGATATTTGTTGATGGCGTCATGGCGTGCATGACATGTTCCTGCCGGGATGAGGAACACTGCCGGCACCCGGTTCCTCCCGTAGTGGAGCCGGAAAATCCCGGAAACCCGGAAGAGCCGGATACGGGAAAGGTGTACCTCGCATCGCCCCTATCATCGAGAACATGCAGGAACAGAGGGCCGTGGTGGAGAACTGGAAGGAGGGGCATTGCCTGGGAGTGACAGCTGCAGGGGATGTGAACATACCCTTCACTTTTGACGGCAGGCGGTGGAAAGCCGGAAAACAGGTGGAGGTGACGGCGGATCAGAAAGTGTCTGCCTATTATCCTTATAATGTACAATATACGGACATGACCGCCATACCTGTGGACATCACGACACAGGAGGATTATATGTATGGAGAAGGAGGGGTAAGCGTTGAGAAGCCGAGCGCGGCCCTTGTAATGAAGCATGCTCTCTCCCTGGTCAGGATCCTGATAAAAAAGAATGATTATACAGGTGACGGGATGGTGGATGCGGTCACTTTTGGAGGTGTAAGGCTGTCTGCGTCCATGGATGTCACGTCCGGAAAGCTCCTTCCGGCAGGACAGCCCGGAGAATATAAGGCTGGAGGGAACTATACACTGGACGATGCCTCTCCGGTATATGTGGAGGCGATCCTGATGCCTGTGGGTACGGCTGAGGGTATCACTGTCAATGTACATGTGGACGGGAGGGATTTCACCTATGCCCTGCCGCCTACCCATGTGTGGAATCCCGGCATGATCTATACTTACACTCTGAATATGAAATCCGGTTATAACTGTGAGGTGGACGTGGACCATGTGCCGATGGATGAGGAGTATTGGAGCACTTTCGGAAAGACCGACCGGATTGTCATGAGGGATTGCGGGACGGACAGGATTTATATATGGCCGAATTATACGTTCTATGGCTATGACACCTATACCGGTGAGGGTAAGGTCTGGGGATTCTTTTTGCGGTATAGAAACCGTGGAGGTGGGGAAGACTTCGCCGGACAGGCACGGTTCGTGCTGATGGATGGGGACAGGATTGTGGAACAGTACTAGCGTTTGATATCAAATGCGGAAACGGTGCATGGGACGGATACTGCAAGTATTGTTATGTGCAGGCCGTGCCGGGGACATACCGGCTGGCAGTGCTGTTCAAAAAGAACGGGGAGTCAGCCTGGTTCAAGCCTTACGGATACGATCAGAATTCCAATGATGGGGAATGGATGTATGAGGTGAGACCGGCCACTGATATGCCGGCACTTCGGATGATAACATTGGAGAACCAGAAATGCAATACGTTTCTGGCATATCCTGTACCTGATAATGACTGGTTCAATATAGTCTATACGCTTTCAAACAAAAGCAGGAAAGCCATGAAAGGGACTGTAAAGGTTGTATGGGAGAGGGAGTTCAAACTGGAATCCAACTCCTACAGACCGAGTGATAAAAAGGAGAACAAGATTGATGACTATGAATGGCGCGATGAACTGGGAAGCTGCACTGTTGACATAGCGGCAGGAGTACGTTTTTGGAAAGGGATAGTATCCTGCAAGTTCCCGATTCAGCGAGCAAATCCAAGAGATCCTGTTAGCGGTGTTGGTTATTGCACTCCGATAGCCCATTTGTATTATCGGGAAGAAGGAAGCTGTGAGTGGAAGCTTTTGCGGTGTGACACAGAATACCTGTTCAACCGGAACTATCCGGGTTCCGAGTCTGCAAAAATGGATGAAGCGTTTAATTACTTAGGCATTATACCCCAAAGTTGGTAAAAGACGATAACAGGCCCCATTCTTCCTAAAGAAAAAAGATAAGACATGATAGTCAATGTACCGATTTACAGGAGAACCGCATAGAAAGATTTCAAGATCTTCTTTACACTCCTTATAATAAATCTGGCTGTTAGTATTGATGTTTGGAATAGTGCGGTTTATGATAATGACAGCCGGTATGTGCAATGTGAACAAGCTGGAATGCCTTTTTCTGAAGGATTCCGGCTTGTTTATTACATGGCTGAAAAAACAAGACAAATAAGAGGGATGTGTCCATAGTGTTCCTGGAACATCCGGTATTTGGGTAGAACTCCGGTAGAAAATGTTTTCTCCACCCTTTTGAAGGAGAAAAAGTACGGACAGACGGTCTTGCAATCGCTCCGTTCCGGTGTTTTATCTTGAGTTTTGTTATGTTTTTTTATTTTCTACCATTGTTCTACCAGTAGGGCGGGGAAAGTAATGATATCACACTTTTATCAAGGAATTACATATAGAATGCAGGGTTATATTGATCAGATTTAGTATCTTTGCAAAAAATGGTACTGATATGGAGGACAAGTTGATTTCCCGATATGATATTTTAGTGAACCGGTACAAGGAACTTGTATCTGAGAAGCTGAGCAGAAAAGATTTTATAGAATACAATGAAATTCTATTCTCGGCGCATAGCTGTGCTATAGAGGGGAACAGTTTTTCAGTGGACGAGACCCGCACCTTGAAAGAAAAAGGGCTGGGCATGATCCCAAAGGCAAGACCTTGCTGGAGGCATTTGAAATCCTGGATCATTTCCAGGCTTATGAATATCTTCTGAAGAATTTGGACAGGCCGCTGACCGAGGAACTCCTGAAGGAAACCCACCGGCTGCTGACGGAACATACCCTCTCTTACAAGACCCAATACGATGAAATACCGTCCAACCCGGGAGAATATACAACAGTGGACATGTGTGCCGGTGATACGATATTTGGGGACCATGAGCAGCTGATAAAGCAGGTCCCCCGCCTGTTACAAAGCACCCAGCAGGTCCTGGACTCCGGGAAGATCCATCCGATGATCATCGCGGCAAGATTTCATGGATTTTATGAATATCTGCATCCCTTCCGGGACGGAAACGGTCGTCTGGGACGTCTGATGTCCAATTTTATATTGCTCAAAAAAGAACAGCCGCTGCTGATAATCCCCGGTTCGCAGAGAGAGGAATATATCACCGCCTTAAAATATATCAAAAAAGAGCGTACAGATGAATTTCTGATAGATTTTTTCTTCCGGACATCCATAAAAAGGATGGAACAGGAAATAGAGGAAAAAAAGAATCTCACGGAGAATTTTATCAGGGGGATGGAATTTGTTAGAAATGTAAAATCATCCAATGATGACATTTCAGAAATCTAATATTACATTCTGACAGTCCGAACAGTACTTTGCAGGCGAACTTTAAACAATCTGTTACGATTATAAATGTCTCTTTCAAAGATGAAGTTTTAATGGGACAATTAACCAGATCTGTTTCTGTTACCTCAGGTCATTCAGCGACTTACACTGTTTATGGTGTTGAAATCACAGAACGGGAAGATGATAGAGGAAATTACGACTCTTGGGAGGAAAATTATACCTTTGCAGTCACATCGGGATCTCCAGCATCACGATTGGATAGTTATGACAGATATAACGGTGAGGTGTCTGAGAGCATGACCAGCAAAGAAAAATCATTCACTTTGGTTGTGGATGGTGTCACTGTTTGCTCCAATGAACCTATTTCAAATGTTGGCAAAGTTGATAAGGTAATTGGAAACTATAGGTATATTTTTTGATTTAATTTCGCATTACAGATGAGGTTATGTCAGTGTTTTGACACCTCATCTTTCTCTGCCAAACTATTGGATACTTAAAATAGATTTTCACAATGTACTGGCAGTTATGAACGGCAACATAAAAATTAAAAAGAGCAACTGTTCATCTCGGACAGTTGCTCCTGTAAAAACGGTTCAATATTAGTAAAAAACGACAATCTTTATGAATGAAATTATTTATAAAGACCCTGTATCTTTTGATAAGAACTGTTCTCTTCTTATGAGGGCAAATTCAGTTCTTTATCAAGAAAGACGCAAAATATATTATTTCAGTATTTCACCTTTCTCATTGAAGAACACCGTACTTTCAGCTCCCTCCTTGTCTGTCAGAACAACCTGATAGGTCTTGCTGCCATCCTCTGCCGCTTCCACCGCCGCTTCCTTGACGGTTGATTCCGCAAAATTTTTGGCGATTGCTTCCGTTACCGCTGCCGGAAGGTCTTTCACTTCAATAGGGGTGAAGTCATTTACTGCCATGACTGTTTCAACACCTGAGGTCAAATTTTCGGCAAATGCCACTGTTGTTCCTAATCCCATTACCAATGCTACTGCAACAAAAAATTTTTTCA
>ENA-OQAZ01001379-OQAZ01001379.1-human-gut-metagenome-genome-assembly--contig:-NODE-1379-length-11681-cov-1.890254_pt1 | contig 11681 bp, 14 predicted proteins | sample MGYA00242737_ERZ504531 | MGnify/ENA primary metagenome ERZ504531 (study PRJEB26092, sample SAMD00036244) | human gut metagenome | host: Homo sapiens | study: EMG produced TPA metagenomics assembly of...
TTTCCATGATTTTCTGATCACTTTCGCCAGTTCTTCTCACGGATCGGTTTTGCGATATAGTCATCCATTCCTGCTTTCCGGCAGGTTTCCCGGATGTCTGCTGTCGTCTGTGCAGTCATCGCAATGATCGGAATCGATGCCGCATCCTCCCGTTTCAGATCACGGATACGCTGTGTGGCTTCCATGCCGTCCATCACAGGCATCATCACATCCATCAGGATCGCATCAAAACTGCCGGCAGGTCTTTGGGAAAACAAAGCTACTGCTTCCTGTCCGTTCCATGCTTTTTCTACTTTTGCCCCTGCTTCTTCCAGATAGAACTGTGCGATCTCCATATTGATCTCATTATCCTCTACCAGAAGGATCCTTCGGCACGGAGGAGATCTGATATATTCTTCTCCCTCTGTGGTTGTTTCTGAAACGGCTGTCTCACTGACGGCGAACGGCAGACGGAAGGTAAATGTGGTTCCCTCTCCACGGACGCTCTCCACCTGAATGGTTCCGCCCATCTTTTCCACCAGTCCTTTGACGATCGACATTCCGAGTCCGGTTCCCTGATAGCGTGTTCTGGCTCCGTATTGTTCCTGGGTGAACGGCTCAAACAGCTGATTCTTTACAAAGTCCCCGCTCATGCCGATACCGGTATCTGCGATTCTGAATTCGTACCAGGCTGTTTTTCCGTCACAGGATAATTCTTCCACGCCGGTATCCACGGATCCCTGCGGTTTGTTGTATTTGACCGCATTGCTGAACAGGTTCAGCATGATCTGGCGCAGCTGTAACGGGCTTCCTTTCAGTGCTGTTGTGCTGTATATTTTTCCGGTGTACCCGGTGTGTAATCTGGTTCTGTTCCAGAAGTGGATTCATCAGTACAGCCATTCCCGCATCAGCACTTCAAGGTCAAACGGTTCATTCTCTTCCTGGATCTGATTGGTTTCCAGTTTGTTCATATCCAGTACATCGTTGACAAGCGCCAGCAGATGATCGGCAGATACCTGTATCTTATCCATACATTCTTCCATCTTCTCCGGGTTGTGTTCATTTTTCCGAAGGATCTCCAGCATCCCCATAATGCCGTTGATCGGTGTACGGATATCATGGCTTATGCGGTTCATGAAGTCTGTCTTGGCTTTGCTTTCTGCATCGGCCTCCTGCACCGCTTTTTGCAGCCGTTCTTTTTCCTCTTCTTCTTTTTTTATGGAATTCCGAAGTGTTCTTAAACAGGATAATTCCATGTACAGCACTGCGTTCTTTTCCGGTCTCCCGGTCATACAGCAGTTCCCGGGACATCAGGATCGTCTTCTGAAGCCAGATCATCCTGCCATCCTGTTTTTCTTCCCGGTACTCTACGGTGATCTGTTTATCGCCTTCCCGGAAGCGTTTCAGCAGTTTTTCCGAGGAATCCATGATCCGGTAGCTTTCCAGCGTATCGTCTGTCACCTTCCGGCTCCGTTCTCTGCAGTAGGCATCGTAGGAGCATGGCATCTCCCGGTCGATAATAATGCTTTCACGTTTCACATGGTAGAATGCATTTTCCAGGCAGTCATTGGTCAGATCTACGGTATACACCGCTTCCGCAGTTTCCATTAATGCGTCTACATAATTGCTGTTTTCCAGAATAGACTGTTTCATCTGCTCGTAATAGCGGATCAGTTCCTGTTTTTCATCCATCAGGTGCTGCCTGCTGTCCCGGAAGTTCTCCTGTCCCAGGATAAAATGGTGTAGTCTGCCATCTTCTGTGGCATCCAGGAATCTCAGGATCACTCTTCCCCGGTGAACCACATTCTCTCTTTTGTAGCGATAGGGAATCTCCAGCTGGGGATTGTCCTTTGTCAGCTGCCGTTCCAGGGAGGTAAGCTGCAAGGTCTCCCAGAATTCTTTTCTTACCCGGTCGGTTGCCAGTTCTTCCACGATCTGTTCCACCGCCCCGGAATAACTACCGTCTTCCGCGAGAAAGTATCCGGTGCTTGACCGCAGGATCTCATACTGATCCATCAGGGCATCACAGTACAGACAGTCCGAAAAATGGTATTTTTCTTTTTTGATCCATTCCAGCAGTTCGTAGGCTTTCTGCTGTTTTTGTGCCGCTTCTTCGATCTTTGCCCTGTTTTTGTCCACGTACATGTTTTTATCCGCCAGCCGGAACAGTTCCCGGAGGGTGGCACCGGCAAAGTCCAGGGAGATTGCGTACCCTGCCGCATAGCTGATCGGCATCTCCGGGTGTTTTGCGGAGTAGTTTTCCATCTGTGTGCGGATCTTTTTTAAGGTTTCCCGCATCTTCGAGTGGTCAGTCTTTTGAAAAATCGCGATGAATTCATCTCCTCCGTCCCTGCCGACAAAGTTTTCCGGATCTACCGCGAGGCGAAGCTGTTCGGCAAAGGAACGGATATATTCGTCTCCCTTGTCATGTCCCAGATTGTTGTTGATGATTCGCAGGTTATTCAGATCAAACACACAGATGGCTGTACTCTCTTCTTTTCCGAGAGGGGTGGGATCGCTCAGGATCTCTTCGCATTTGTTTTTTGTTCGGCAGCCCTGTGGATTCATCCAGATAGATTTTCTTTCGCAGGATCCTGTTTTGTGCCGCAAAGCGGAGTGCCCGAAGCAGTTCTACACCGATCAGAAGTACCAGGCAGACAATATCTGCAACTACAATCTTTTCAAGATGATTCAATGCAGTCGCTCTTTTTTGTGAATATCGTTCCGCAATCCCGGTTACCTCATCACACATCCGGAAAAAATCTCGCTCATACCGATTATTTCTGTCTGTTCATAGCCTTTTTGCCGTACTTTCGAGATTTCTTCTTTTAATTCCGTAAAGTAAGCTGCAAGTTCATCCATTTTTCCCTGGAATTCTGTATCCTCCAGCCGTACCAGATCCAGTTCGTCACTTCCGAAACGAAGTCCGTTGATGATCGCTTCCACAGTCTCTATCATCTCGTCATCCGGCTCCTTTGACATTTCCAGTTTGATCACCCGCTGGGTTTCTCCGCGAACCAGTCCGGCGTAGTTTACGACCCTTGCCGTTCCCTGGAGGTCACTGACCAGCGACATGATACCGAAAAACAAAATAATCAGTATTATCGTGAGTACCGTCATCCCTGCCCGAAGGATATAGGCTACTCGTTTTTTCTCTTTTCTTCATCCGTGTTTACCCCATATATGATTCATATTTCTGTGTTCTATTCTACCTGATTTTACCGGAAACTGCAATGTGAACAGTACCCCTGGAAGAATCTCTTGACATTTCTTTACTGTCTTAATATAATTACCATTAGTAATTATCAATGGTAATTATATTAAGCAACTATCAATAATTATTATTAAAGGAGTATCACAATGAACGTTGAACTTATGAAACGTATGATGGATGCCTGTTATCTGGCGCAGCGGGTCCGGGGAATGCTTCCGCCTCTGCCGGCGGGGGTGACTCCTGCGTATATTCATTATCTGGATATTATTGAGATGCTGGAGAAGCAGGGTGTCCGGGCGAAGATATCGGATATCAGCGATGCGCTGGATCTGCCGAGACCCGGTGTGACACGAACGGTGAAAGCGATGGAGGCCAAAGGCTATCTGAAAAAGGCTGCCTCTTCCGAAGACGGTCGTATCACCTATCTTTCTCTTACAGAAGCCGGGAGGGAGCTGTCCCGTATCTACAACGAACAGTTTTTCACCACTCTCGCCTCTTTTATGGAAGATATCCCGGAAGAAGATATGAAGTGTATGATCCGCACCATTGATGCGGTACATCAGATTATGTGTGAAAGGAGACCTGACCTTGACAAGTGCAAAAAATGATTTTACACAGGGCAGTATTCTGAAAAAACTTGCCCTCTTTATGCTTCCGATCCTGGGTGCACTCGTGTTGCAGGCTGCGTATGGAGCCGTTGACTTACTGGTGGTGGGAAGATTCGGTTCCACCTCCGGACTTTCCGCGGTTTCGACAGGAAGCCAGGTATTAAATCTTGTTACTTTTGTCGTGATTCAGTTTGCTACTGCAATCACGATTCTCATCGCCCGCTATCTGGGTGAAAAAAAGCCGGAACGGATCGGTTCTGTGATCGGTGGCGGGGTTATCGTTTTTGCGGCAATTTCCATTGTTTTCTTTTTCCTGATGGTGGTTTTTGCGCATCCCATCGCAGTACTTATGCAGGCACCTGCCGAAGCGGTGGATCTGACCACCAGTTATGTCCGCATCTGTGGAAGCGGTATTTTCTTCATCGTTGCCTATAACCTGATGGCTGCGATCTTCCGTGGTCTGGGAGACAGTAAGTCACCGCTGCTCTTTGTTCTCGTTGCCTGTATCGTCAATATCGTCGGTGATCTGATCCTCGTTGCCGGACTCCATCTGGATGCAGCCGGAGCAGCCCTCGCCACCGTTTTTGCACAAGCTGTCAGTGTGGTGTGTGCGGTTATTCTTCTGATAAAGAAGAAACTGCCATTTAAGATCTGCAGGTCTGATTTCCGTCTGAACGATCAGTGTGGAAAGTTCTTTACCATCGGTCTTCCTCTGGCTTTGCAGGAGTGCCTGACGCAGCTTTCTTTTCTGGCTCTGTGTGCTTTGTGAACCGTCTGGGACTCGAAGCTTCCTCCGGTTACGGGGTCGCTTGTAAGATCGTGAACTTTGCCATGCTGATCCCAAGCTCTCTGATGCAGTCCATGGCATCTTTCGTTTCTCAGAATGTGGGTGCCGGCAATCAGAAGCGCGCCAGACAATCCATGTTTACCGGTATCGGTGTGGGGTTGTTTTTCGGTTGTTTTGTCTTCGCTCTCGTGCTGTTAAAGGGCGATGTTCTCTCCGGTTTCTTCACTACCGAAAGTGCCGTTATCCGGAACGCCTACGCCTACCTGAAAGGTTTTGCCCCGGAGACACTGCTTACTGCCGTGCTGTTCAGTATGATCGGATATTTTAATGGAAATGACAAAACCTTCTGGGTGATGTGCCAGGGATTGATCCAGACTCTTCTGATCCGACTTCCCCTGTCCTATTATATGAGTATCCAGCCGAATGCCAGCCTGACCAGAATCGGTCTTGCGGCTCCTGTGTCCACAGCAGTCGGTATCTGCCTGAACATCGGTTTCTTCCTCTGGCTGAACCGGAAAAGTGCAAAGAAAGCCAGCCAACAGCTTCCCTGATATAGTAAACCGATCCCCCGGAGCTTTGTCTTTACTGGTCCGGGGGATCGGGGTTTTTATATTTCAGGGAGACTTTGTGCTGTACATAGGGTTCCCCATCCACTCTCGCATTCGGCCACTCCGTCTCCCCGGGCAGCTGTTTTGCTCCGTTGATCAGATAGCTCTTCACCTTCTGCCCATACAGATATGGATCATTTTCCCGCACAATCCCCCATTCCATCAGAAGTGCTGCCGCTCCGCTGACAAAGGGTGTTGCAAAGGAGGTTCCTGTGGCCGTCTGATAACCACCGCCCGGACGTGGTGCACGGATATCGACGCCCGGAGCGGCAAGGTCCGGTTTGATCTGAAGAGGGAGGCGGGTGTAACCACGGCCGGAGAAATCGGCGTAAGACTGGCGGCGGGAATCGTAGGCTGCTACGGAGATGGCAGACAGCGCGGTGGATGGAATCGTAAGTGTGGTTTTCCGGGGGTCGGGCGGTAGAAGCGGGTGGCTTCCCCCTACGGTTTTTTCCGCCGGGAAGCCACATGGAGAATTCTCCCTGCAGGATACGGCGCGGAATCAGACGTATACGCCAGATGCCGCTGTCAATATAACTTTCTGTGGGAAGAAAATCGATGTAGATTTCCTGCGAAGTGCTGTAAGGAGACGGTTTTCCATAATAAATCAGAAGCTGTGTTCCGGCATGCCGGTATCTCTGTGTTCCCAGCATCTGTTCCAGCGGACCGATAATCGTTCCGTCCGGATGTACCAGGGAAATCTCCATCTGGTCCTGATAGTTTTTCCAGATCTGCAGGTTCATAGCCGGTTCATAAGTTCCGATCCCCAGTTCTGCCTCATAATTTTCTCCCTGTCGTACGCGGCCCGCCGTATGCCCTGCCCGATTTCCTTCATTGCCGGTTCCCACACAGAGTGTCACACGACCATACCCAACCGCCTGATTCAGATACGTTTCCAACAGAGATGTTCCGTTATGTGCTCCATAACTGTTTCCGAAGCTCAGATTGATCACCACCGGCATCTGAAGCTCCTGTGCGGTGCGGATCGCATAGTCCACCCCCTGCATCAGTTCTGTGGTTCTGGGAAATCCATTCGGTTCCCGGATCCCCAGCTTCACCACCAGCAGACTGCTCTCCGGCGCTACGCCACGCTCCGTTCCCTGACTTTCTCTTCCATTTCCCGCTGCGATTCCCAGTACGGCCGTCCCGTGACCACTCGTATCTATGCTTGGAACCAGCGCCTCTCTTTCTGCCATCGTATTCGCTTCCAGTGCCCGATTGATCTGCTCCTGTGTGTACTCACTGCCGATCCGATACCTTTGGGGGGATTGCCCGGGATCGACTGATCCACAGCCGCAGGATCCGTGTGGATCCATCCTCGTTCCGAAAGTCCGGATGCGTATAATCCACGCCCGAATCGATACAGGCAATCAGAATCCCTTTACCAAACAGATACGGCGACTGATTCTGGACCGGATTCACACAGGAAGTCTGCCTGCCTTCATATGCAGCAAAATATAATCTCTTCGGTGCTTCGATATACTCTACCGCCGGATTTTGTGCAAACCCTTTGATCTGATCCTGTGGAATATCTGCAATTCCATAATTTCCAAGAAGGGGTGTAACAACAATCTCATCCGTCTCAAGCTCCGATGCCGCCCCGAAGTAACGAATGATCAGCTTCCACCTCTGTGTTTCTTTTTCATACCCCGCGTTCAGATTCATCGATGCTTCCCGTTCCCGGGATGTGGCATCGAGAGCAAGATTTAAAGTGTTGCCGGTTTTCTGATTATTCATGTTCCGTTCCTGATGATTTTTCATTCTACTACAATATATGGAAGCAGCTTTTTCCCGTTTACTTTTTCTCCGGATGCCTATCCAAATAGCTTGAACTATGAGAAACCCTCTCCGCGAGTTTTTCGTGCAGGCACGGACTTTGACTCATTGCCCGTGTAAATCAAAATTGATCCACCGGACCAATTATTGGTATGTAATGCAATCAAAAAGACTGCTGCCGGCAGAATAATATCCTACCGAACAGCAGCCCTTTTCTCTTTTTCATTATTTTATTGGTTTACATATTTATGGATCGTAGCTTTCACGGCTCCCGGTCCCGCAAGCATCTCACGGAACATGGTCTCAATTTTTTCTCCCACACCGTCTTTATACAGGTCTGTAAAAAACAGTCTTTCGTTGGAAAGAATCGATTTCAGCTGATTCGTAAAAGTCTCCGGTTTTCCAACCACGATATCTTTGAACTGTTCCTGAATCTCTTCGTTCATAGGATCCGGAGCAAGCTCATATGTATTTCCTTCGTCGTCTACACCCAGCATGTAGCGCAGCCAGCCGGCTATTCCAAGGGGAATAGCAGTCAGCCGGGAAGCATCTCCGAATTTCTTTACATAAGCCTTGATGGTTTCGCCAAAGCGGATACCAACCATCTGAGATACATCTACTGACAGACGCATGTTGGTATCACCCAGATATTCATTCGGGAACCGGTCATGAAACAGTTCATCCACAAATGCCTGCGGGGAAAGGATGCCCGGGTTCGGAACGACCGGAAGGCCTTCGTCGTAGGCGATCATCCGTGCCATCTTCATCATGTCTTCGTTTGTATTTAACATATGCGCAAACAGTTCATATCCCTGTACCACACCCAGCGGACCGGTGGCAGAATGTACCGGATTCAGACATACTGTCACTTTCATGCGTTCAGACAGATTCACGGTTTCTCTGTCCGCCATATATACGCCAAATCCTTTTCCAGTGCCGGGCGACCGTTCGGGAAGCTGTCTTCAATGACCAGATACTGTGGTTTCTCTGCATTGACAAACGGCGCAATATAGGTCTTCTTTCCGGTGATCACCGGCTGCATATCTTCTACACCAATCGCTTCCAGATCTGCTGCAATCTGTTCACTTGGACGTGGGGTGATCTTGTCGATCATCGTCCACGGGAAGGCAACTATGCTTTCATCACTCACATAATCCATAAAATCCTGATCCACAAAACCGTGTTTCTTCCATTCTTCGGTCATCGTCAGTACAGACTCCCGCAGTTTCGCGCCGTTTTTGGAGCAATTGTCCATGGAAACCAGAGCGATCGGATATTTTCCTGCTTTATAACGTTCATATAACATCGCTGTCAGAACCGCCATTGCTCCGGTGGCTCTGTCCGGGCCGTTCTTGATATCTGCTTCCACAAACGGGAACCAGCTGCCGTCTGCTTTCTGCAGGGCATAGCCTTTTTCTGTGATCGTGAAAGAAACCAGCTGCAGAGATTTTGCTGTAAAGATTTCTTTCAGGCGGTTCCACTGCGCCGGATTGGAGGACTGTGCCTTTACCGCTTCCGCCAGTGCTCCCAGGACTTTGTATTCTCTGGTTCCGTCACCGTGCAGGATCACACTCAGATTCAGATTGTCATAAGGTTTATAGATCTTATCTATCACATCGAAATCAAAGGTCTCCACACAGGTAATGCCTCGATCCAGGACACCTTCTTCCAGAAGTCCGTCTGCAATTCCACCGATGAAAACACGGAAAATGTTTCCGATTCCAAAATGTACCCATCCCGGTGCATCTTTTGCTTTCTTCGATACTGCTTCCACATCGTACCCCGGCAGTTTGATACCTGCTTTTTCCCATGCCTGACGATCTTTGATTCCATCCAGTGTTAATTTCATGGTAAATATCCTCCTCTTTCTTTTTTCTGTTATCTGTTATCCACATGAATCTTTTTCTTCTGTGGATACATTGAGTTTCGTTTTTTACTTTTGATTGTATCTTAATCATAAGTTGAGTTTATATCTTTTTCCCTGAAAAATCCATTGCTAAAAAGCATAATTTTCATCTTTGTTTTTTGTATGTATTTACCAACATCACCGATTCTGTCCCCCCGGATGCCATCGTATCCATCTTCATGAGCTGTTTTCTTTGCGGGCTGACAGTTCGTTCTTTCCTGCATGAAACAAAGAATGTGTCTTGCCACATTCCCGTGCCTGCGGCATCTGCCTTATACGCCGCAGTGCGCATCCTCACAAAGTGTTTTTACTTTACAGAAAAGCAGTTTCCGGTAAAGTGAAAAAGCAGTTATTTCTGTACACTTACTGATGTACAGAAATAACTGCTTCTTATATTTTCTCAGACACGCTCTAATCGAATACTTCTTTCATACTGTCATAATGCAGGAAAATCCCTTCCTGGGCAAATGCCCGGATCTCCTCGAGTGTGGCGATCTTAAAGCCTTCCACTTCCTCCGGCTGTACTTTCACATCGTTATCCACAAAGTCCAGAATAAATTTGTAGATATCCACAAAATAGTTGTTTTTTTCCTCCGGATTCACCCGTTTATAGGAAAATGCGTAGCCTCCTGCAGCCTGGCTCACATCAATTCCGGTCTCCTCGCGGATCTCGCGGATCACTGCGTCCCTGGAATCTTCTCCCGCGTTGACTCCGCCTCCCGGTACTTCCCACCAGCGGCACCCCATTCTTTGTCCAGCTTTCTCTGGGTGATCAGATAGCGGCCATCCGGCCGTTTCAGCACACCAAGCACCGTCAGATGGTATTCATCCGGTTTCATATTCCAGTCGTTTCGCTTCATCGTACGACCGGTTTTCTGTTTCTTTTCATCGTAGATATCCCAGTATTCCATAATAGTTCTCCTCTGTCTCTTTTTCGTGAATATCACTGAACCGTTTTACACACCTGGCACGGATTTATTTTTCTTTGGCATGTAAGAACGCAAAGGGTTCTTCATCGTGAAGAAAGTGCATCATCATATAGGCGCACAGAAGCGCTACCCGTTCTTCTTTCATGATCCGTGCCACTTCCTTGCGGTCTGCCAGAACCACTTCAATTTCTTCGCTGTCTTCCATGTATTTTTTACTGATCTCACCGGAAGCATATCCGTATACTGTTCCGCAGCACTCGTCTGTCATACCGACGGATGTATAATAAGGCTTCTGATATATGTCATCCACCACGATCGGTTCCAGCTTCAGTCCGGTCTCTTCTTTCAATTCCCGGATCGCTGCGGTGTGATAATTTTCTCCCGGATCCACCAGTCCGGCCGGCAGTTCATACACATAACCACCCAGCGGATAACGGAACTGTCGGATCAGTACTACCCTGTCTTTCTTTTCTCCGTAGAGACTGTAGATGGCCACACCGTCCGGATCATTATTTTCGATATGGCTCAGTTTCAGGTCATCCTCAGTCTTCGCCCGGGATGCCACATAATAGTGTCCTTCCCGTCCTACTTTATTCACGACATCCAGATCATAGAGATTCAGATATGGATTGGTTGTCTGTTTGTTTACTTTATTGATTTTTCCCATCTGGTATTCCTCCCACCCCGGTCGGAGGCTCCTTGTACAGGACGAATCAATTATGCCTGAGAGCCTTTTAACAACCGGCTGATATGTTTATATAATACCAGAGTTATCAGAGAAACTACAATACCTTTTATAATATTAAACGGTGCAACGCTGAAAAGGCAGAAACGTAGTCAGGCTGTGGATCGCCGGAATGATGGCTGCTCCCATCTCCACAAAGGTATCCACCGGCATACCAAATGCTTTTCCGTAAGCCGGAAGCAGTAACAGACCATTCACCAGAGCGCTGGCCACTGCCATACATACGATTCCGGTTACCATACCGATGATTGCGTGTTTCTTTGTTTTTGCCTGTTTATAAATAAAACCTGCCGGCATAACCAGTGCGCATCCCATGATAAAGTTACCAAGTTCTCCCACACCTGCGGTCGTTGTTCCGTTCAGGACAAAGTTCAGCAGAATCTTGATCAGTTCGATCACTGCCGCTGCCAGCGGTCCCATCGCAAACGCCCCGATCATGATCGGCACTTCACTCAGATCCATCTTATAAAAACTCGGTGCAATAAACGGAAGCGGTACCTCCCAGAGCATCAAAACAGTAGCTACAGCCGCCAGCATGGCAATCTGCACCATGGTTCTGACACCTGTATTTCTCGTAGTTCCGGCCTTTTTCGCAGTCTCTGCTGCTTTAGTTGTTGTGTTGTTCATTTTCTTCAATCTCCTTTCTTTCTCAAAAGGAAATTCCCGGTTTCTGCAGCCTGACACAAAACTATGCGAAACACGCTTCGCGCGTTTCTCAAGTTATCGCGGCAGTCGCAAGGTCTCGTGCAGGCACGGACTTTGGCTCGTTGCTCGCGTAAAAAAACCCCGGAAAGTAAATCCTTTCCGGGGTGTTCTCTCTGTGCTTTTCTTTCCTGATATAAAATCAGAAAATCTATATTTTACGCTTACACACGCTGCACTCTTCTCTCATCCAGACTATACTGTCGGTACCGGAATCACACCGGTTCAGCCATGTTTCCATGGGTCGCGGACTATACCGCCGGTGGGGAATCACACCCCGCCCCGAAGAATTATCCTTAAATTCTTGTTCATTATAACTCATTATAACTCTGCATACAAGTATATTTTTTAGCTGTTTTTCACAATGATTTTGTGTAATATCCACATAAATCCACACTACTCTTTATATGATTACTGCAAATTGGTG
>ENA-OQAZ01001380-OQAZ01001380.1-human-gut-metagenome-genome-assembly--contig:-NODE-1380-length-11675-cov-3.329061_pt1 | contig 11675 bp, 22 predicted proteins | sample MGYA00242737_ERZ504531 | MGnify/ENA primary metagenome ERZ504531 (study PRJEB26092, sample SAMD00036244) | human gut metagenome | host: Homo sapiens | study: EMG produced TPA metagenomics assembly of...
GAGTTTGAGAGCAGCTACGAGCCCAACGGCCCGTTTGGAGCAAAATCCATCGGCGAGGTGGTCATCAACACCCCGCTGCCCGCCATCGCGGATGCCATCTACAATGCCATCGGTACCCGCTTCTACGAGCTGCCCATCACCCCGGAGCAGGTCGCCATGGCGGTGGAAGAGAACCGCTGATGCTTTCGGAAACACAGTTTCCGTTTCTGGCGGAAAAGGGCCATGTGGTTTCGCTGGTGGGCGGCGGCGGAAAAACCACCCTGCTCTATGCCTTTGCCCGGCATTGTGCCGCCAAGGGCTGGCGGGTGCTGGTGAGCACCACCACCCACATCCGGCAGCCCGGGGCACATTATGCCGCAGATGAGGCAGCCCTTGCGGCCCTCTGGGCGGCAGGGCAATATGCCGTGGCCGGTGTCCCGGCAGAGCAGGGCAAGCTGACCGTCCTGCCGCCGGAACAGCTGACCCGCTGGATGGCACAGGCTGATATTGTTCTTCTGGAAGCGGACGGTGCAAAACGGATGCCCTGCAAAGTTCCGGCGGCCCATGAACCGGTGCTGCTGCCGGAAAGCGATATCGTGCTGGCTGTGGCCGGATTGTCCGCACTGGGCAGACCTCTGCGGGAGGTCTGCTTTCGGCTGGAGCAGGCCTGCGCCCTGCTGTGCGCCTGCCCCCGAAACGCTTCTGACCCCGGAGCTGCTGGCAAGGCTGCTGGCCAGTGAGCAGGGGGGACGAAAACTGGTGAGGGACCGCCGTTTTTCTGTGGTGCTCAATCAGGCGGATGACCCCGCCCGCATTGCTGCCGGGGAACAGACCCTCGCGCTTCTGCGCGAAAAATATGAGGTGCAGGGCGTGTTGACTTATTTTGATGAAAGGGAGCGTGCATGAATGGCAGAACAGGGCCCCATTGTATTCTGCACCGGCGGCGGATGCACCGCCAAGCTGGGTGCCGGGGTACTGAGCCGCATTCTGGAAAAGCTGCCCCGGAGCGAAAAAGACCCCGACCTTCTGGTTGGCTACGACAGCCGGGACGATGCTGCCGTCTACCGCATTACCGAGGATATTGCCCTGGTGCAGACGGTGGATTTCTTCCCGCCGATGGTCGATGACCCTATACCTTCGGGCAGATCGCTGCGGCCAATGCCCTGAGCGATGTCTACGCCATGGGCGGTGAGGTCAAAACGGCACTGAATCTTGTCTGCTTCCCCGAGAGCATGGATCTGAACGTGCTGGGGGAGATCCTGCGCGGCGGTGCCGAAAAGGTGGCCGAAGCCGGGGGCACGCTGGCGGGTGGGCACTCCATTGCCGATACCGGTGTGAAGTACGGCCTGTCGGTGACAGGCCTGGTAGACCCGCACCGCCTGACGGCCAACGATACCGGCCGCCCGGGCGACAAACTTCTTCTGACCAAGGCGCTTGGCGTGGGGCTGATCTGCACCGCCAACCGGGTGGGCGAAGCCGCTCCGGAGCAGATGGAAGCCGCAGTCCGTTCCATGACCACCCTGAACAAAGCAGCGGCAGAGATCGCGCGCAGGTACGAGGTGCACGCCGCCACGGATGTGACCGGGTTCAGCTTTCTGGGCCATCTGCACGAGATGATGGGGGAGAAACTCTCCAGCGTCATCGATGCCCATGCGGTGCCGATACTGCCCGGTGCGTGGGAGGCCGCAGATGCCTGCCTGTACACCGCTGCCGGTCAGCGCAACCGCAACCACACCGGCCCTTTGTCCGGTTTGAGAAAGTACCCTTCCCGATGGAGGAAATTCTGTTTGATCCCCAGACCTCCGGCGGCCTGCTGTTTGCCGTGGCCCCGCAGGATGCCGCTGCACTGGAAGCAGAGCTGCAGGCGGCGGGTCTGCCCGCAAAGATCGTGGGCACCATTGGGGAAAAGCAGACACCGGAGATCACAGTAACATACGAATGATGGAGGAACAACCGATGATCAAGATCGATGCCCGTGGAGATACCTGCCCGCTGCCTGTGGTCAAGGCCAAAAAGGCCATTGCAGAGCTGCACGGCTCCGGCGAGGTGGAAGTGCTGGTGGACAATGAGATCGCTGTCCAGAACCTGACCAAGATGGCCCAGCAGAAGGGCTACCTGTCCAGCTCCGAAAAGCTGCCGAGCAGGAATACCGTGTCCGCTTTACCATCAAGGACACGCCCGCTGCGGATACCGCTGTGCCGGGCAAGGTGAAACAGCAGGCGGAAGCGGAAACCTGCATCCCGGATGCCCGCACCGATACGGTGGTGGCCATCGCGTCCGACAAGATGGGGGAAGGGGCCGAGGAGCTGGGCAAGACCCTGCTCAAGGCCTTCGTGTTCTCCCTGACCCAGCAGGACAAGCTGCCCAAGACGATCCTCTTCTATAACGGCGGCGCATCCCTGACCTGTGAGGGTTCGCCCATGCTGGAAGACCTGAAGGCACTGGAAGCTGAGGGTGTGGAGATCTTGACCTGCGGCACCTGCCTGAACTACTACGCATAACGGAGAAGCTGGCCGTGGGCGGCGTGACCAATATGTATGTCATCGCTGAAAAGATGCTGAACGCCGGGAACGTGGTCAAACCGTGATCTACCTTGATAACGCCGCAACCACCTTGTACAAGCCCCCGGAGGTGGGGCAGGCGATGCTGGATGCTCTGCAGACAGCGGGCAACCCGGGCCGTGGAGCCCATGCGCCCACCCTGCACGCCTCCCGCATCGTCTACGAGACCCGGGAAGCGCTGGCCCGGCTCTTCCACGCCGAAGGCCCGGCCTGCATCGCCTTTGCATCCAATGCGACCCAGGCACTGAACACGGCCATCAACGGCTCTTTGGCCCGGGGGATCATGTCATCACCACGGTCTGTGAGCACAATTCCGTCCTGCGGCCCCTTTACCGCCTCCAAAGGCAGGGGGTTGAGGTGAGCTTTGTGGATGTGGAGGCAAACGGTGTGCTCTGCTATGCGCAGTTTGAGCAGCTGCTCCGTCCCAACACCAGGGGAGTGGTTGTGACCGGTGCTTCCAATGTCACCGGAAACCGCACGGACCTGGCGTTCGTATCCGCTTTTGCAAAAAAGCACGGCCTGTTGTTTCTCGTGGATGCCGCCCAGACAGCGGGTGCCATGCCGATGGATGTGCAGGCACTGGGGATCGATGTGCTTTGCTTTACCGGGCACAAGGCGCTGCTGGCCCGCAGGCACCGGCGGGCTGTATGTCCGGCCCGGGCTGCAGGTTGCCCCCCTTGTGGTGGGCGGCAGCGGAGTCCACAGCTTTGATGAACGCCACCCTACCGAAATGCCCACCGCTCTGGAGGCAGGAACGCTGAATGTGCCGGGGATCGCCGGGCTGGGGGCCGGGGTGCGCTGGCTCCTGACGCAGGGCGTGGAAGCGCTGGAAACAAAAGAAAATGCGCTTGCACGCCTGTTTTACGAAACTGTCCGGGAAATTCCCGGTGTGCGGCTCTATGGTGACTTCACTGCGCCGCGTGCACCCATCGTCTCACTGAACCTGGCGGGCGAGGATTCCGCCCGGGTGGCGGATGTGCTCTGGGAGGAGTACGGTATCTGTGTGCGGGCCGGTGCGCACTGTGCTCCGCTGATGCACAAGGCGCTGGGCACCGTGGAGCAGGGCGTGGTGCGGTTCAGCTTCTCCCACACCAACACCCGGGAGGAGGCGCTTTCCGCTGCCTGTGCGGTGCGCAGCCTGGCGGAGGAATAAACGATGCGTGCAAAGAGACCCTATATCGTGTTATCCTTCCGCACCACAGTGGAAGCGATGGCATGGGAAAAACACTGCGAAGCGGCACACATCCCCGGGCGGCTCATTCCGCTGCCCCGGGAGCTCTCTGCCGGGTGCGGCCTTGCGTGGCGGATGCCGTCCGAGGACTGGCCGCTGTGGCAGAGCCGCATCGACCCCGCCGCCTATGATGCCGCAGCGGTGGTAGAACAATAACAAATAAAGGAGAATTGGATGGGAAACCGTTCTTTTTTCAATGCACTCCATGACCGGGAGGGGGATTTTCTGCTGGCCACGGTGCTGGAAGGCCCGGCGCAGGGGGAACGTGTCCTGCTGCGGAACACAGCACCGGTCTGGCCGGAGGAAGTGCCTGCGTTCTGGGGGGAGCATCTGGCTGCCCTGGCCGCTGTGACCTCCAGTGGAATTCTGAAATCAGCCGGACAGCGCATCTTTGTGGAACGCTTTGGCGCAGCTCCGCAGCTTGTGGTCTGCGGCGGCGGCCATGTGGGCGCGTCGGTGGTGCGGTTGGCAAAACTGCTGGGCCTGCCGGTCACAGCGCTGGAAGACCGCCCCGAGTTTGCGGAGGAGCTGCGTCAGGCCGGGCCGATGCCGTGCTCTGTCTGCCCTTTGCAGAGGGCCTTGCGCAGATCCCCGGCGGGCAGGAGACATACTTTGTGGTCGTGACCCGCGCCCACAGCTGTGATATTGCCTGCCTGCGTTCTATTCTGCAAAAGCCTGCCGCCTATGTGGGCATGATGGGCAGCCGGAAACGCGCGGCTCTGGTGCACACACAACTGGCCGAGCTGGGGCTGCCGCAAGAGCGCATTGATGCCCTGCACGCGCCCATTGGGCTTTCCATTGGCGCAAAAACCGCACAGGAGATCGCACTTTCTATTCTTGCGGAGATCGTCTCTGTTAAAAACAGCCGCCAACAGACCGAGGGCTTTTCTCCGGCGCTGCTGGCCACGCTGGAACAGCAGACCGCTCCGGTGGTACTGGCGACCATCGTAGGCCGCCATGGCTCTACGCCACGGGAGGAAGGCTCCAAGATGTTGGTCCTGCCCGATGGCTCTGCCGTGGGCAGCGTGGGCGGCGGCATCATGGAGTACCGCACCCAGCAGCTGGCACGGGAATTGCTGGAGCCGGGGGCTGCCCCGTGCAGGCTGGCCGCCTTTACCACAGAGGGGGCCAGCGATGCCGCGGCCATTGCGGCCTGCGGCGGCTCCATGGAAGTCTTTTTGCAGCGTCTGGAACCGGAGGGATGAGCCATGAAACGTGATGACCTGATCGTTGTCCGGGGCGGGGGAGACCTTGCCACCGGTGTTGTGCATCGGCTCTGGTCGGCTGGCCTGCGGGTGCTGGTGCTGGAAACGGCCCATCCCGCCGCCATCCGTCGGCAGGTGTCTCTCTGTGAGGCTGTTTACGAAGGCGAGACCGCTGTGGAAGGAATGCGGGGCATCCGGGTGGAGACGCTGGCGGATGCCGATGCCGTCTGGGCACAGAACGCCGTGCCGATTCTGATAGACCAACGGGTGCGTGTCTGCCGCAGGCAAGGCCAGCAGTTCTGGTGGATGCCATCATCGCAAAGAAAAATCTGGCACCACCCGGGAGATGGCTCCGCTGACCATTGCCCTTGGCCCCGGCTTTGCGGCGGGGCAGGATGTGGACGTGGTGGTGGAGACCAAGCGCGGCCACAAGCTGGGCCGCATCATCCGGGAAGGACCTGCTGCGCCAAACTCCGGCGTGCCGGGCATCATCGGTGGCTATGGTGCCGAGCGTGTGCTCCATGCGCAGGCCGCGGGCATCTTCCGCAACCTGCATTCCATCGCTGATTTTGTGGAGGCGGGCGAGGCTGTGGCCGAGATCGAAACGCCGGACGGTCAGCGTCTGCCGGTGATCACACAGATCTCCGGCATCCTGCGGGGTCTGCTGCGGGATGCTACCCGGTGACCAAAGGGTTCAAGGTGGCTGATGTGGACCCCCGCCGTGCGGAGCTGGAAAACTGCTTCCTCATCTCGGATAAGGCCCGCTGCATTGCGGGCAGTGTGCTGGAACTGATCACAGCAGCGTGCTGGAACTAAAAGAAACGGGACTGTTTTTGCAACAGCCCCGTTTCTTTGTTACTCTGTCAGTTTGGTGATGAGCATCTGATAGATCTCGTTGCCCTTGAGGATGAATTGCTTCTTGACCAGATCGGCACTCAGCCGGTCAGGCGTGCCGATGTCCAGACAAAACAGCTCCTGATCCAGTGCCTTGATGGTGCAGCGGATGGAGCAGTGGCCGTCCGGCTTTTCGGTGATGCGGGCGCTGTACTCGGCTTCCTTGCGGGCCCAGGTCTGGCTGCGCAGAACCGCCGCCACCGCGCGCTCCCGCACACTGCGGGGCAGGTCATAGGCAAGCTCCTGTGCGACCTTGCGTCCTTTTTCGGTGATGGAATAGCGATCTTCCTTCAGCGTGACCAGCTGCTGGCGGGTGATATCATCCAGACAGGAGCCGATCTCAAAATAGTTGACCAGCTGTTCTTCCATCAGCGCATTCTCGATCTCCGTCCGGGTGATCGGCCCGGCATTCTTTACCAGATAACACAACAGCAACCGGATCTCCGTGCTGTCGGTCAGCCCGCCGGGACGAACACCGGCGGTAAAAGCATCGTTGGCGGCCATCGTTCTGCACATCCCCCTGTTATTTCAAATTGCTGCCCGGCACTGCCTCGGGGCAGGCCGTAAAGAATCACTTTCTTATAGTATAAAGGGTTTCAGACAGGATTGCAAGCCGCAACCGCAAAATCTGTCTCAATGCGCTTGCGGCTTTCGGGGGTGGAATACAGCCAGTGGTCGATATGCCCCTCGGTGATGAAATAGCGCAGGTCGAACCGGTGGCTCTGGCCCAGGCTGTGGTTGACGATGACCAGCTTGATCTTCATTTTATCGGGCAGGATGTTTTTGATGTAGACGCTCACCGCCTGCCCGGGGTGCAGGTCGGGGCAGGATTCGGCAAGGCCGGCCAGATTGGGGGCGATCTCCACAAAGGTGCCGTATTCCTCCACGCTCCGCACAATGCCCACCACGGTCTCGCCCACGGTGAACCCGGCGGCGTTCTCCTCCAGGTGCCCAGCAGCTCCCGGATGGTCAGCACGAACCGCCCCTGCACATCCCGGTTTTTGATGGCGCACAGGATCTGCTGGCCCACACTCACCCGGTCGGCAGGGGAGGAGATGCGGCTGACCGACATGCAGTCGATAGGCAGCAAGGCGCTGATGCCGCACCCAACGTCACAAAAGGCACCAAACGGCTCGATGTGGGTCACAGTGCAGGGCAGGATGTCCCCGGGCTGTAAGGTGTCCAGATACTCTGCCTTGCACATCCGCTGTGCCTCGGCCCGGGAAAGCTGGTAGCAGGGCTGGCCGTTTTCCCCGGTCTCCATCCCTTCGATCACAAAGCAGGTGGGGCGGCCCACCCGCGTCAGCACCGCAATGTCCCGCACGGTGCCGCTCTCGGCCCCATCGGCGCACTGGCCAAAGGGCATCACGGCCTTTACCCCGCCCAGGTCGAACCGAGCTGGCGCTGGGTGTCAAAGGCAAGGGCAGTGCTCTGTAAAATTTCGCGGCTGGCGATGGCGGCGCGCAGTTCTGCGGGGCTGAGCCGGTCTGCGGAACGGTAATTGCCTTCAGTACGAAATGTCTGCATCATGGTTTGTTCCTCTTTCTGTGTTATTTTAGCGTTTTCCGCTGCACGTCGGCACACAAAGCAGGTGTCGGCATTAAAACTCTATGCGCGGACAATTGCATTTTATACGAGTTTGGTTTATACTATATCTGTATGTGCGGCATAGAAACCTGCTGCACAGGGTACTGCCCCGCAAAGGGGCGGCAGGAGGGAAAGAAACATGGATATCGCAGTGGGAGATACCATCAGACCCGCAAAAAACACCCGTGCGGAGCTTCCAGCTTCGAGGTGCTCCGGGTCGGTATGGATTTCAAGATCCGCTGCACGGGCTGCGGCCGTGAGGTCATGCTGCCCCGCGCGAAAATTGAAAAAAACATCAAGAAAGTGCTCAAACCCGGCACTGCCGAGTAACCATTGGGTCATGTAAGGAGAACTGCACAGTATGTCAAGACTGCTTTCCCAAATGGAGCTGTCAGCCACCGGTTTGAAGAACTTTCCATCCGCCTGAACCAGCCGGAAACAGCGGCAGATCCCGCATTGTTCCGCCGCTTGATGCAGGAGTATCACGAGGCGGAGCCTGTGGTGCAGGCCTATCAGGCCCTGATCACGGCGCAGGATCATCTTGCTCAGGCCAAAGCCCTGCTCGAGGGCGAGACCCTTGATCCGGACTTTAAGGAAATGGTACAGCAGGAGATCGGCGAAAAAAGTCAGGAAGTGGCGCAGCTGGAAAATAATCTCAAAATTTTGCTGCTGCCCAAGGATGTCAACGATGGCAAAAGCGTCATCATGGAGCTGCGCGGTGGTGCGGGCGGCGAAGAGGCCGCGCTGTTTGCCCACAGCCTGATGCGGATGTACACCATGTACGTTCAGAGCAGGGGCTGGGAGCTGGAGGTGCTGAACCTCAACGAGACGGAGCTGGGCGGTGTCAAGGAAGCCATTCTTGCCGTGAACGGCGCAGGGGCCTATAACCGGCTCAAGTATGAGAGCGGAGTGCACCGTGTCCAGCGTGTGCCCGAGACCGAAACGCAGGGCCGCATCCACACCTCCACGGCAACCGTGGCGGTGATGCCGCAGGCCGAAGAGGTGGATCTTGTCATCGACCCCAAGGATCTGCGCATCGATACCTTCCGTTCCTCGGGTGCGGGCGGCCAGCACATCAACAAAACGTCCAGCGCCATCCGGGTGACGCACATCCCCACCGGAATGGTGGTGGAGTGCCAGAACGAGCGCAGCCAGTTCCAGAATAAGGATAAGGCGCTGGAGATCCTGCGCAGCCGCCTGCTGGCCCAGAAGCAGAAGGAACAGCAGGATGCCATCAATGCCAACCGCGCGGGGCAGGTGGGAACCGGTGATCGCAGCGAGAAGATCCGGACTTACAACTTCCCGCAGGATCGCTGCACCGACCACCGCATCGGCCTGACGGTCCACAATCTGGATAAGATCATGGACGGAAATCTGGACGAGATCATTGATGCACTGGCAACCCATGAACAGGCCGAAAAACTGCGCCAGCTCAACGCACAGGCCGAATGATACTGTGATGAAAAGAATAACGTGTTTGTGTTGATTTAATGATTGAAAAGTATTTATACTTTACATACAGAAAGAACGATGAATCGCATGAAAATGAAAACTGAAATTTTACCTGCTGAGGGCGAAGCAATCGCCAAAGCAGCTGATCTGCTGCGCAGAGGGGAGCTGGTTGCCCTGCCCACCGAGACGGTCTACGGCATTGCCGCAGATGCGCGGAACGGCGCGGCGGTCGCAAAGATCTTTGTGGCCAAGGCCGCCCGCAGGATAACCCCCTGATCGTCCATGTCACCGGCCCGGAGATGCTGCCCGGCCTTGTCAGCGAGGTGCCCGAGCGTGCCCAGCTGCTGATGGCCGCGTTCTGCCCCGGCCTCTGACCATCATCATGCCCCGCGGCCCGGAGGTGGCCGCGGAGTGCTGTGCCGGTCTGGATACGGTGGGCATTCGGATGCCCAGCCACCCGGTGGCACGGGCTGTCATTGCGCAGAGCGGCTGCGCCTTTGCGGCCCCCAGCGCGAACCTTTCCGGCAAGCCCAGCCCCACCAACGCACAGGATGTGTTCACTGATATGGATGGCCGTCTGCCCCTGATTCTGGATGGCGGCGAGTGCGATGTGGGTGTGGAGAGTACCGTGATCTCTGTGGTAGCGAAAAGCCCACCCTGTTCCGCCCCGGCCATATCACGCTGGAAGATCTGGAGCGCGCTCTGGGGGAGGAGGTCGAGGTCTCCAAAGCCATCCTCGAAAAGCTGCCCGAGGGTGCTGTTGTCCGCAGCCCCGGCATGAAGTATAAGCATTACGCCCCTAAGGCAGATGTCACCCTGCTGGACGGCACCTTTGAGCAGTTCAAAGCCTATGTGGATGCCCATGCCGACCAGAACCCCAGCTGCCTCTGCTTTACCGGCGAGGCCGAAAAGCTCGGCTGGCCCTGCGTGGAGTATGGCAGGGAGGGCGATGGTGCCGATCCAGGCAAAGCAATATCTTCCGCAGCCTGCGCTACACCTTTTTTCACTTCATCCCAGTACTGTGTTCCGTTCGCTTTTCCGATAATGGAAATATAATCGCCTTTTTTCAGCTTTAATCCGTCCGTATTATTATATGCCGCCGGAGTGATCAGATCTAATTTCCCCTGATATGCGTTTTCTTCTGTCTTAGTTGTATTCTTTTCTGACTCAATCTTTTTTTCTTCATCGGTTGCTTTTGATGTCTGCTGACATCCACATACAAGCAGTGCTGTACCCAGCAGCATGGCAATGATTCTGTTTTTCTTCATTTTCCTCTCTCCTATATCTGGTATCATTTCTACTTATACTTAATACTTCTAACTTTTGATTATATTTTTTTCTTATATTTTTTCAGCACCATATACTATACACCAAAACAGTGAAAAATTGTTGAAATTTTTCTTTAATTTTCCTCTATGACTTTTATATTTCTGTATAAATACTTTTTTCCCCTTTATTGTGATAGCTTTTTCTAACATAAGTTAGCTAATAACTAAAACTTTTATGTATTTCTAAAAAAACATTCTATTCCCTTGTTTATTTTTATGTTTTGTATTATTATAGGAACAGAGACAATGAATTGGATTATGTCTAGAATATTTAATCTCAAAGGAGGGTACATACTATGGCACACGTAATTGGTGATGAATGTGTAAGCTGCGGATCTTGCGAAGCTGAATGTCCAGTAGGAGCTATCGCTCAGGGAGCAGATCATTATGAGATCGATGCTGACGCTTGTGTAGATTGTGGCGCTTGTGCTGCTCAGTGTCCAGTAGGAGCAATTTCTGAAGGTTAATAACGCAGAATAAGTAAGATAAGAATGCACGGTACATTTTGTATCGTTGCATTTTTTGTTTTGATATTTTTGTATATTATTTCTTTTTTAATAAATTTATTTCTCTCGACGGATTCTGACGAATTCGGTGATCTTTCCTGTGCTATGATACATTTACCCATAAGGGACAAGTATTATAAGATAAGGGGGTATCTAACATGGGAAATCATATGAATACTTTAGAACAGATAAAACGTGAGACCAGAGATGATGCCAGACTGTATGCCTGTATCCGGGATCTTTATGATCAGGGAGTTTCTCTCTCTGATTTAAAAGCACTGATTCCCGATATCAGACGGACCAGAGAACAGTTACAGTTAAAACGCATGCTGCAGAATAACAACGAAGTTCTCATGGCAATGTTCAGTCAGGAGATGTCCTTTCTTCTGGATGCAAAAGAACGCCATGAAGAATTAGAATTCAAAAAACTGGATCAGTTGATCCGCCAGCAGCAATCCTTCCGGAAAGCATCGGCCGAAACCGGTCCAGTTAAGAAATTAAAAAGAATCTTCCTGTCTGCTTAAGTTGCAAACTTTGTATATTCGCCAAGCCAAGCCAGATTAACGGTCCCTACCGGGCCGTTTCTTTGTTTTGCGATAATTATTTCTGCCTGTTTTTTGAACTCTGAATCTTTATTGTAGTATTCGTCTCGGTAAATGAACATTACCACGTCCGCATCCTGCTCGATGGCTCCGGATTCACGAAGGTCCGAAAGCATCGGTCTTTTATCCGGACGGCTTTCTACCGCACGGCTTAACTGTGACAGGGATACTACCGGCACATTCAGCTCTCTGGCAAGTCCCTTTAACTGTCGGGAAATGTCTGAGACTTCCTGCTGTCTGGACTCCGAACTTCTTCCCACACTTCCGGTCATCAACTGCAGGTAGTCAATGATGATAATATCAAGTCCGTGTTCCAGTTTGTACTTTCTG
>ENA-OQAZ01001381-OQAZ01001381.1-human-gut-metagenome-genome-assembly--contig:-NODE-1381-length-11672-cov-4.004764_pt1 | contig 11672 bp, 10 predicted proteins | sample MGYA00242737_ERZ504531 | MGnify/ENA primary metagenome ERZ504531 (study PRJEB26092, sample SAMD00036244) | human gut metagenome | host: Homo sapiens | study: EMG produced TPA metagenomics assembly of...
TTTCTTTGTGGTTATAAGGACTACACCATTAGCGGCTCTGGCACCATAAATAGCAGCTGAAGTTGCATCCTTCAAGACTTCCATGCTTTCAATGTCGTTGGGATTTACACTGTTTATGTCGTCCATAGGCAGTCCGTCAATTACAAAAAGAGGATTAGAGTTTCCATTTGTACCAACACCACGAATTACCAGCTTCGGTGCTGTTCCTGGCTGACCGGAATTTGTCACAACGTTCACACCACTAACCCTACCGCTCAATGCATTCACGGCATTTGCTGGTTTAGATTGCAATAAATCATCGGAATCGATGCTACTGATAGCACCTGTTACAACACTTTTTTTTCTTAACCTCATATCCTATTGCTACAACTTCCTCGAGTGCAATGGCAGATGTTTTTAATTGAACGTCTATCTTAGACTGACCTTTATACACTATATTCTGTGTATCATATCCTACGAAGCTATAAATCAATGTCGATTCCATTGGTACATTTTCCAAGATATAATTTCCGTCCAAATCAGAAATAATACCGTTTGTGGTACCTTTAACTAAAATACTTGCACCTATCACAGGTAAACCATCGGAGTCTGTTATACAACCGGTAACTTTCCCGTTCTGTGCATTTAATGGTAAACTGAACGTTATAAGAATCAGCATACACATTAATGATAGTGTTCTGTTCATAATCTAGAGTTTTTTGTAATTAGTGTTTTTCTTAAAATAAAAAGTTTTGTTCTATCAGTGCGCGCTACTTACTGACACTTGCAAATATATATACTATGTAATATAACCAAAGGGGGAAAATTTCATTTAAATAGGGTGGGGGAATAGATTAACTAAATATTTTAAGGAAAAATGGCTGTTAGAATCCATTCCCAGACTCCAACAGCCATTTTATCACTAACAATCGCCTGTTAATCAATATATTTTTCTGCCCATTTCCTTAAGATTTGCATCCCTGCCCAGTGGAACAAAAGTAAATCCGTATGAATAGCTTCCCTTCAGAAGACGCTTGTCTATTGAAGGACGGGCTTTCAGACTCCAGCTATCTGTTCCGCCCACTCCAGCCTGAACCAGGTCGATATTAAGAGTATTAGAATACAAGTCCTTTTCAAGTTCATTTATATGTTTAGCCTTATCAATCGCATTCTGCGACATCTCCACACTGAGACAGATAGGGTTCATCACCGACAATCATCACACCTGCCTTATCCGACTGCAAGGCAAACCATCTCACGTCACAACGGTTTCCGTTTTCCTGCGGCATTACATAGTCAAATCCCAGAGCGGACACCTTGCAGTTATATATAGACACCATTGCAGAAGCTTTTCTGTCGGAATAGTTTTCCCATGGGCCACGTCCATAATATGTCACATCCGACAAACGATTGGTACATTCGCATTGCAATCCTACGCGCAACATTTCTGATATTTCAGGAGACTTCATCATTGAATAATGAACGCCTATTGTTCCGTCTGCTTTTACTTTATAATTCAAGGTAAGTCTCAGTCTTTCATCTATAGCCTTTAGCACCTTAACCTCAAGATTGCCTTCCGATTTGCGTACATCTATAGAAACTGTCTTTAGCTTTAATGGAGCATCTTTCCAGAATGCAAACAGTCTATCGACCTTCCATCCTCGCCAGTCATTGTCTGTTGACGCTCTCCAGAAGTTTGGTTTCAGAGCAGATGTGATGATACTTTCATTATCTATCTTATACTGACTGATATAACCATCACTGATATTCAGATAAAAGTTCTTTCCCTTCACGCTGATGTCTTTCTTGTTATCTGAATCGATTTCCATATCCAATGTAGTATCAACGCATTCTACTATCTTTGGTAAAGAAAGATACTTAAACTGTTCCCAGGCAACCTCGTATCCAGCTTTGGCATACAGATTGTCATTCTTGAGCCTGGCACTCAGGCATAACCAATATTCCGCACCGTCATCGGCCTTGAAATTCTGAATAGGAAGTTTTAGTTTACAGCTCTCACCAGCTGGTGTTGTCGGCACAATAATCTCACCTTCCTGCAATACACTGTCTTCGTCCTTCAATTGCCAAAAATAACGATACTCATCTGTTGAAAGGAAGAAGTTTCTGTTTTTCACAGTTATCTCTCCACTATAGACATTATCAGTTGTAAATGATACAGGAGCAAACACGTACTTGCATTCCTCAGTAGCAGGTTTAATGGAGCGGTCGGCACTGATAACACCATTTATACAGAAGTTTTGGTCGTTGTGCTCCCCTTTCTCATAGTCACCACCATAATTCCATGATTTCTTATTATATTTCCGTTCATTATCCAGCAATCCCTGGTCTATCCAGTCCCAAATATATCCGCCGGCAAGCGCATCATGAGAACGTATTGCATCCCAGTATTCTTTCAGCCCGCCGGTAGAGTTTCCCATAGAATGTGCATATTCACACATTATTATCGGACGGTTCATGACCGGATTCTTAGTCACTGCTATAAGCTCATCTACCATAGGATACATACGGCTAATGACATCTACGTATAAAGGATCATCGGGATTGGCATACACATAAAGCTCTTTCTTTGCCGGTTTGACATCTTCGTTCACATTAAAATCTATCTCACTCGTAACGATTGATGCTTCTTTACGTCCGATAGGTTTGTATAAAGGATTTTCCGGCTGACCTTGTGCTCCCTCATAATGAACAGGGCGGGTTGGGTCATAATCTTTCAACCATCCTGACAGGGCAGCATGATTAGGACCGCATCCAGACTCGTTACCCAACGACCACATGAACACAGAAGGATGGTTCCTGTCTCTTACAGCCATTCTTACCACTCTCTCCATGAATGGATTAATCCACTCAGGTCTGTTGGACAGATAGCCTCTTTGATGATGAGTTTCAAGATTAGCCTCATCCATTACGTATATACCATACTTATCGCACAATTCATAGAAATAGGGGTCGTTAGGATAGTGCGATGTGCGGACTGTATTGAAGTTATAACGCTTCATAAGCAGAACGTCTTCGAGCATCTCATCACGTGTAACGGTCTTACCTCCGGTCTCGCTATGGTCATGGCGGTTTACACCAATGAGTTTAATAGGAGTGTCATTCACCAGAATCTGATTACCTGTTATTTTAATATCCCTGAACCCTACCTTATTACTTCTCGCATCCACCACGTTGCCCTTTTTGTCTGTGAGCTTTATAACCAAAGTGTATAGATAAGGGTGTTCCGAATTCCATAGTTTTGGCTTAGAAACAATTCCCTCCATCATTCCGTAATAAACATTATCACGCTGAGGATAAGGTTCGTTCACCACATAATCGGCAGTAACGGTAATGTCTTTTCCAAACACCGGTTTCCCATCGGCATCATATAATTGGGCTGACAGATTCCATCCCTTCAAATCATCCATATTCTGATTTGTTATTTCCGGACGGATTTGTAACCGTGCTATATTCTTCCGGAAATCGATGCGTGTCCTTACTCCATAATCATATATTGCCACCTGCGGAATGGACATGATATATACTTCACGATGGATACCAGCCATTCGCCAGTGGTCGGCATCTTCCATATAACTTCCGTCGGTCCACTTATACACTTGCACCGCCAGTTTATTCTCCCCCTTCTTAACGTATTCGGTAATATCAAATTCAGTAGGCAGACAACTGTCTTCGGAATATCCCACCTTCTGTCCGTTTATCCATACATTAAATCCCGAATAGACGCCTCCGAAATGGAGTATAATCCTGTCGCTCTTCCACTTGTCAGGAACAACAAACTCCTTGATATAACACCCCGTCTGATTATTCCTGTCAATATATGGCGGACGAGCAGGGAAAGGATAAATAGTATTTGTATATATAGGATAGCCATATCCCTGCATCTCCCAACATGAAGGAACAGGAATAGTTTTCCATGATGATGAATTGTACTCCACTTTATAAAAACCGGCGGGAGCCAATGCCATATCCTCGGAAAAGTTAAACTTCCATTGGCCGTTCAACGACATATACTCCGATTTCTCTCTGTCTCCATCCAAAGCCCAATCCACTCTCCGGAAAGAATAAGTAGTACTGCGGGAAGGCAAACGGTTAATTCCGTTTATGGTCTGATTCTGCCATACATTCTGATTGTTTCTCCACTGATTGGCACCGTTGTCCGATGCAGACAGAAATTGCATCATGAAAAATAACACAGAAAATGAAAAAATAGATTTTAAGTTCAAGTTCATAAATTCGCATTTTAAGTTTCTATGCAAATATATAAGTATAACGAACAATGAATAGGGGGTATTTCTATCTATATAGAGTGGTATTTTTAAATATAAGCTTAGACTTTACAGAACATCGTCCGGAATACTATGCTATGTAGCACTCTATTTGAAATATTATATACACCCATGACACAAATCTTTTCTGACAATTTTTATATATTCTCATCTTATCCCTTCCATCAAAGATAAATCCCAATCCTGATTTGCCAGCCGCATTTATTCCTTTTTTCAGGAGAATTTTCCTTATGGCTGACGCCATGAAAATTCACCTGAAAAAGAATGCGGCGGCAAAACGGATTAGAATTAAAGGAAAGATTACAGGGATTAACTGCGACCGACGTGACGCATAGCCGTAAATCAAAGGCGGCTATCCTTATATTCCATATATGGCCTCATAAATACTGTGAAAATCCACTTTCCCCAATAACAAAACATAGCCTGCTTATCAAATCCCGAAATAAGACAGGGATTTCAGCTCCCTCCGATCTGCATAGTCCAGTGGCTTAGCTATGCTTTTACTTATACTCTTCCTACTTCCTTTCATCCTTTTTTCCAACTGTTTTTACATTCTTTCCTATCCTTCATATGACATTTGATGACACCTGATGACATCTAATGCCATCTATTTGTAAATCAATTGTTTAATCAATTTATCATCTTACATTTGGACTGTGAAACAAATCAAGTAGTCACCCAAAACAAAAGATTATGGCACAAGAAAACAGTCCTGACAAGGAAAAAAGGCAAGGCCGGATAAAGAAACCGGAAAAGCCTTATGTGGAACAAATTAACGAATTTTTGCTGGTACATAACAAGAATGACCCAAAGGAATGTTTGGGAGTGATCAGCAAGGCGGACGAGAAAGGCAATTATCAGACGGTTACACCGGAGGAGAAGAATGAGAACTCATTTCTGAAATTCGACAAGAATTCGAGTATTCTCGAAAACTTCATCAAGAATTTTTGGAGCCAGCTGAAGGAGCCTACGCATTTCAGGCTTATCCGTATGACCTTCAATGATTACAAGCAGAACAAACAGGCTCTCAAGGATTTGGCCGAAGGTAAGAATACAGACGCGGTAAAGGAGTTTCTGAAACGCTATGAAATCGTACCGAAAGTAAACAATCAGAAAAACAGTCAAACAAAAGAGGAGGAAACAACAATGGCAAAGAAGCAGGAACAGACAACGCAGGCTCAGCCTGAACAGGTATCACAGGTGGAAGCTGCCGCACAGGGGCGCGAACAACAGGAACCGCAACGCCAGCAGACACCCACGTACCGCTACAACGAGAACATGATTAATTGGGAGGAACTGGGTAAGTTCGGCATATCCAAGGAAATGCTGGAGCAGTCTGGACAGCTTGACAGCATGTTGAAAGGATACAAGACCAACAGGACCATGCCGCTGACACTCAACATTCCTGGGGTACTGACCGCAAAGCTTGATGCACGCCTTTCATTCATATCCAACGGCGGGCAGGTCATGCTGGGCATCCACGGTATCAGAAAAGAACCGGAACTGGACCGTCCTTATTTCGGACATATCTTCACGGAAGAGGACAAGAAGAACCTGCGTGAGAGCGGGAACATGGGACGCGTGGCTGACCTTAACCTGCGTGGCAACACGACAGAGCCGTGTCTGATTTCCATCGACAAGAATACTAACGAACTTGTAGCCGTACGACAGGAGCATGTCTATATCCCGAATGAAATCAAAGGTGTGACTCTGACTCCGGATGAAATTCAGAAACTGAAAAACGGTGAACAGATATTCGTGGATGGCATGAAATCCAATCAAGGCAAGGAATTCAATGCCAATCTGCAATACAATGCGGAAAGAAGAGGCATCGAATTTATTTTCCCGAAAGACCAGGCTTTCAACCAGCAGACGCTTGGCGGTGTACCGCTTTCCCCCATGCAGCTCAAAGCGTTGAACGAAGGCCACACCATCCTTGTAGAGGATATGAAACGAAAGAACGGCGAACTGTTTTCATCCTTCGTTACCATGGATAAGGTAACAGGTGGTCTCCAATATACGCGCCACAATCCGGAAACGGGAGAAATCTACATACCAAAGGAAATCTGTTCGGTACAGCTCACACCGGAAGACAAGGAAGCGTTACGCAAAGGGCAGCCCATCTATCTTGAGAACATGATCAACCGTAAAGGTGAGGAATTCTCGTCTTTTGTCAAGCTGGACCTGGCAAGCGGAAGACCACAGTATTCCAGAACTCCGGACGGTTTCAACGAACGACAGGCACCTACCATCCGGCTGAGGTTTACGGACACCTGCTTTCGGCACAGGAAAGAGCAAATCTTCAGGACGGAAAGGCCATCCTTGTAACGGGTATGAAAGGTCCCAACGGCAAACCGTTCGATTCCTATCTGAAAGTAAACGCAAACACCGGACAGCTGCAATATTTCCAGGAAAATCCAGATGTACGCCGTAATACCTCACAGCGTGCTTCACAGACTGACAATACCCAGCAGCAGGAACAGAAGAAGGGAGCAAAACAGGCTGTCTGACTGAACGGGATTCAAATCATTCAAATCATCAATTACTAAAAAAGGAAAGAACATGAACAAGAACAATCATCATATCTACAAGGCTGAACAAATCGACTGGGAGAAACTGGAATCGGTAGGTATCAGCAAATCGCAAATTGATAAGGACGGAAACATGGACCTGCTCCTTCAGGGAGAGGAAACCAATGTCATGTCCATTAAAATCAAGACTCCTGTATTTTCACTGACCATGGACGCCACACTCAGTCTGATTGAAGACGAGAATGGAAATCCGGTCATCAGCGTAAACGGTATCAACCCTTCAAGTGAATAAATAAGAATCCATAATGTATCATCTCTCTTTCCATACGGTAAGTCCGTATGGAAAGATATAAAAACAGAATTTATCATGATTGCCATATTAACAGACAAACCAAGTGTAGGAAAAGAAATCGGAAGAATCATCGGTGCAACCAAAGTAAGAAACGGATATGTGGAAGGAAACGGCTACATGGTTACATGGACTTTCGGGAACATGCTGTCACTGGCCATGCCGAAGGACTACGGAACCCAAAAGCTGGAACGGAATGACTTTCCTTTCATCCCGTCCGAATTTGAACTGATGGTACGTCATACACGCACCGAGAACGGATGGATACCGGAGATTGATGCCGTACTCCAGCTTAAAGTAATCGAGAGGGTGTTTCAGGCATGTGACACCATCATTGCGGCTACCGATGCCAGCCGTGACGGGGAAATGACATTCCGCTATGTCTATCAATACCTGAACTGTACACAGCCTTGCTTCCGTCTGTGGATTTCCTCTCTTACCGACGAGTCTGTGCGTAAAGGCATGGAAAATCTGAAACCGGACAGTTGCTACGACAGCCTGTTCCTTGCTGCCGACAGCCGCAACAAGGCGGACTGGATTCTCGGAATCAACGCCAGCTATGCCATGTGCAAGGCGACTGGCTTTGGCAACAATTCCCTCGGGCGGGTACAGACACCGGTACTGGCCGCCATCAGCAGACGCTACCGTGAAAGGGAGAACCATATTTCATCGGACAGCTGGCCCATCTACATCAGCCTGCAAAAGGACGGTATCCTTTTCAAGATGCGCCGCACACAGGATCTTCCCGACAAAGAATCCGCAACAATGTTTTTCCAGGACTGCAAGCTGACACATCAGGCACAGATTACAGGTATCAGTCACAGCATTAAGGAAATACTTCCACCGGATCTACTTAACCTGACACAGTTGCAGAAAGAAGCGAACATCCGCTATGGTTATACCGCATCAGAGGTATATGACATCGCACAGGCCCTTTATGAAAAGAAACTGATTTCCTACCCAAGGACTTCCAGCCGTTATCTGACGGAGGATGTGTTTGACTCGCTTTCACCAATCATGGCGCGTCTGTTATCATGGGAGCTGTTCCCTGCCGCTAAAGGAACTGGAGGTATTGACATATCCAGTTTGTCCCGCCACGTAATAAGTGCAGAAAAAGCCAATGTACATCATGCCATCATCATTACAGGTATCCGTCCCGGAAATCTGTCCGAAAAGGAAATGCAGGTTTACAGACTTGTAGCCGGAAGGATGCTTGAAACATTCATGGCTCCATGCCGCATAGAAACGACAAATGTTGAAGCGGTTTGTGCGGCACAACATTTCAAGGCCGAACAAACAAGAATCATTGAAGCCGGCTGGCATGATGTGTTCATGCGTTCCGACATGGTTCCAAAATCAGGATATTCTGTCAATGAACTCCCCGAAGTGGAGAAAAGTGATACTCTGAATGTATGCGGATGCAACATGGTACACAAGAAACAGCTGCCGGTAAATCCGTTCACGGATGCAGAACTGGTGGAATACATGGAACAGAACGGACTGGGCACGGTATCCTCACGTACCAATATCATCCGTACACTGGTTAACCGTAAGTATATCCGTTATTCAGGGAAATATATCGTTCCGACCCCGAAAGGCATGTTCACCTACGAAACCATCCGTGGAAAGAAAATTGCGGATACTTCACTCACCGCAGACTGGGAAAAACAGCTGGCCGGACTTGAAAGCGGAATGATAACCGGACAGGACTTCCTGAACAGGATCAGGACTCTCGCCAAGGAAATGACTGATGACATTTTCAACACCTATTCCACAAAAGAAGAATAACATCTATACCTAATCAACCAAGAGAATGCAGGCCTGAAGGTCTGCATTTTTTTGTATCCGTACAGAAAAGAATCTGTTTTTCCGCTTTTAAGCGGCAAAGGTCTTGAATTGCCTGCCTTTTGCCGCAAGGCTGCCCTGAAGGGCTTGGCTGGACAGGAAAAAATCATCCTCGCTACGCTCCGGTATTTTTTCCTGCCAGGCCTTGCGCAAAAAGGCAATCCAAGAGGCCGGAGGCTATAAAATCGGGAAAACACATCCCGATGGGATTATTCATTCATAAAATTAAGGATTATGAAACTACAGATTATCGAAAGTATCAGCAAGCATGCGGTAACCCTGGTACTGGTTATCGGAATACTTATGCTGACAGACAAAGGTATCATGCCTACCGGTATTATTGCAATGCTCCTGCTCACCGGAGGAATCATAGGATTTCTTTTCAGAGCTCTTCTACTGATTGTAAGGATAGCATTTATCTTTTTCATTGTCGAACTCCTGTTTTTCTAACCAATAAAACCTACAGATATGAAAACAAGTACATGTATATCTTCTGCTCCTGTCATGCCGGCTGTATGGCCACAGAGTGAACATATCAGACCGGTCAAAAGACGTCTGCCCAATACAGTTGATGAGCCTAAAAACATCGGCTACTATCTGGAATCGCTGCGTGATATTGCAAGCAGACCGGACAGGGAGGATGTCCTGAAAGAATTCTTCAAGGAAACTTATGTATAACCATAAAATTTTTCAATTATGTTTTTTCAATCAATTTATCAGATGATTACAGCAGGTACGGATCTGAACATCAATATCCGTAAAGTGGACAACAGCCTGAGCGTAGCAGTCATGCCAAGCGGAACAGCCTGAAAGAGGATACGCGGCAGAACATGGTGCCGCTGGTAGTGAACGGAACACCGGCAGAACTGGATATGGGCTTCCTGCAGACGATACTACAACCGATACAGAAGGTACAGGGGTTGCTTGTCAATGCGGAAAATTTCGAGAAACAGGCAGAAAAGGCTACATCACAGGCCAAATCATCCAAGGCTCCTACAGTACCGGCCGAATCAAAGGAAGCCAGGGAAAAACGTGAAAAGATGGAAAAGCTCCTCAAGAAGGCTGATGATGCGACTGCCGCAAAAAGGTTCTCCGAAGCAATGACATGGCTGAAACAGGCACGGGTACTGGCTCCTTCAGAAAAACAGAAGGAGATTGACGAAAAGATGCAGGAAGTACAGAAACAGGCCAGTGCAGGAAGCCTGTTCGGTATGGCAGAGGAACCGGCGCTGGTAATTCCCCAACCACAAGGCAGCATGAACGGTCAGCCACAGCCCGGTATGCAAACAAGCATATTCCCGGAGCAACCAACCCATACTATGAATCCTGAACCTGTCATGCAGCCTGCTCCACAGCAGATTCCACAAGAAATGCCCCAACAGGTACATGACACGAATGGAGCATATATCCAACCGGCTCCAAACCGTCCCGTGATGCAAGGAACAGGTATGCCACAAGGTGCAACAATGCAGACTTATCCGCAGCAGCCGGCATACCATCCCGAAACAGTTCCTTATCCACCACGACAGCCACAGCAACCGGCAAACAGCCATATACCAAACGGAACGGTACAAGTGCAGAACGGAAACGGACGGGAATACCAGGCTGTACCGGCTGCCCATGATACATTCTGCTTCGATCCGGAAGACGAGAATGACAGGGAACTTCTAAGAGAGGACCCATATGCGGAATATCCGGATTTTCCGGCTGAGTACCGGATGAAGGACGAGGCACAGGTAGAAATGATATACTGCTGATATGCACAATAAACGATTTGTAAAACCAATAAACTATAAACAATATGGCACTGGAAATTAAAGGTATGAAAAGAGTCTTCAAAATGAGGAAGAACAGTAAGGAAATCGTACTGGACGATCCGAACGTAAACATGTCTCCGGCTGAAGTGATGGATTTCTATTCAATGAACTATCCGGAACTGACCACCGCGACCGTACATGGACCGGAAATCGAAGATGACCGGGCGGTATATGAATTCAAGACAACCATCGGAGTGAAAGGGTAAGGACATGAAAAAAGGACAACGTAAAAATGAGAAACCATGTACACAACTTACGGAACGGGCTTTGGAAAATTTAGCCAGACTTATCATATCGGAACTCGAAAACACGGACGTAAGCCGGGGCATCAGAAGCAGGAAGAAAAGAAAACTCCCTCCTGCAGAAAACCTTATGGTTTTCTGAACACGAGAATACCTTCCATCGCTCCCAATCTGTATGTGGAGAATGACAGGGATGCAACGGTAAATGTCACCACCAAAGAGAATCTTGATTTCCTGTACCGTTCAGCCATGAAGTATGCGCAGCTCCTGGATGTGGAGCTGCCATACCATCCTACAGGCAGGACTTCCATAAGAGAAAAAATATGCCTGCTATATAATGCGCTGGATTCCATAGTATCTCATCATGTAAATCTGGAACTTGTCGGTGACAGGCTCCAGTTCTGTATCTATCATTTCCATGAATGGCCTGATTACACCCTGTTCCTGATACCGATAGATTTTACAGAAAGACTGAAAGGTGAAATTAAAAAAATTACACTGGAGTTCATCAGAAGGTTCATCAAGTATCACAGGATGATGGATATAACCGATACCCCTTATTTTGAGATGTCGGAAGTCTGTATCGATTATGTGGACTTTGA
>ENA-OQAZ01001382-OQAZ01001382.1-human-gut-metagenome-genome-assembly--contig:-NODE-1382-length-11671-cov-1.911642_pt1 | contig 11671 bp, 14 predicted proteins | sample MGYA00242737_ERZ504531 | MGnify/ENA primary metagenome ERZ504531 (study PRJEB26092, sample SAMD00036244) | human gut metagenome | host: Homo sapiens | study: EMG produced TPA metagenomics assembly of...
ATAAACTGGGAGAGATGACCGTACATCCGGTTATCACCGGTTCCGGCGGACTGGCTCTTGCCAATCATCTGGAAGTTCCTTTTGTACAGGAAGTAATTGCAGTTTCTTCCTCGTTGCAGGAACTTGCCCCAAAAACAGATGTAGCCATCGAGCTTGGCGGCGAGGACGCAAAAATCATTTACTTTGAGGGCGGCAACATCGAACAGCGTATGAACGGTATCTGTGCCGGTGGTACCGGATCTTTCATCGACCAGATGGCTTCCCTGTTACAGACCGATGCTACCGGACTGAACGAATATGCAAAAAACTATCAGGCTCTGTATCCGATCGCAGCCCGCTGCGGCGTATTTGCAAAATCAGACATCCAGCCGCTGATTAACGACGGTGCTACCAAAGAAGACCTGTCTGCTTCTATTTTCCAGGCAGTTGTCAACCAGACCATCAGTGGACTGGCCTGCGGAAAACCGATCCGCGGTCATATCGCATTTCTTGGCGGTCCGCTGCATTTCCTGTCCGAATTAAAACAGGCCTTTATCCGTACTCTGAAACTTGATGAAGAGCATACCATCGTTCCGGAAAATTCTCATCTGTTTGCGGCAATCGGTTCCGCACTGAATGCCAAAGAAGAGGTTTCCGTATCTCTGTCTGCTCTGAAAGAACGGATGGCACAGTCTATCAAACTGGATTTTGAAGTTGCACGTATGGAACCGCTGTTCGCTTCCCAGGAAGACTATGATGCGTTTAACGAACGCCAGAGTCAGTACAACGTAGCCACCGGTGATCTGGCTTCCTATGAAGGCAACTGTTTCCTTGGTATCGATGCAGGATCCACCACAACAAAAGCCGCTCTGGTCGGTGAAGATGGTTCCCTGCTGTATTCGTTCTATGACAACAACAACGGGAATCCACTGGCAACCACCATCCGTGCCGTGCAGGAAATCTATTCCCAGATGCCGGACACTGCCCGGATCGCCTACTCCTGCTCCACCGGTTACGGTGAAGCACTGATCAAGCTGCTCTGATGCTTGATGAGGGCGAGGTTGAAACCGTATCTCACTATTATGCAGCCGCTTTCTTTGATCCGAAGGTCGACTGTATCCTCGATATCGGCGGTCAGGATATGAAATGTATCAAGATCAAGAATCACACCGTAGACAGCGTACAGTTAAATGAAGCCTGTTCCTCCGGATGCGGTTCCTTCATCGAGACCTTTGCAAAATCCCTGAACTACAGTGTACAGGATTTTGCCAAAGCAGCTTTATTCGCAGAGAATCCGATCGACCTCGGTACCAGATGTACCGTATTCATGAACTCCAAAGTAAAACAGGCTCAGAAAGAAGGCGCTTCCGTTGCAGATATCTCCGCCGGTCTCGCTTACTCTGTTATCAAAAATGCGTTATATAAAGTAATCAAAGTTTCTGATGCTTCTGAGCTTGGTAAAAATATTGTCGTACAGGGTGGTACATTCTATAACGATGCGGTACTGCGAAGCTTTGAAAAAATCGCCAACTGTGAAGCGATCCGCCCGGACATTGCAGGTATCATGGGTGCTTTCGGTGCCGCTCTGATTGCAAGAGAACGTTTCGAAGATGGCAAAGATACAACTATGCTCTCCATCGACAAAATCAATGATTTGAAATACACGACCAGCATGGCAAACTGTAAAGGATGTACCAACAGCTGCCGTCTGACTATCAACCGTTTCTCCGGCGGCCGCCAGTATATCAGCGGTAACCGTTGCGAACGTGGTATCGGAAAGCAGAAAAATAAAGAAAATATCCCGAACCTGTTTGATTACAAATACAAAAAAATCTTCGGTTACACACCGCTTGATGCCGATCAGGCTGTCCGCGGTAAAGTAGGTATCCCGAGAGTCCTGAATATGTTCGAGAACTATCCGTTCTGGTTCACCTTCTTTACGAAGCTGAAGTATCAGGTGGTACTCTCTCCTACTTCCAACCGTAAGATCTACGAACTTGGTATCGAATCCATCCCAAGTGAATCGGAATGTTATCCGGCAAAGCTGGCACACGGTCATGTGACTGGCTGCTCCGCAGGGTGTGAAGTTTATCTTCTATCCATGTATCCCATACGAGCGTACCGAGTTCCCGGAAGCAATTAACCATTACAACTGCCCGATTGTAACCTCTTATGCAGAAAACATCAAGAATAATGTAGATGAATTAAATGACCCCTCCATCACCTTCCGCAACCCGTTCCTGGCTCTGACGAATGAAGAGACAGCCACAAAGCGCCTGGTGGAGGAATTCTCCGATCTTCCGAAAGAAGAAGTTCTGGAAGCGGCACATGCTGCGTGGGCAGAACTGGAACATATGAGAAACGATATCCGCAGAAAGGGCGAAGAAACCCTTCGCTATATGGAAGAAACCGGAAGACGCGGCATCGTTCTGGCAGGTCGTCCGTACCACATTGATCCGGAGATCCATCATGGTATCCCAGATATGATTAATTCCTACGGAATCGCCGTACTGACCGAAGACTCTGTGTCTCATCTGGCACCACTTGAACGTCCGCTTCGTGTCAATGACCAGTGGATGTATCATACCCGATTATATGCTGCTGCAAACTTTGTCAAAGAACGTGACGATCTGGATCTGATCCAGTTAAACTCCTTCGGCTGTGGTCTGGATGCCGTAACCACCGAGAGGTACAGGAAATTCTCTCCAACAGCGGAAAAATCTATACCTGCCTGAAGATCGATGAGGTCAACAACCTCGGTGCCGCACGTATCCGTGTCCGTTCTCTGCTAGCTGCCATCCGCACCAGACAGAAACAGCAGGAAAAACGTGTGATCCGGCCGTCTTCCATCAAACGTGTACCGTTTACCGAAGAGATGAGAAAAGACTACACCATCCTCTGCCCACAGATGTCTCCGATGCATTTTAATATCCTGGAGGCAGGTTTCAATGCCAGCGGCTATCATCTGGAAGTCCTTCCGAATGATAACAAAGAGGCCGTCGATGTAGGACTGAAATATGTAAATAACGATGCCTGCTACCCGTCCCTGATGGTTTGTCGGACAGATCATGCCAGGCACTGTTATCCGGCAAATACGACCTGCACAAAGTAGCGATCATCATGTCACAGACCGGGTGGTGGATGCCGTGCTTCGAACTATATCGGATTCATCCGCCGTGCATTGAATAAAGCGGATATGGGACATATCCCGGTAATCTCCATCAACCTGAGCGGTCTGGAGAGCAATCCCGGGCTTCAAGATTACACCCGGCCTGGCACGCAGACTGGCATACGGATGTATCTTCGGTGATATCCTGATGAAATGTGTGTATCGCATGCGTCCTTATGAAATCAAAAAAGGATCCACCGACCGCTTACATAGAAAATGGGAAAAAATCTGTATCGATTTTGTATCCGGCAAACATCTGAGCCATACCCGGTTCAAACAGATCTGCCGTACGATCATCCACGATTTTGACCGTCTGCCGATCGATGAGAACTTAAAGAAACCGAAAGTCGGTATCGTAGGTGAGATCCTGGTAAAATTCCTTCCTGCTGCCAACAATCATCTGGCTGAGCTTCTGGAACAGGAAGGTGCCGAAGCTGTCGTTCCGGATCTGGCTGACTTCATGTGCTACTGCTTCTACAATCAGAACTTCAAGCATGAGAAACTGGGCTTTAAGAAGACTTCCGCTATCACCGGAAATGCCGGTATCGCCGCTATCAACTGGCTGCGCAGTGCTGCTACCGAAGAATTCAAGAAGAGCCGTCACTTTGATCCGCCGGCAAATATCTCAGATCTCGCCCGCATGGCTGCACCGATCGTATCCATGGGTAACCAGACCGGTGAAGGATGGTTTCTGACCGGTGAGATGATGGAACTGATCCACGGTGGTACACAGAATATTGTGTGTACGCAGCCATTCGGATGCCTGCCGAACCACATCGTTGGTAAGGGTGTTATCAAAGCGATCCGCAGAAGCCATCCGGAGGCAAATATCGTAGCCATCGACTATGATCCGGGTGCTTCTGAAGTAAACCAGCTGAATCGTATCAAACTGATGCTGTCTACGGCTGTGAAGAATATGAAGTAAATGCAGAACGATTGTCTTGTATTATTCATCATATAGCTTAGTAATAAACGGACTGAAGATTTGTCATAGAACGTTTCTTCAGTCCGTTTATTTATAATTTGCAGAAAATTGCTCTCCTGTAACAGGCTCAAAATATTTCAAGACAACGTAACTGTTCAGTCCCTTCACAGTTAGAGCCAAAAATGCATAAAAAAATCACCTTCGGGTGATGGCTTTTTTGGCTTGTATGTCTCGGGATTTTTGGACATATTCATGTCAACACCTCGCGGGACAGTGGCCACTGAATAGTTACAAGACAACATTCTTTATTTTACATCTCCCTATACCATCTCTGCCTGTCAATCATCAACTTCCGCAAATTTTGTCTCATTATCCGCATAAAAAAAGCGAATACACTACTCTTTATCTTTTGAGTTCTGCATTCGCTTTTTTCTCTCTAAAATCCTTCCCGTCTCCGCTGTTTTCTCAGCCGATATCGTTTTTCTCCGCCTTCCCATTCTGCCCTGTCATTTTCCGACTCGACGATCAGTCCCGGGACCGGAATCGGGTGATGGTGTTCATCAACGGCTACCATTACCACATATGCACGGTTGATCACCTTCCGGATACCGTGACGACTTCTACATATGTGTCCACACGTACTTCCATCGAAGTTCTTCCCACATACGTAATCTTTCCCCGAAGAACTACTACATCATTTACAGTAGCTCCCTCTTTGAAATTCAGGTTATCGATCGCCGCTGTCGTGATGTCCGCCTCGCAGTGACGCATCGCCACGATACTGGCAATTTCATCAATCCAGCCCATCAGCTGTCCTCCGAACAGATTTCCATAACAGTTCAGATAATTGGGGCGCATCAGATACGTCTGCTCCGTCTGAGAATCCACTACCCTTTTACATGGTCTCTGTGTTTCTTCCATTGTAATATCCTTCTTTCTTCCATTACACAAATCATTACTGTTCTATTCTTCATTAATTGCAGGTAACTATTCAGTACCTTCATAGTTACGAGCAAAAACGCATTTAAAATCACCTTCGGTGATGGCATTTTTGCTTGTATGTCTCGGGATTTTGGCATAAATATGCCAAAACACCTCGCGGGATAATGGCTGCTGAATAGTTACAATTGCAGCTTCATTATCTGTATAGAAAACAAAGCAAAGCTGGCGTTCTGTACAGAATCTACCAGCCATACTCGAATTACTTTATTTCAGGGAAATCCCATTCCTGTCTTTATCGGAATACTTTCAGGATCCGTAGCACTTTCACCACATAATTTCCCATCGGGAACCGCCGCATCTGTTCCACCGTTGTTTTCGTAACGATCACATACAAAATCAGATATACCAGTGCTGCCAGAATTACAGAAACACCCAGACACACGATACGGATCGGCACCAGAAGATGTAGTCCGTAATATACGATCCATGCCACAACACCCATACCTGCTGCCGCTGCCAGTGGTTTTCCGTAACCGTTGACAAAATCGTTCTTGTGACCCAGATATTTTTTCAGGGACATGGCATTCAATACACACATGGCGACTGCAAATACCAGACTAGCGATCAATACAGAGAACACGCCCATCTGTGGAGCTGCAAAAGAACATACCGCCACAGTGATCACATTCAGCACCAGAGAAATCGCAGAGTTTCGAAGCGGAATTCTCGCTTTACCGATTGCCTGCAACACTCCGTTCGTAATCGTAGACAATGCGGAGAAAATAACCGTTATGGAACCTGCTAAAAGCAGCTGTCCCGACAGTGTTCCACTGGATGGAAACAGCACTTTTGTGATTGGAAACGCCAGCACAGCCAAACCGACTGCTGCCGGGATACACAAAAACATCGTCAGCTGGATTCCCTCGTTGATCTTTTCATTTGCCTCTTTATACTCATTTTTGATAAATCTCGTTGCAATCTCCGGCATCATTGCAGAGGAAGTGGCACTTGAAAGTGCCAGCGGAATATTGATCAGCGTAATGTAGTAATTACTGTATTCTCCCCACTGACCACTGACTACTTTTGCAGCGATGCCTTTCATATTCAGAATATCCGAGAAAATCTTGGAATCCAGGTAACTGCTGGCATTGTATACAAAAGTATTGAAAATAATCGGCGTTACCATCAGGAAAATGATCTTCATAACGCCCATCATGGACTCTTCCTGTGTATGTTTATCTCTGGCGATCTTTTTATGGATTGATTTCCGGTTTGCCGCATAGACGATCAACATAAATGCCAGACCGGTCAGCACACCGGCTCCGGTACCCATCGCACCACCGGCTGCACCATAAATTGCATGCGTCTCCTCGTCCACTGCAAACTTCTTGATCAACAACCATGCCGCCAGAATACTGACGATCGCATTGGCGATCTGCTCCAGAATCTGAGAGATCGAGGTTGGCATCATCGTGCTGTGCGCCTGAAAATATCCACGCATAACGCCAAGAATTGCTGAAAAGAAAATTGTCGGCGCCAGCATCCGCAAAGCCAGAAGTGCCTGCTGCTGATTGACCGGAAGCAGATAATTACCAAAGAAAAAGGCAACCAGAGCTGCCACTCCACCCACGATCATTGCATATAATAACGCCCCATGAAAGACTTTCTGGGCATTTCGATATTGTTTCAGTGCCAGACGTTCCGATACGACCTTCGATACTGCCATCGGAATACTGTAGGCAGAAATCAGAAGTAAAATAACATACACGTTATTCGCATATCCATAATATCCAAGTCCTACCGTTCCCAGCACAACCCCCAGAGGCTTCGATACAAAAGACCGATCACCCTGGAGATCAAAGTCGCCATCATCAGAAATGAGGCGTTTTTCACTAATCCATTTTTCTCACTCATCATTTACTCCTGCTTTATCTCTTTTTCGATTTTTCCGGCTTTCATGGAATCCCGGCAAATACCTGATCTGTCTTCTATAGCCGGACTACCTATTCTCGATCTGCCAGTCAATCGGCTCCAGACCATGTGCTGTCAGATAAGCATTTGTCTTACTGAACGGCTTACTTCCAAAAAATCCCCGGTAAGCGGATAGCGGACTGGATGAGGAGCTCCAGAATCAGATGTTTGTCCGGGTCAAGCATGGATTTTTTACTCTGAGCCGGTTTGCCCCAGAGAATAAAAACCATCGGGCGATCCTGCGCCGCCAACACCCGAATAGCCGCATCGGTAAATTCTTCCCAGCCGATCCCCCGATGTGAATTTGCCTGATGAGCACGTACGGTCAGAACTGTGTTTAACATCAGAACACCCTGTCTTGCCCATTTTTCCAGATATCCGTTGTTTGGGATATAACATCCCAGATCATCTTCCAGTTCTTTGTAGATATTTACCAGTGAAGGCGGAATCTCCACATCCGGTTTTACCGAAAAACAAAGCCCGTGCGCCTGTCCGTCTCCGTGGTACGGATCCTGTCCGAGAATCACTACTTTCACCTGATCCAGCGGTGTAAAATGAAACGCATTAAAAATATCATCTCCCGCCGGAAAAATCTGATGGGTTGCATATTCTTTTCCCACAGTTTCAAATAGTTTTTTATAATAGGGTTTGTGAAATTCCCCTTCCAGGCTTTTGCCCATGCTCCTGAAATTGGAGCATACGCCCTCCTCCTCTCCTGTGCGTGCAATGGCAATCTTCCTGTATCCGGATTTTACCGGATTTCCACGCACACTTGTATTTTCGTAGCTGTGAAGATACTGAACAGTTACGTATTTTCTTATATTTCCGGTATCTTTACAGACGAACCGGAAGTCCTCTGTCCCGAAGATATTCCTTTACTTCCCGGATCTCCAGTTCTTTGTAATGGAACAGAGACGCTGCCAGTGCAGCATCTGCACCGCCCTCTGTCAATGCGTCATAAAAGTGCTCCAGCGAGCCCGCACCACCGGAAGCAATAACCGGAATGGATACTGCATCCGCGATCGCACGGGTCAGTTTCAGATCGTATCCTGCTTTTGTGCCATCTCCATCCATACTGGTGAGAAGAATCTCTCCTGCTCCCAGGGCTTCTGCTTTTTTTGCCCATTCCACAGCATCCAAACCCACATCGATCCGCCCACCGTTTTTATAGACATTCCATCCTGAGCCGTCTGCCCGCTGCTTTGCATCAATAGCAACTACCACGCACTGACTTCCGAACTTTAAGGCTGCTTCATGAATCAGTTCCGGGCGGTTTATCGCAGAAGATTGATGGAAATCTTGTCTGCTCCTTCCCGCAAAAGCAACCGAAAATCATCCACCGTGCGGATACCGCTCCTACGGTAAAAGGAATAAATACGTTAGCCGCAACTTTCCGCACCATATCTACCACTGTATTACGATGATCCGAAGATGCTGTGATATCCAGAAAAACAACTTCATCTGCACCGGCCCTCGTTCGTACGCTTTCGCTACTGCCACCGGATCACCCGCATCCTGAAGATTGACAAAGTTCACGCCCTTTACTACTCTTCCATTATTTACATCCAGACATGGAATAATTCTTTTTGTCAGCATCTTATCGTCCTCCTTTTCCTTCCAGTTTTGCAAAATTTTTCAAAATCTGCAAGCCCACATGGGAACTTTTCTCCGGATGGAACTGGCAGGCAAACAGATTGCCGCTTTCCACAGAAGCATGGATATGGGTACCATATTCGGTTGTTGCAGTCACAATTTTTTCATCCTGTGCTTTCAGATAATAGGAATGTACAAAATACACATATGCATCTTCCGGAACTCCCGCAAACAACCGTCCTTTATTCGGAAATCGGATATTATTCCAGCCCATATGAGGGATCTTCAGCCCTTCTGCCGCAGGAATCCGAAGAATCTCTCCCTTTAAGATGCCAAGGCCCTCCACGCCCGGACTCTCCTCACTTTTTTCAAACAGAAGCTGCAGTCCCAGACAGATTCCCAAAAACGGAGTCTGCTCCTGAACTACCTGGTGAATCACGGGTACCAACCCGAAATGGTGCAGATTTTCCATCGCATCTCCAAAACTACCCACACCCGGTAACACCACTTTATCCGCAGCCAGAATCTCTTTCGGATCTCTGGTCACCAGCACATCCTCTCCTATCAGCTGCAGAGCTTTTCCACAGCTTTTCATATTTCCCGCATCGTAATCAATCAGTGCTATCATGTCTTCACTCCTCATCTGTTTTTCTGACACTGCCGCTACTCCATCACAGCTGTGTCTGCGACCTTTTAGATCGATTGTTTTATCAAATCATAACCGTAATAGATACAACTACAAAACTGACAAAACATTACAGTTTAGTTTATCATAATTTCAACTCGAATTCCATATCTATTCTGCATAATATACTAGAGCGTGTTTGAAAAAGGCTTTTCGTGAGCTGCGAGTCCCAGTTTGTGGAGATTTTATCCGAATAAGGGCGGCGTAGCGGGCTACGGCAACCGAATGAGGGTAAAATATACCGCAAAGTGGGGCTTGCAGATTGCGGAAATGATTTTTCAGACACGCTCTAGTGCTTTGGATTAAGTGTTACTGTTCACTCCGTTCCCGGTAACGATGAATCTTTCTCTGTAACCTGCAATAATTCAATTATTTTCAGGAATCTTGCTGCATCGTTGCCGGAAGTTTTCTCTCCTTTGCAGTAAATTCTTTCACATCAATACGGATTACATTCACAATTGATACCAGTTTCTCATCAAAGGTAAAGTCCTTTCCCGTCTGCTGTTTCATCAACAGAGACAGTGCTTTTTCCTTTTCTTCCACATCAGCCACCAGGGTTCCATATCCGCGTCCCATCACGCTCCGGTATGCCATCCCGTACTGGCAGGCTACCTTTCCCTCAAACGGAATCATATCTGTCTCCAGAGCAAATGAGACTTTTGGATTCTTCTCCAGAACATCAAATTTGTACCCTTTGGTGGCACCATGGAGATAAAATGTCAGCTTTCCGTCCACATATTCATATCCATAATTCATCGGCACCACATAAGGCCATCCCTCATCAGACAAACCCAGATGCAGGATCTTTGTTTCGTTGATGATCTGTAATATATCATTGATATCAGTTACTTCTCTTTCCCGTCGTGTCATAATTTTTCTCCTTCACCGTAACCTGATTCTCTCTCTATTCCCCAAAATCAGCTGCACAGATCTTCAGTTTTTCCCGGATCGGCAGGTGGTATGGACAGCGTGGTTCGCATTTGCCACAGCCGATGCAGGCAGAAGCTTTTACTTTTAAGGTACTGTATCGATCTCTGGCCCACTGCTCCAGATCATAACGTTGCAGATAACCGGCAAACAAGAAAACACTTGGAATCTGGATTCCTACGCTGCAAGGTGCACAGTAATTACAACGACGACAAAAATCCGTTCCCAGCTGGTCACGGACTGCCTGAATCTTTTCCTCTTCTTCCTTCGTCAGCGGTTCCTGATTCTCACAGGCTTTCTGATTCTCTTCCAGTTCCCGAATCTCTGCCATACCAGGAATAGTTATCGTCACATCCGGGTTGGAACATACATAGCGGAGTGCCAGAGTTCCGTCTTCGATGGCACCTCCTGCCAGTGGTTTCATATCAATAAATCCGATGTTTTTCTCTCCACACCGACGAATCAGTTCAGCCCCCTGCTGTTCCACAATATTATAAGGAAACATAATCGTCTCCACCCAGTCCAGGGTCAGCGCACGCTCAAAAACTTCCGTGGAATGCGCCGTGATTCCGATATGTCCGATCTTTCCAGCGTTTTTCGCCTCCAGCAGTGCTTCCAGTGCTCCACCTTCTCCGATCACCTGATCCAGCTGTTCCATACTCGGATTATGTACCTGATACAGATCAATATAGTCTGTGCGGAAATTCCGAAGACTCGTCTCGATATCTGCCGCCATCGCTTCTTTTGTTCTCGCCATGGATTTTGTTGCCAGCACGAACTGATCCCGGATTCCTTCCAGACCGTAGCCGATATACTGTTCACTGACAGTGTAGCCCCGTGCAGAGTCGATGTAATTGATTCCCCGCTTTACCATATCCTGCAACAGCTTTCTTGTTCCCTCTTCATCAATCTTCTGGATCGGAATCCCGCCAAATCCATGCGGGACACTTTCAATCCTGTTTTTCCAAGTGTTCTGTATTCCATTTATGTTTCTCCTTTTTCTATGACATATGATCTGATTTTTCATGAGATACATTATAACATCTTATGGGGCGGAATGAAATCTAAAAAGAGCCAGTATTCTTATATTTTGATAAGAAATACCGGCTCTATTGAACTGACTGATTACACTCGGGTTTTCATCAATCCACTTAGTCATTTCTCAGTGCCGTCACCGGATCACTCTTTGCCGCTTTCTTCGACGGGATCAGTCCACCGATAAACGTAAGAAATACGCTCAGCACGATCAGGATAAGTGCCGGAATCACCGGCAGGGATGCACTGACAGCAGTGGTATCTGCCAGTTTATGAATCAGGGCATTGCCCGGGATCAGAAGTAACAGTGTCAGACCGATACCTATCAGACCTGCACACAGACCGATGATACAGGTTTCCGCATTGAACACCTGGGAAATATTTCCTTTAGATGCTCCTATTGCCCGCAGAATACCGATTTCTTTCCGGCGTTCCAGCACACTGA
>ENA-OQAZ01001383-OQAZ01001383.1-human-gut-metagenome-genome-assembly--contig:-NODE-1383-length-11654-cov-2.271189_pt1 | contig 11654 bp, 22 predicted proteins | sample MGYA00242737_ERZ504531 | MGnify/ENA primary metagenome ERZ504531 (study PRJEB26092, sample SAMD00036244) | human gut metagenome | host: Homo sapiens | study: EMG produced TPA metagenomics assembly of...
TTTCCTTTTTCTCTTTTGGCAGCCTTCTTTCTCAGCTTTTTCCTTCTTCTCTTTTTCCTGGAGTTTTACCAATTTCTTGTTGTTCTCTTGGTCAGCTTCAGGATAGGCAGCAGCAACTTTGTCTCTTTCCTTATTGAGCTTGTTTACAAGTTCGGTAACCTTTTTACCATGTTTCTTGTCTTTGGTCCAATCCTTAGTAGGGTCCAACTTGTTCTCTTTAAGGTAAGCATCCAAAGCTTTCTTAGCCTTTGTGAGTTCCGGAGTCTTGGATTCCGATTTACTCTTCTTTTCTGTTTTCTTAGCCATTTTCATTTATATTAGGTGAATAATTGAATTTCCTATTTACATAATACCATAGTTATACCTTCCTAATTTGGGTTGGGATTTCTTTAATTTCTAGGATTTCTAAACTGCATTGTTTTAAAACTGCCTCGAGTTGAAGTATATCTTCTACCTCTTTCTGAGATAAGTCCGTAAAAGTTTGTTCAAAAGTTTCTTTCTGTTCCCCCCTTATAAAATTAAATTGGGCAACAATATAAGTCCCATGAAGTTTTTTATTCAGGCTCCTTTAAGAGATATGAGTTTTCTTTTCAGATAATTACTCTTCAACCTATGGGATTGGTATTCGCCTTTCTTACCCTTACTAAGAGCTACCTTTTTAAGGTACGAAACATAATCTAATTCTCTGAGAGTTTGATTAATGTTTCCCACTAATAATCTTAAGTCTTTTTCCATTTGGGTCTTTGCATTACTTGGTTAGATACTTCCTGAGTTTCTTCTGATAGCATTTCTCTTGCCTCATTTATTATATTGATGGCAAGTTCCCTTTCATCTGGTCCCAGGTTTAATTCTTTATCTTCTAGTGCATCAGTATAAGTATTTATTAGATTATCCAATGCAAGTATTCGAATATTCTTTCGAATTGCCAATTTCTCTTCTTCCATGGGTATAAAAATTAAAGCCCACTACCTTCGCAGGCAATGAGCTTTTGGCTGAACAACGTCCTAAGTGTAGATGTTATTCATATGAACTTAAACTCTAAATTTATATAGCAAACATATGGGATAGTAGTTAGTAAGTTAGAGTTTAATCTTCTGATTCTTCCTCTTCTTCTTCCTTAGCCTTTTTGTTTTTCGGAGAACAAATAACGCCATGTCCTTTCTTAGACTTAACGGTAAGAGTTCCTGGAACGAATGAAACTGAAGTTGATACCGGTTTGCCATCCGTAACCAATACAGAAGTAACCACTACACCCTGATAGCCTTCCTTGTTCTTAACGGCATAACCAAAGTTCATTACCTTGGATTTGTCGTTAATGGCAATAACGTCGATTTGCTTGCTGTTAGGGCGTTGTTCAGCCGGCCGATTCTTGAGTGCTCTTGACGAGCTTACGTTTAGCTTCTTTTTCGGGGTCTTTTTCTTTATCCCCTTTCTTCTTGGAGTCTGATTTCTTTGTTGCCATAATTTTTAATGTTTTATAAGTTAATGGTTATTATAAGTAAACTTCTACGTTTATTAATAGTTGATAGTAAAGGTAGGGAAATTTCCTACCTTCTTTTAAATCTTGAATACAGTTACCAGATTACTTTTCCCCTTTCTTGCCTTTACCTTTGGTTTCTTTCTTTGCCGGCAAGTTGAGACCGAGTTCTTTGGCAATTGCTTTACGGAGTTTTTCGACGTCGTCTTCATCGTAATCGTCTGGGTCAGTTTCAAGATCTTTGTCGTCGCAGACATCCTCAAGTTCTTCGAAGTCCATTTCGGCAAGTTCTTCACCGGTCAGTTCTTCCTCTTCTTCTTCTTCCTCGTCATCGGATTCAGAACCAAAAAGGTCTTCGGCTCTTCGGCAGAAAGCATGATAGGAGCAGGGATAATCTTTACTGAGCCGTCTTCGTACTTAATGATGATTGCACCATTGATTTCTGTTCTGGAAACTTCTTTCAGTTCCACTTCTTTTTTCTTCTTAGCCATTTTCGTAATGTTTAAGTTGGTTAATAATTTATTTATATCACTCTGTTATAAGTTTCTTTACCAGTATGGATTTCTGAGTATACCCAGATTTTAATAATTCCTCCTGAGCAATATTAAATTGTTTTATCTCATCTAGAGTTGTCTTTAATTCTAATTGAGATTCAATTGTTATTGCCTGAGAGGCAAGTTCCTTGTCACCTTGATAAGTGACTATCTTAAACTTCTTACCTGCAAATGGGTTTGCTGGTTGATGTGCTGTGATTTTAAAACCTTCGTTATTATTCATTGCTATATTTAATTTTAGTTATCCCAGGAATACCCACCTTTCCAAATACTTCGGTATAGGATTTGTATTTCCCTTTTATCATTGTTTTATAGTTATCGGATAATCGAATTGGGTAGACCCATATTTTATTTTCTATCATCCTATTTGTCATTATATAAGCATAAGACCTTCTAAGTTTAATACTCTCTAATGGAACAAACCCTTGAAATAATAAAGACTTCTTAATAAACCTTTCTTTAGGCAAATACCCTAAAAATTTAAGTGATGCCTCATCGAATATTTCGAGCATATCCCTTTGTGCTTTGATAAATAGTACCTTTTGTATTGGGATGTTCATCTTCTTTCTTAAATATAAAGCCAATGAACTTACCAATGGAGGATACTGCAGGAATAACAGATTGAATTTATTTTTCTCCTCTTGACTCAGCCTGTTGTAAATCCTGTAGGATAGCAAGATTGATTTGTAATCTCTTTTGCCTTGTATACTTGGGAGATATGCCTTGCCGTTGTCCATAGAGTTTGATTGAGTACCTTTCATTGAATTCCTTTTTTCCTTTAGACTTAAAGACTCGGTGCATTTGTACCATAAATCTTCTTCGTCGGTGTTTATCTATGTGATATTCATCGGGCATTATGAACTTCCTTGCTTTTACGAATTTACCCTTAAACCAGAATTTAGTACTACCCTTTTTAAGAAGTTTACCATTCATATCGGATAATTCTCTAATGCCTTGTTTTATAAGTTTCCTCCCAGATATTATATGGATATATTGAAGAACATCTACACCATAAAGATAAACTAAGGTAACCTTTACTTGGTGTCTAGTAAAGTATGGTATACCGGTTAGATGTTTCCTATATAATTTCTTTTCAGTAACAATCTTATTGGTAGTATCTGGTCTCCAAGTCCATATATAATATCTATCTGGTCGTATGGGTCCGTTGTTACTTTCCTTTAGTTTTACCATTTATATTCCTCTTTGCCATTCTATACCAAAGATTGATAGATTTCTCATTTGCTTCGGGGAATTTCTTTTTCATTCTCCGAATAACTCTATCAAGTTCAAAACCTTTTGCAGTTAATTCAAATACATAAGATTTCTTTGTACCCTTGATAAGATTAAATTCATCCCTCTCTCTTGGTGGTTTCTTTTCTCGAGGTTTCTTTATCCCAGGAACTCGTTTGGTTCTTCTTTGCCCATTTTCCCCTTCTTCTCCGAGAAACCCAAGCCTTAATCGAGAATTTCTTAATGGGTCATCTTTCGAATACCCAATATTTTCTAATTGCTTATCCATCCAATCGTCATATTTATCAATTAACGATTTATCGGGCTTTTCTTCTGATACATTGATATAATGTAATAAGTCAAATACCCCAGCAGAACAAGCATCAGGGAAAGGCATCCCTAATATTATTGCCTTTCTCTTTAAATCCTTATAAGTCATGTTTCTCCCAGAAGCACCAAGGAAATTTGATTTCTCCTTGGATGGAGCTTTCATGTCTTTTCTACTCTTTTTTGCCATATCATTAATATTTTAAAGTATTCATTTATTTTCTTTGCAAATATAAGAATAAATAATTTAATCTTATCTTATTTCTCTATTTATTTTTATAAAAATCCGAGGTTTTTGCTCGGTTCGCAGCAGTGGATTTAGGTTTTTTATGCTTTCTCTTGATATGTGTGTTATAAGCCATATCCAATTTCTTAATATTGAATTCTATGTTGTTCACTTGATTATAGTTTACTGCTTTTTCCACACAGCAACGGTACTCTGGCCAGAATTTTTGTCCAAGCTTAACAGATTCGGTTTTAATCATGAACTTAGATACCATAAAACCAAAGGTATCAGCATCATCTTTAGTTTTAAATACATACATGTAAAATCTACTAAATTCATCTACTACTTCATCCAAAGGTCTTACTGGTAACAATAGATAACCATCGGTATATAGGTCCTCAGATATTAAAGCTACCCAATACTTTTTCTTTCCTGGTTTTACTTTATACCTAAACCTTTCCTTGAGTTTAGTGTGCATCCAATCCGGTACCCTATTAAGTAGGTATTTGATATATATCTTATCCTTCTTATTCGACCGCCTTTTAAATGCAGATGGCTGTTGTAGCATCCTTGGAAGTATTCTAAAGTTATTCCACCTATCAAATTCAAGAATTAATCTTAGAGTATCTATGTCCCATTCATCCTCAGACTCCTTTAACCTCTTCATGTTTCTCTCTATATTTTTAGAGTTTACCTTTGGGAGTAATTGAGCTGAGTCTCCTGTGAATAAGCTTGCTTCTTTTCTTTTTAATCGTTTCTCTAAACATCCCTCCATATAATCTTGGAAATTCCTCTCACAGGGCAATCTGGTCGAAAAATAGAAGTGTGTTTCTCAAAAAAATCCGAGAATAGCCTAAAGAATTTCTCTGACCGTTCCCGGATTTCAAGATACTTGTAATGAGATAACTTTAAAATTTCACCAGCTTCCCATGAAGATTTACTTTCTGATAGTTGAAGGAATAATGATTGTTGTTCTTTATCAATTAAACAACTCCAGGCTTTTTGTTGAGCTTCGTTCATAACATTAAATTCTCCTATATCTCATTATACTATCAATTGCTTCATTGGTTATCTGATTAGGATCATATTCCCCAGAATTAGCATAAAGTTTATCTGGGTCATGGTTTAAATATACACTATAAATGACGTTGTCAAAGGGTAACCATACTTCCATTCTCCCATTTCGGGGTATATAAGAACTTTTATCCTTTTACAAAGATGGTCAACCTCTAATACTGTAGCATCTACTCCCTCATAAGGATAACCTCGTAATACTAAGTAATCTCCAGGCTTTACATTGACTAAATCATCCACTGAAAACTTCTTATTCTCTCTAGCAATACGTTTAAATCGCCTTACTTCTTTTCTACTACAAGTAGCCACTAAAGAAAAATCATCAAATTCTTCGGCATTGTCAATCCTTACCTTTTTCTTTCTTGGGTGCATTGTCTCGGTATTACGTAACCAAGTTCTGATACCAGATATATTCCTACGTAACTTATTAAGAAATGGCCTTGAGAATGCTAATTTAGTAGGCATTCTCATAAAACCATAATTGAATAATACTGGTACTTCTTCGAATACCATCTTACCCTTTGTGGTTTTTCTTAATACGTTTACCATAGGAATAATTGCCTTGATTTGGTCATACCCCTTTTCTTTGAGTTCTTTATTGATTTTATCACAGTACTTCCTTTCAAGGTAAAATATACAATATGAGTATGGGGTATGCTTCTTCATAGGTTACCGGTTTTTAAGAATTAACTTAGCTTGTTTATGTACTAACTTATAGTTTACATTCTTCAATATATCACTAGCCATGAATACATAAAGAATCTCATCTATCTTTGGTACATCAATTACCATAATATTGGCTTTATCGAATAGGGGTTTATAGAATACGGAAGATAAATCCTTTCCAACTACAAAGAAAAAATTCTTCTGATGGCATTGAAATTATATCTCATACAGAGTATGGGAACTTTATTTGCTCTTTTTTGCATCCTTAGAAGCTTGTTCCCAGAATTTCAATATATCGCATCCCTTATTACCTAAGAGTAGATGTTCAAACTTAATCTCTTTATAATTCTTGCATTCGATAGATATCTTACATCTATGAGCATGCCTTTCATCAGTACAGGTTAAATCGGAAGTGGAGTCCTTGTTTGAATGCCAAGCTCCACTCCCTGCTCTATTCCTTTCAAATTTGTACCCGGTCCATTTCGTAAAAAACCCGGCAATTTTTCTTTCGAATCGATTTCCTTTATTCTTAGAGTTCATACTATAATGGTGTATTGTATTTTATATACCATTATAGTAATTGGTACCTACTCAGCCTTGGGTCTTTTCCACTTGCAGAATTTTGGTATTACCAAGAGGAAGTGAATCTAAGTGGGTTATCAAGAATAGAGTTTTCTCTTTGAATATGTGACGTATTAGTGAGGTAACTACTTCTACATTATCTGAACTTAAAGATTCAAATACCTCATCGAGAAATGCTAAGTTAATACCCTTAGAAGCCGTAAGAGCTTCATTCATTGCAAATGCCATTGCAACATTACATAATTGTTTTTCTCCACCGCTAAGTTCATCATAATCAATTATTTGCCCATCCCTTTCAATAAGAGTAACAAATTCTTTTCTAGCAGTGCCCAAATCAATATTAAATTCAATCCTAAATCCCAATACCTCTGAATACTTATCAAGGCATTTATTTAAGAACTCAAGGGATGAATCAAATAGATAAGCCTTAATCCCATTATTACCCAATGGGTCATTAATTAACCAGTTATAATTCTCTAACTCTAACTCTTTATTGTGAAAGTCTTCATCAACCTTCCGTAAATTCTTCCTAATCTCCTTAAGTTTTTGTTTATACTTTGGAGACATGACCTTAAGCTTTTCTTGCTTGAGCTTAGCCAGGTCTTCGTCAATATAAGCAATATCAGAAGCAATATCATCACAGTCTGATTTTAATTTCTTATACCTATCATTTACACTACTAAGTTCTTCCAACCTCTCTAAAGCCTCTTGATACTCTTTATCATATTTGTCAAGGTCAGAAAACGCTTTATATATTGATTTAGCATCACGTAACGCACGTTTGTAGTGACCGGCTTCTAACTGTATTACCAATTCTTTGATTACTTTCTTAAGGGGTACATTCGATAAATTCTTTGCATCTTTTATCTTACCCCTCAAATCAAGGATTAGTTCATTTTGTTTTTTAATCTTTATCTGAAGCGAAGCATCTACTTCATCCTTGATTTGTTTTTGTTTTTCAATTAGTAGCTTAGTTAGCTTTTCTCTATCTTGCTTTAACTCTCTTCTTTCTTCTTTGATTTTTTGCTTGAAGGATTTTTCTCTATCTCTCATATCGAAGTAAGCTTCCTTGTTAGCCTCTAATTCTTTCTTAAGCATTTGAGACTCATGCTCTACCTCATTTATTTGAGATATCAAGTTATTTTTATCTTGTAATGCAATGCCTTTAGCAAGGTTTAAGAACTCTAAGTCAAATACTTCTTCGAATATCTTTTTTCTTATCAGAATTAGATTCTTGTATGAGTCTTTTTATACCCTGACCAAACATGATTGAGTTCATAAACAGAGTATATGATAAACCTATCTCTCGGTTTATAAAATCCTGTATCTTCCCCTTCCCTTTGATATCAACTATATCCCCATCTTTCATGAAGATAAGTCTGTCTTTACCTTTAGCACCATCCTCAAGTACTTCATCATACTTTTGACATCTAACTATCTTATATGTATGAGAATCTTTCTGAAAATATACTTGTACCTTAGTACCCTTGTAATCTTTAGGCCTTACTTGCTTCCAAGTATTTACCTCAGAAACACCCTTTAGGTTTTTCCCATATATTGCCCATACCAAGGCAGAGAGAATAGTTGATTTCCCTTTCCCATTTGGGGCCTTGATAAGTATGGTACAAGTTGGGTTTAATTGTAGATGTAAGGATTCTATTGAACAAAATCCTTCTGCCTCTAAGTTTAAGAACGTTAACATGACTCAGCCTTTTTAAGTGTTTCAATTAATAGATTAGTTTTAACCTCATCTTTAATACCTTTCTCTCTTAGGTATCTCTTTGCTAGAGACTTCTTAGAAAGTTGCTTAGTAATCTTATGTTTGTTATTAACTGGAGTACTAGCTTTTTGAGGGATTACCGTATAATAATTGCCATCATCATTAATATCCTCTTCCCTTTCTACATCGATGAACTTTGGGAAATTTTTCAAAGGTACAAACTTCAGAGACAAATCTTCATAGATTTTCCAATACCCCAATTCACATCCCCTATCGGTTCTCCTCTGATGGTTAGGGGCTCCAATCATATAAACCTTCTTTGATAGTCTTTGTGGTTTGTGTATATGCCCACATAATACTAAATCGAACTTATTGAGAACATTCACATTTAAGTTTTCTACGGAATCTATTTCCCTACCATCGGTATCTTTTGCACCAGGATAATCGGTGTGTAGTAAAAGAATATTCTTTTTACTTTTATCTAATTCTAATTCTAACTTCTTTAAGTATTCACTTAGACCCACGTTATTATCAATATAAGGAACCCCATATACCATAATATCTTTATGTGTAGAAGATAGTTGGGTTTTTTCATAATCTAATATCATGATACCATACTTCTCTACTTGATAAAGCCAGCTAAAGGGTTTAGTACCAACCTTACTTATTTTCTTAATATCATGATTTCCAGATATGGCATATATCCAAAATCCTTCGATTAGTTCATTATAACATATCTCTGCTAATTCTTGGTCCATTGTTTCGGCCTTATGAAATAAGTCTCCACAAAATAATGCAGGACAGTTAAACCTTCTACATAATTTCCGTATAATCGACAAAACCTGAAACTATTCAGGGTCCTGTGATTGTTCTCATTAAACTTAGCCCATAGATTTATATGTAAATCTGAAAAGGCTATTGCTATTACTTCTTTCCCCATATCCTATCTAAATGGTAATTGATTTGTTCCGTTCTCATACCTAAATCGAGCTCAGATATACAAATAGTGGGTATTTCCCAATTTGCAAGCAATTCCCCCATAAGAGATGATATCTGAACTTGGAAGAATCTGTTAAGTATTCTCTTACCATTATCTTCCATTGACCAATGCTTATAAGTATCTAGATTTAATGGTAAGAAGATTGCTACATCACATTGATCTTCCATTAAAGTCTTACATTGACAGAAAAAATGTTCCATTTCACATTCTGGTAAAGTTCTTGATTGCTTATACCAAAAATAAGCAGCCAAATCTGCATAACTCCTATCAGTTACGAAGTATTCTCTATCCTTGAATAACCTATTCCTTTTGTTCAGAAGTTGAAAATCTGCTTTATACATTGCCTCCGAACCGAGGGATAATATTTCATTATGTGATACCCCTTCAGTAGCAGGTAATAAATCTGACATACTACCAGAAATAAAAGGTAGATCTTCTCTCTTAGCTACATACTTAGCTAAAGTAGTTTTCCCTATACCAGAGGGACCCACAAACATAATTCTCTTACTCATGATGTAATGCTTTAAATGGTTTTATAAATTCATTTGTCAAAAATGATGCTAAAGAGTATTCGATACAAAGCTCTTTGAATTTCTCATACTTAAACTTCTTCTTTGACTTAATTGGTAACTTATCCAATGGATTATGTCTTACAAACCAGAAAAGGTCGATTAACTGTTCATTCCTTTTCCATATTTGAAGATATTCTTTGTTCTTACTCTGGGCAATAAACTTCTCAATTCTACCTCATCAAGGATTTTCCTTGCTTTTACTGGGCCTATACCCGGGAACCCTGGTATATCATCGGAAGTATCTCCAACCATTGCAAGGTACTCTACCGTTTCATGAGAATGATAACCGAATAATTCTTTGCAGTTATCCATTCTTATCATCTCATCTTTTCTGGGATTATATATCCTCAGATTATTTGATAGCAACTGGTTAAAGTCTTTATCCGATGATATAAGTATCATTTTCTCGGATTGGAATTTTTTAATTGCAAGGTATGCTAAGAAGTCATCTCCTTCATATACTGTAGATTTCTTTTTATCGAAGATATAATTAATTCTTAGCATACCCAGCATTTTCATTATAATTGCCTTTTGCTTTTGCAATGATTCGTAATCTACAGATATATTTTTTCTATGTCCCTTGTAATTGGGCAATAACTTCGTCCTTACTGGTGAATGACCATTATCGAATGAAATATAAACCTCATCCGGTTCGAACCTTGTAAGATACATATGTAGAGATTTGAAAAATCCGAATATTGCCCCACTCGGTTTGCCATCGGTAGATTTAAGTTTTTCGAACTTATGAAAAGACTGATGGAGAATATTCTCTCCATCAATCAGTAATATTGTTTTCTTGCTCATCGTCCAAAATCTAATTCATAAAGTGAAACTTCTTGAATCTTTTCCTCTCCAAGATATACATCTAAATAATTCTCTGGTTGGCTATAAGCATCTAGATACCTAACCCTAGATTCCATTCTCAAATTTTTCTTAAGGTACTCTTTAATTACTTTCTCTATACCTTCTACCCCTTTCTTATTCATCGTCTTCCTCCTCCTCTTCTGAATCTGAATAGTTTTCATATTCTACACCATCGACTGGGAATAGATTTGTTTCTATCTTCTCCAGTTGCTTTTTAGTAGTACCTATGGTATTTACTCCGGCTTTCCGTAAAAGTTTTCTACGAAGTTCATCGTCTTCTTCCAAAAGCTTTTGGAATTTCTCTTCCCCTCTTGCAAGAGTTTTCCCTTTTCAATTTATACCCCACCAGTAGTTTTTTTCGATTACATCGGTATCTACTAATACATCCTCTAAAGCATAGCATCTGTCAAACCCGACTTCGTGGAATTTAGGATTGAAATATACAGGGCATTTGCTGATTGTAGGTCGAGGAGGAGCAACTTATTTTTAATAAGTCTGATAGTGACAAGTTTCCCAGCTTTCCTTTCTTTCCCATTTTGTTTAATGGTAACAGACCTTCCTGAATAGAAAGCAGCTCTGATTGAAGCGTAGAACTTAAGTGCTGCACCTCCTGTAGTTGTTGTGTTATCTTTTCCAAATCCGACATTCAAAGCAGTTCTTAATTGGTTAATATAAATCTGAGATACTCCCAGTTTGTAGAATAATTCACTTCTGATACGAAAGTATTTATAAAGAGCCTTTGCTCTACCTCCCATCTCTGCCTTACCATCAACCATCTTAGCATCTATATTATCAGTACAATCAGTAGCTGCAATAGAGTCGATTACTAAGAGTATGGGTTCATTGTGAGTTAATTGAGAACGTAAATAAATTGCTAAGTCTGCCACTACGTCTGCAATATATTCAATACGGGTATCATTAACAATAGTTACTCTTGCAGGGTCTACTCCATTGATTTCAGCCCAAGAATTCATCCAGGATTGTTCAGCATCTACCCAAATCACATGACCTCCGAGTTGTTGAGTAGCATAAGCAAAGTTATAAGCCACTAAAGATTTACCAGAGGATTCCTCTCCAGCAATCTCAACGATTTTACCATAAGGAATACCCTTACCGAATAAGTAGTTCAAAGCAAAGAAAGTAGATGGTATATATAAATCGGTATCAGTTACTTCTGAAGCTAATTTAATCATACTCCCATATTTCTTTGCCATCTCATTTGATGTTGGTACTTTTAAACCAACCTTAGATTTCTTTGCCATAATGTAATGTCTTTAAACTAAAGAAGGTGATAACAGAACGAATCCAATTACCACCTTCGAATGAAACCATATTACTAACCCTTAAATATCCGATTTGTAT
>ENA-OQAZ01001384-OQAZ01001384.1-human-gut-metagenome-genome-assembly--contig:-NODE-1384-length-11652-cov-15.965900_pt1 | contig 11652 bp, 15 predicted proteins | sample MGYA00242737_ERZ504531 | MGnify/ENA primary metagenome ERZ504531 (study PRJEB26092, sample SAMD00036244) | human gut metagenome | host: Homo sapiens | study: EMG produced TPA metagenomics assembly of...
AGTATACTAAGGAAGACAGCGATGGTATTACAGAACTCTGCTCAGGTCCGTTCTACATGAAGAAGAAGTATCCTATAGAGGCATTTGAAAGTAATATTATGGTACCTTTTGAGGATACTAAGATGCCACCGGAGTTATCAGTTTGAGAACTCCGGTGAAATCGGCCATTTTCATCATGCGATTCTTTGCGGGCTTCGCCATGAGAGGATTTTTCCGCTTCATATTGCTTCCCGATGAGGAACAGCTTCTGCTCCGGGGTGAGGTTGCGCCGCCCCAACTGATTCTTGCAGATCCATGCGAGGACTTCTTCTCTGCTTTCAAATCGGAGCGGCATGGTGGAAAAGCAAATCTCCGGGTGCTTCTGGAGAATTGCATAACGATTGTGGCCGTCAACGAGGGTGTTGTTCCAGACGATCAAAGGAGAGAGCAGCTTGCCTTCCTTGAGGATGTTTTCTTCAAGCTGCTTGTACTCATCGTCCGTCAGCGGCGGGATCTGATTCTGGAACTCCGGGTCGATTTTCAGATTGATCATACGCACAACTCCTTATCTCTCGTGATGTTGCGTCCGTTCGTCCTCCCGGAAGAACAGGGCAACATTCTGTTTTGCATCTTTCAGCTTGAGCAGTTCGATCTTGGCTTCCTTGTACTGCTCATAGAACTGGGCCTTTTCGGAAGCAAGAGCGCAGTATTCCGCTTCCAGCTTGTTCGGACTTGGCAGTTTAGTGATGTTGTTTGCCTTGAGATAGGCTGCTGCTGTCCGGTATGCTGTCAGCTCTGCACGATGCTGTTCTTCAAAGGTTGCGGGGGATTTGGCAGCGTTCCGTTTCTGCGCGAGCGGTCGGTACTGCTTGTAGGAAGCAGCATAACGGCGCAGTGTTTGGTTGTTTGCCATGCGGGTTTCGAGGTCTTTCACTACGGCCAGCGATTCATGGAACTTGGTGTCAAGCTCTGCAATTCTCTGGTCGAGTGCGTCCTCGTTGAGCAGACCTTTCTCCTGCAAAAGAATCAAGGTCTGCGCCATGGCTTTGAGGTTGTGCTTCTTCGCCCAACGCTCATAGCCGATGCCCTTGCCCTGCTTCAGTTTTGCCTGAATGTCCACCAGCTTCTTGATTCGGTCGGGTTTTTCCTCAAGATTGCTGTGGAGGATAATGGGCTGGCTCTTGGCATTTTCTTTCAAGGTGGCAAGCACGAGTTCTTTCTCAAACTTGTCACCGAGGCTGTGCGCCCGGATAAACTTCTTTCTTCCGGCTGGCAGGTAGCTGAGCCGCCCACGGCTTTTCTTGACCGTGATGCCGTACTGCTGCAAGAGCCTGTCCGAGAAATCTTCAAAGCTCGCTGCATTGTCCAGCACATCCGAGATCTGTTTCCGCAAAGTCTCCTTTGCGGTTTCAAACTCCGTTTGTGTAGGCTGCTGTCCGGCGGCAAGCAGGGCAGCGTTTTCACGGTCGAGTTTCATTTGACTGCGCCGTTTCATCCAGTATTCACGCTCGCTCACACGCTTTTTCGAGCTGAGCAGGTCGATCTGGTACAGCTTGGCATCCTGACACATTTCCATGACTGCGACACGCAGGTGCCGCATGGTCTGGGCTGTGCTGGAATGCTTCATGCCCTCACGCCAGTCACGGGGCTTTTGCATATAGGGCTTGCGCTCCACTTCTCGTGTCCGGACGCTGCCGATCACGATGTGGACATGGATATTTCCCGAATGGTTGTGTCCGTCCGGGTGGGTGCAGACGATAGCAGGATGACCGGGAAAGTTCTCTTTGCAGAAGTTCAGGCCGAGGGCCTGTGCCTTTTCCATCGTCAGCCCATTTTCGGCTGCATCCCGCGGGTCGAAGCTGATGATATACTGGTGACTCTTGATGTCATCCGGGTGGTTGTTCTTGTCGTACTTCCGGTTTGCCAGCAGGCAGGCCATTGCAAACGAGGCTTCGCCGCATTCAAGGGTGTCCAGAATGTACGATTCCCGCAGCTTGGGTCTGCTCTGTTCATCCAGAATTTTCTTGCCGGAAAATTCATCGTGCTGGTAAACCAGATAGGTCTCAGCGGCAGAGTAGTCCGAATTTTTAGAGGCGATATGCTTCAGCGTTGCCATACAGTTTACCCAGAACTTTCTCGGCGTTGAGCCGGAAGGCAGTCAGGTCTGCAAGTTCGTCCAGAAGTTTCGCCCCGGAGCTGTTCGGTGTCTGCTCCGCCGGAGTTGAAGTGTCGTGCGAGTTGGTTCAGGTTGCCGCCCACCCTGCTGCACTGGGCAAGCAGAGTGGAAACGGCAGTCAGGGTTTCTTCTCCGCCGCCGGCAACGACAACGGTGCGCTCGATCTTCGCATTGTGCAGCGCACGGCGGATGAGGGTGGACAGGGAGAGATGAAGGAGTTTTGCTGTGCATTGGAGTTCCATCTTTTCAGTTTCCGTCACACGGAACTTGATGATGTGCGTTTTGTTGTTCGGCGTGTCGTGGCGGTGGGTCGTGCTGGGTTTCGTTTTGACATTCGTTTTGTTCATTGAACCTCCTGTCGTTTCGCTAGCTCCTCGGTGGAGCTATGTAAGCACGACACGCCGTTCTTTCGCACCGCAAGGTGCGAATATGAGCAGGGTTTGGGGCAGGTACGCCCCAACAAGATCACATCAAAACTCGCAAGAGTTGCAGATGTGAAGTCCCGGTGGAGCACAACATTTTCAAGAATTGAAAATTTGTGGCCACGGGACGGTTCTTGCTCTCCACCGCTGCGCTCAAAACGCATTTCCGAAAGTTGTTTCCGAATTGTTAAGACGCAAAAATAAGTAGAGAGTTCCGCTGCTCGTGTATGTTGATCGCCGTTTGCTCCGAACGAAGTTCCTGCCCCTGTTTTGCAGCGGCGTTGGCCGAAAAGCCGGTATCACGCTCGGACGGCTCATGAAATTCTCAAGGTACGGCTTCCCCAAAAAGAAAATACCGCCCACGCAGTACAGGCGAAGGATTTTGTCGGGTGAAACAGACGGCAAAATGATCGGGTGTGTTGCGGGGCGGTAAATCTTCGCAGGAAATAAAACCGCACAGAATCGTTTCTTTACAGAAATCGCTGTGGATTTGTTGGGAATGATAACATAAGTATTGATGTGTGTCAACACTTCAGGATAATGAATACATCAGATGAATGAAACACACAAAGTACAAGCAAAAGCAAAGCAATGTTTTAGGAGAATGTTTTAATTTTCGCAGTTCAGGCGGACTTGGACGGTAAACACACCGTCTTTCTTTTTCGTATAGAAGTCACCATGGTTCTCCTGAACGATACGATTTATATTTTTTAGTCCGTAACCGTGATACTCTCCGATGCGGATTCCGCGAGAAGTATCACTGTATGGGTTTTCCAGCCGATAGAAGAGGCTTCGATACTGCTTGCGCAGCTGTAGATGAATGATTCTCTGTTCCGCTGGCAGGTCGCAACAGGCTTCGATGGCATTGTCAAATGTGTTTCCGATAATGATGCTCAAAGACAACGATGAGATCGTCAGGACTTCAGGAATCGTCACATCCAGTTTGACGTTGATGTTATTCCTTTCCGCAATTCGTAAGTAATAATTCAAAAGAGCATCAACAACAGGATTTCCGACCGCAGAAATATTTGTGGAACGCTCGAAAACATCCGTGGCAGCCTGCGCAATCTTGTGAAGTTCTTCGGTATCACCGTGTTCTGCAACTGCCTGCATCGCCAGGATGTATTTCTTCACATCATGCCGCAGAGAACGGACTTCTTCCTGGCGTTCTTTGAGCTGCTGGTAGTATTCCATTTGAAGATTGTACTGCTGTTCGTTGAACTTAACTTTGAATTTTTCCAGTTCATTTTCCCGGAGAGCTTCCACATAGAACACGATCAGGATGTTTATAAGGAGAAGCACCGCCATAAGACCGACCATATAATCCGGGAAATACTCATCCGCAGCATGATACTGTGCCACATAACAGACAGCAATACTTGCGATTTGAATCGCAATGATCGGCAGCAGCCATAGGATACGCAGAGCATTTCCTTTTCGGCTGAAAAAATGTGAGATCAGGACTACGAGTGGAATTTGAATCAGGTTTGAAAAAACAACATAGACCAACCGTGCTGCCCCAGCCTGCATTAGAATGTCGGTATCCGGGATACGCAGCCCAATCAGAAGCATTGCAAGCACTTCCACCAAAGCAATCAGTGTGAAGAAAGCTCCGCTTGCAAAAACCGCCTGCCACGGTCGAACCTCATAGAACAGCAATGCAAGGAAAAATCCGCCAACTAAAAGATAGATCGTGCGCTGCGTCACCCAATCCGGGAATAAACTCAAAGCACACTGCCCAGCAATCAAGAGTGCAACATAGGCATAGAACCACCTTGAGACGGGCTCCTTTTTGGGAAACAGCCGACCGATAAAAAGCAGCAACAGGGCAATGTTGGAAAAGCTCCCTGCAAACTCAACGAAATAATAAAGCATCATCTTCCCAAATAAGCGTTGAAGATCTGATTGAACTCCTGACGCTTCCTCCTGCTGATCGGCAGCTGATGTCCGCTGGAAAGAAAAACAGCGGTTCCCGTAGCGTAAACAATGTGTTCCATGTTGACGAGATAACTTTTGTGTGGTGACACAAAGCACCGTTTGGGAAGCTGCTCCAAGGCTTCAGGAATGCTCATTCGCAATGTAAGGTCTTGCTCCTTGCAGTGAATCAGAACTTTATGTCCGTGGCTTTCCAGAAAGTAAATGTCCGATGTTTCCAAGGACATGGTAACACCATCGTATTCGATCGTGAAATGTTTGGAGTTCAGTTCCTGAAGGACGGCATCCATTGCCGCAGCGAACAGCGTCTGATCCAAAGGTTTGACAAGGTAGCGGAATGCAATGCCATATCCCTGCACAGCGTACTCATGCCGCTTCGTGACAAATACCACCAAAGGATGCTTCTCCATCTGAATCAAAGACTGCGCCAGCTGAAAACCGTTGGATGGCATCTCGATATCGAGAAGAAGCAGATCAAAGGATTTCTTCTGCATTTGCAATTCGCTCAGAAGTTCGTTTCCATCCATGTAAGTTTCAATGTCAAAGCAGCCTTGCACATCGTACTGCTGGACGCTTTGAACAATGCCATCAAGGTCTGATTTCTCATCATCGCAGACTGCAACGTGGTACTTCAGCATTTCGACAACCTCCACAAAATAATGTCCTGCTACTATTATAGACTGTGCAAAGGCTCCTTACAAGTAGCCTGACCTACCACTTTTGTCACCAGAACGACCAGTTTTGCCAAACCTCTTGATTTTGCTGAAATTTATGATACAGTGAAGCAAAAATCAGAAGATAAGGTGGCGCAACTGCAATGTGGGAACGCACGCTGTCTCAAAAATCAGTCCGTCTTTTCTGCGAGCAAAAAGTGATAGATGAAGCAAAGGCGGATGCGTATGTCTATGGGTACGAGTTGCTCATATCATCTGTTGTGAGCGTTCTGCTTGTTGTTTTAATCGCTGTTGTGTGTGGTGATGTGCGGTACGCACTTTCATTTTTGATTGGGTTTATCCCACAGCGAATCTACATTGGCGGATACCATGCAACATCGCACACCAGATGCTATTTGGCATTCTCCGGACTGGCACTTATCTGCATTTTGCTAAGTAAGGCAATCGCAGCAAATCACCTTTTCCGTATCCTGACAACAGTAGCTCTTTTGGGCATCTCTATCTTTCTCTCACCTATCGAAGCAAAGAATAAGCCTTTAAGTGAAAAGAAGCGGTCAAGTTACAAGATGGTCGCATCTGTTCTTTCGTCAATAGATTTCCTGCTTGCCATTTTTAATGTGCTTCCGTATACACGTCATGTAGTTTGCTACTATCTCTCCAAATGGGTATTGATTGTATTCTCAACAATTCCTTTGGTTCAACAAAAATTTAATGCCAACTTTTGTAGATAGGGAGGTGATAACATGAAAAAAAACAAATGGGTGCTGCTTCTTATCGCTTTTGTTGCATTTTTGGTATTGGTTTATTTTATTGGTGCTTGCCTTAATGCAACGGCAGAGGCATTGACAATTATTTCGCTCTGCATCGGCATACTGGTCATTTATTTAGTCGTAAAAGCAATCAAATCAAAATAAGGAAAGGAAAATGTGATCATGAGTACAAGAAAATTCATCAAAAAACTTACGGCGAGTCTGCTTTGAGTAGCTTAAGCGAGCGACAACCACCAGCTCCGCTGGTGGAGTAGAAAATGCTTTAGCTATAAGATTCGAGCAAAGCGAGATGACAAAGAAATTGTTATCTTAGAAGATGCACTTTGCAACATAGCTCGTTAGAGCGGTAGGGCAGGTAATGCAGATGAAAGACGCTTGCTCGAGGCCCCTTGAGGGGCTTTGCCAGTAGGATGCCCTTCTAGGGCTTACTCAAGCCACCGGCTTAGCCGGTGGTTTTGACTTTATTGCGGTTGTAATGTCGTTTGGCGTTCAGTCTGCCTTCGCTGAATCGAATTCACCGAAAGCTACCGTTAAGAACAATGTTGTTACTTTTAGCAATCTCGATCAACTGAAGGCAAACGAGAAGCTCGCAATTGCGGTAGTTGACAGTAATGGTGATCCAGCAACTATTACTATCGAGTCAGTGGACAATTCAATTTCTCGTGTAGCGAAATCGTCGAATTCTTGGAAGGTTTCGTATAAGGGAGTGGTGATTCATGCATATTTTTATATGACAGTGACGAATAACAAAGTCACAAATGCATGGGACTATTCGATTACAACTTTGGGTTCCACATATAGTGATGCAAGTTTGACGTATAACTCCAGTTCGGCAAAACTCACCTTTACCAGTAACGCTTATAATGGTATTGCTTCTCATACTTGCTGGCTGAAGGGAACTCCTCGCGGAACAAACAATGAAGTCGATGTAACGTATTCTATGTAATGTGGAGGACAATATGAAACAGAATTCACAAAAACTGATTTTTTTCCTGAGTAAAATTACATGTGCTTTTGCAATGGCGATTGCAGTCTTAAGTGTGAATAGCACCTGCTGCTTTACAGCGTATCAGCCGGATGTCCCTGAATCGCTTGATCGCAACTAAACTCATATGATAGACATTATATCAAAAACGATGTGAGGTGATAGAATATGAAAGATGTATCTCGAAGAGAATTCTTGAAAACTTTATGTTTAGGCATAACAGTAGCCGCTTTACAAAATTTGCCAATGACAACGGCTTTTGCAGACAGTGCAATCAGTAAAACAAAAATTATTTCTAAAAGCGACCGTGAAAATTTGGTGGCTACTGTTGCAAGAACTGTGCAAGTGTCCTACAAAATAGATAAAAATACGATCATTGAAGTAACTCGCTTTACTGATATTGATGGACAAAATGTTACCTTGAACCGGAGCGTTAAAGAAGATGGTACAGGTGAACTTGTCTATACGAAAGCCCAAAAAACGAAAAAAAGCAAATTGACCAATCAAAGCTATGATGTCTTTTTGAAATTAGCAACTTCAAAATCTATGCCTCAAACAAGGGGAGCCACTGTTGGAAGTGATGTTACAGGATCACAGTATAAGCATATATTTGTATCAAATCTCAGCTATACAATTGACAATACGGCGATTGCGCAAATTGAGATTGGTGGAGTTGAAACTGCAGCAAGCCTTTTAATTACTGGGTTGCACTTGCCGGGAAGCACTGCTGTTACGGTTGGATCCTTTTTGGTTAGTGTGGTTCTAGCTACTTCTCCATCGAAAGTTGTTATAAATCAATCGCTGTATGAAGTCCATTTCGCATATGATAATAGCTACTATACCCATTGCTATCATGATATTTTGTATTCGTATGATTCCGGTGGACACCTTATGGATACTACAAAATCGTACCATCAAGCTGTGGGAGGCTAAGAATGAAAAAAGGCAAAAGCAACTTTTTTCTTATTGCTCCTTTTGCCCTTTGGGGCTGCATTTCAGTATGGACTAGTAATCTTGTCCGATTGACAGATAAAAGCGCAGTACCTTATGCTTGGACTTCTTTGTTTTTCTCATATGGAATCGTAGCAGTGCATTATATCCAAGTGGCAGTATCCTCCAAAGGCTGTAACAATGCCGAAAACGAAAAAATTGCATGGGTTCAGCTTGGGCTTTCAACTTTGTTCTTGATAGTAGCTGTTGTTCTAGCTATTCAATGAAGGAAAGCAAAGTAATCACCCAAAGCAGTGTAAGGTCACAATATTTTCTATTCCAGCAGTATTCTAGTAGTTTCAGCATTTGTATGGTTCACATTTATTTGCCGAGGAGTATACACCTGAAGGGGAAAATTTAATGAAGGTGATTCCAATGGAGCTTTAGTGTATTGAGTGAAGAAAAAAAATAAATTAGGAGGCAGTATACTATGACTAACAAAATCAAACGGCTGATTTCCATTCTATTGGTCACGGTTTTATTTCTCCTGACCATTCAGCCAGCATTTGCAACTGGAAATAAGAGAAAGATCGATGATTATTCGATAGAAGAACTTCTCAATCTTTCTGTGCAAGAACAAGAGAATCTCGGATTTTATGTTTTGGCCGAGGTTCCAATGCGCATTCCTGTTTCTAATACAGACGGCTCAAGAGTTGTATCGTATATTGATGGAACATGGAGAGTTCTTTATACAAAGGCCAATGGATTGGGCTTTTATATGAGTGGAACTACCGTCGGTATTGGCCCGGATTTAATAAAAAATGTTTCAGGAACGGATTACTACACGAGCTATTCCGATAACATCGAACGAAGCTGCCCATTTTCAACGACAGCACTAGTTCCAGAACAAAGTATATATAATACAACCTATACATATGACTTCTATGATGTTGGAACTTATCTTGATTGCAGCGTTGGGTGTTATTTTGGAGTGGTTGGCTCAAGCAAACCAATCTATTGGAGTGCAACTACACAAGTTACCATCCCGAAATTATGATTTTGACCAGCTATGGATGAAATTGTTTTTGAACCCAGTGATGTCAATATGTTAGCAGCTTTAGGCATCGTCGAAAGTGTAAAGTTGTTTCCGTTTATGTTATCAATGGGAGAACTTCAATATGCTTGCGATTCAGAATATCGTTGCAAACAATTCGTGAATTGCCTTTCAGAATATTATCCTGACAGCCAAATTGAAGCTAGACAACTGTGGTCGAAATATCATGGTACAGCGAATGCGGTTCAATGTGATATGATAAATCATAAGCCACTGCGTGTTTGGGTCAGGAGTTCTGCCGATTGTTGGTGCGGCATTTATTATATTTGTTACTATGCAGCAAAGTATGGTACAAATAGAATTTTGCTTGCATCCAGAGAAGGTCTGAAAGAATTTATGGAAGGGAAAACCGATAAGATCTCACAAAAGTATTTGACGGAAGAAACTATTACTGAGTATGCCAAAAGATGGGGAAAGCTATTAAACGAAAACACCTCCATGCGTATTTGGCATGCGAACGATGTTAAAAGCGTTAATATAGATTATTTCGACCAGAGAATTATTAGTTTAGTATCGAGAATTCCTATTTCGGTTGGTGAACTTACCGCAGACGTATTAAAAGCGATTTCTGCTCCGGTAAGTGACTGGTATGTCATGAAACGCATAGAAGCACTTTTGAAAAAGGGTGTTCTTCAAGTCGTTATTCCAAACAAAATCTTTTATAATACCATCGTCCAGCTAAACGAAGAATAAAGGAATCCGAGCAAGTCGGCCCAACAGTCACCTCATTTCAACGAGAGGGGTGGCTGTTGGGTCAATTGTTCAAAAAGAAAAACTGAAGATAATAAAAAGTCTTGATTTCTCCATCAAAACATGGTATATACATTATACGAAACAGTGCTTTGAAAGAACGCTCCACCGTTCAATGACGTGTAAAGAGAGGTGCTTGCCATGACCGCTGTGATCTACGCCCGCTATTCCAGTGATAACCAGCGCGAAGAATCCATCGAAGGCCAGATTCGTGAATGCACGGCCTATGCCGAAAAGAATGACATCACTATCGTCAAGCACTACATTGACCGCGCCATCTCTGCCAAGACGGATAATCGCCCTCAATTCCAACAGATGATAAAGGACAGCGACAAGAAGCTGTTTGATATTGTTCTGGTCTGGAAACTTGACCGCTTTGCCCGGAATCGCTACGACAGTGCCCGGTATAAGACCCAGCTGAAGAAGAACGGTGTCAAGCTCATGTCGGCTACGGAGATCATCTCCGAGGGGCCAGAGGGTATCATTCTGGAATCGGTTCTGGAGGGCTATGCAGAATACTACTCTGCCGACCTTGCCGAAAAGGTTGTCCGTGGACAGACAGAGAACATCCTGAAAGGCCGCTGCAACGGTGGTCGTGGAACGTTTGGATATACGCTGGATTCCGAGCGGAAATTTCACATCGACCGCTTGCCTCCCTTTCGTGCTGGAATCGTTCACGAAGTATCGGGATGGCCTCACGATGAAAGAGATTCGGGACTGGCTGAATGAAAACGGCATCAAGAACCCGGTCGGAGGCGAATTTACTTACAACAGCGTGGAGCACATGCTCAAAAACCGGCGTTATATCGGAGAACTGAAATTCCGGGATGTGGTTGTGCCGGATGCGATTCCGCCCATCGTGCCGCTGGAACTGTTCGATGATGTGCAGGAAAAGATTGCCAAAAACAAGAAAGCCCCTGCCCGAAGAAAGGCAGAGGACGATTACCTGCTGACAACCAAGCTGCACTGTGGTTGCTGCGGTGCGCTGATGTTTGGCGAAAGCGGCACAAGCCGGACGGGAGAAGTCCACCGCTACTATAAATGTGCCACGGCCAAAAAGAAGAAGGGCTGCAAGAAGAAAACTGTCCGCAAACAGTGGCTGGAAGATCTGGTGGTGAACCAGACCATGCAGCTTGTCCGGGACGATGCCGCCATGGAATCCATTATCGCCAAGGTCATGGAGCTGCAAGACCGAGAGAACACCAACCTTCCTCTCTATGAGAAACAGCTCCGGGATGCAGAATCGGGTATCCAGAATATGCTCAACGCAATTCAAGCCGGAATCCTCACCAGTTCCACCAAGGAACGGTTGGAACAGCTCGAAGAAACCAAGCGTGAGCTTGAAGCCCGCATTGCGGAAGAAAAGCTGGCAAAGCCAAAAATCAAAGAGGAATTTATCCGTTTCTGGCTGATGCGCTTCCGTAAACTGGACATGAGCCTGAAAGACCAGAGGCAAGCGTTGGTGGATACGTTCATCAATTCGATTTATCTGTACGATGATAAGGTTTTGATAACCTTTAACTATAAAGAAGGTACACAGACCATCACGTTTGAGGAAGCGGCCCAAGCCGCATCAAAGGAAAATGGTTCGGATTTGGATTGCTTTACTGCACCAAGAAAGACCCATACACAATGTGTATGGGTCTTTCTTTATTGCAGACGCCGTTTTCTGCCAGCCGGTAGAGTTCGTTTTCAGAAGCCAAGAAGCCTCAAATCATATTGCAAAAAAGTAAAACTCCTTTATAATAGAGCTTGTGCCCCGGTGTGCGCGGTACTGTTTGGGATAAAGAAAAGGAAAAAAGAACTATGAGTTCATCCGCAAGTCTCTGACCGAAGGCTCTGGCCAAACAGATCTTCCTGGTCAGCCTGCCGCTGGCCCTGTCCAATCTGCTGCAGGTGCTCTTTAATATGTCGGAC
>ENA-OQAZ01001385-OQAZ01001385.1-human-gut-metagenome-genome-assembly--contig:-NODE-1385-length-11647-cov-2.451128_pt1 | contig 11647 bp, 15 predicted proteins | sample MGYA00242737_ERZ504531 | MGnify/ENA primary metagenome ERZ504531 (study PRJEB26092, sample SAMD00036244) | human gut metagenome | host: Homo sapiens | study: EMG produced TPA metagenomics assembly of...
ACGCTTGTCAGATGCCGTTACCGGCATCATCCCAAGACTCGCTATTATCTGGTTGGCTAAACCTTGGATAAACCGGAATCCCACCGGCTTGACTACACACCCTTAGCTGGGCGCACAACTGGAATTTTCTCAATTCTTCATCTCTGTTTTTTCCCTTTTCCAATTAATTAATGGACCAATCGTTGAAATAACAAAAATTAATGCTGATGTTAGAGAAAAAATACCATCAGTAACCACAAATATGATAAACGTGGCTAATGGAATATAATTAAGAATACTTTTCAAAATTTTCATGTCCAATCCTCCTTTTTAAAATCTCATTAATCTTATAAAATATTTTGTTCTAAAAATTCCGATTTTCTCAATTCTCCAAACTTGAAGTTTCCATTTATTTCTTTTTGCGGTATTTGGGTTCAATACCTACTACATACGCTACCATAGCCGCAATACTAATAAGCATTGCACCCAATATAGGTATAATAATCAAACCCGAATTCTGCCCATCTAATAAAGGCAATCCAATTAACGTAAACAAAACACCATACACGCACCACAATATGCCCAAAGCACGATTATAGCCTTTCACATCTTCTATGGGCGCTACCTCAGCATTTGCCCAAAAACCGAAAGGTTTTGCTTTCTTGGAATTAAAATCATAAATGCCCATTACAATAAATAATACGCCGATTATTACCCAAATAACAAATGCTATTAATCTTCCTTCCATAATATGTATCCTTTCTTTGTAGTTCTGTAAATTCTTGTTTATAGCATTGTCACTTGAATTTTTGAGTCTATAGCAGAGCAAAGTGCTGTTATTTTTCGTTGTTCATCAACACTTGGGAACGAAAAAGGCATCCTCTTAAAATCTTTTAATACAATTCTTGGTATTGCTGAACCTGATCCATAATTATCTCGAACATTTTTCTTTACAGCAGGCGTTTTTAACGTATAATATAAAAACTCAGGTATTGTTTTCTTACAATCTGCCCTTAATATTGCTATTGAAGACAGCAGTGCTGGTTGTTCATCCTGCTTATAGATTACTATATCCTCAAAATACCTTGCCCCATCTTTTCCAACCAAGATATCATCTTTCTCTGGGACACATACCTGTTTACGAAGTTTTTCATAACCTTCCCCTTCTTCAACAAGCTCCTGATAACGCTTATCAAAAGTGGCAGAAATATAGCGAAGGAAAATCAATCCTATAATCACTTTTCTGTATTCTGCTGCCGGAATATGTCCCCACAAAACACAGGCTGCATCCCACAGTTGTTTTTCGAATCCAATGTTGGCGTTTGTTTTTTCAGCCATCACAACTTCCTCCATGTTGAATGTTTACTTTCAAAGTATAACTCTCGTAACTTTCATTTTAATTTTGAGAAACCACTTTTTTTCATTTTAACATGAACAGAAACATTCAACAATATCACCAATCAAAAAAGAGCGTCTATCCACCATTTTTAAGAGATGAATAAACGCTCTTCATAAATATCTTTTTCAGCCTGCTGACCGTTTGCCTGGCGGATCATATCTTCTACGACAATGTCAAAGATTTCTCCCACAGAGTTGCAGTACTCTAAAATTTTCCATGGCTCATTTGTATGGAAATGGATTTTTACCAGATCTTCATCTCCGGCTGCGATCAGGCTGTTTCCTTCGAAATGTTCGGTGATGTAATCTGAAATTTCATCCTCATCCAGATCTTCGTCTCTTCTTTCGATCAGCAGCTGTGTGTCGTAGCGGTATGCAAACTGATCATCTTCTGCATCAATTGAATGAATTGCCATTTTCTTATCCTCCTGTATGTTGAAATTGAAACAGTAAATGATTCGTAACTGTTCTTATATCCGGCAACAAATACTTTGATTTGTGCCGGGAAATTGCTGTAGTTCTATTTTATCGAATATTCTCTCTTTTATAAAGGGTTATTTTCTAATTTTCGAAAATCATTTGTATCTGCCTTGTTGCCTCATAATCGTTCATTTCCAACATTTGCATGTCTGCTAATATGACTTTTCAATCCTCTGTCTTTACTTTGCCAAAAGCCTTACACAATAGATTGACTTTACGGAACTGAACCGTTAGAATATTCTAAAAAAGAAAGGCAATAGCATGATGTTTCTTCATAACAGAAGATATATTCCTATTTTAGATCCTTAGTTCAGTATAGAAATCAATCATATACAAAACTATGAAAAAGGAATCTAAAATTATGTTCAGAAAATTTTTTAAATATGTGACTCAGAGTATGGCCGGAATGATCGGTATATCGATCTATATTCTGGCAGATACTTTTTTTATTTCGCTGCATTCCGGTGCGAATGGTCTGACAGTTCTGAATCTGATTCTGCCGGTTTACGGCGTGCTGTATGCAATCGGGGCAATGATCGGAATCGGTTCTGCGACAAGATACTGCATCATAAAATCAAAAGGTAAAAATGCGGACTGCTATTTCGGACAGTCTCTGATGTGGAGTATTCTGTTCAGCATTCCGTTTGTACTGTGTGGAATTTTATTTCCGGCAAATATTCTGAAAATACTCGGTGCAGATGCAAGTCTTGTGAAACTTGGAACGGTTTATCTTAGAATCGTTCTGCTCGGGTCGCCGTTTTTTATGTCAAACCATACGTTCACGGCATTTACCAGAAACGATGACGCACCGTCAAGGGCCATGCTGGCATCGATTATTGGAAGCCTGTTTAACATTGTGTTTGACTATATTTTCATGTTTCCGATGAATATGGGGCTGGCAGGTGCCGCTCTTGCCACTGCCCTCTCTCCGGTAGTTACCATGAGTGTATGCAGCACACATCTTTTCGGTAAAAAAAGCCAGGTAGCAATGCATCTTTCTGTGCCGTCTTTCCGGCATCTGCTCTCCTGCTGCCAGCTTGGTATTTCTGCGTTTGTCGGAGAAATTTCTTCAGCCGTGATCACAACTGTTTTCAATATGCTGCTGTTAAACCTTGCCGGAAATATCGGCGTGGCAGCCTACGGTGTGGTAGCTAATTATTCAATCGTTGCGGTATCTGTTTTTAATGGGCTCGCCCAGGGAACACAACCGCTTTTCAGTGAAAGTTACGGTGCCGGAAACAGCAAAGATGTCCATAAAATCCTACGCTACGGCATCCTGACCTGCCTGATTGTAGAGGCACTGGTCGTGATCTGTGCATGGGGCATGACCGATACGCTGATCGCCATTTTTAACAGTGAACAGAATCTTCAGCTTATCACGTATGCTCAGAGTGGAATGAGACTGTATTTTCTCGGATTTCTGCTCGCCGGGATCAACATTTTGCTGGTGTCTTATTTTTCAGCGGTTGATGACAGCCTGCCGGCAATCGTCGGATCTGTTATGCGAGGAGCCGTTGCGATCACCATCTGTGCGATCCTTCTTTCCAGGTGGTTCGGCATCGACGGCGTGTGGATATCTTTTCTTGCATCTGAAATACTGACGTTTGTGACAATCCTGGTCTTATATAAGTTTCTGCCGTACACAAAAAAATGACACCTTGCACCTTCCGGTCAACGATGAAGAATACAGCAAATGCTTCAACCTGCAATGAAAAATTGCAGATTATTATGCTTTCATCATCCCTGACATAATGCAGCCTCCGGCTGCACCACACTCTTTCAGGCTCATCCACTGAGTCTCATCAAATTTAATCCCACCGATGGCATACACCGGAAGATCGACTGCAGCACAGACCTGACGTAAAAAATCAAGTCCCGTGGCTGCAGTCCTTTTTTGCAGTCCGTCGCATAAATATGCCTGCCGTCACGTAGGACGCACCAAGTTCCTGTGCTTCCTGTGCCTGCTCCGCAGAATGGACGGATGTGCCGATTTTCCGGATAATCTCTCTCTGGCTCTCCGGTATACTCAAATTCTGAGACTCCCGGTATTTTTGATTTTTCTGATTTTGTTTTTCCAGAACAAACTGACGCAGAATCGGAAGCGGCAGATGTACGGTATCACATTTCAGTTTTTCTGCAACTCTCCAGAATGTATGCAAAATACATGGAACCTTATATTCTGCACAGATTGCCATCACTTTCTTCGCCAGTTCTTCATATTCTTTTTCTGAGAGATCTTTTTCCCGCAGGATTAACGCATCCGGATGCATTTCACAGACTCTGCGGATCTGTTCCAGAAAAGGACGCTCTGTCAGGCTGCGGTTTGTAACTGCCACAACCTGACCATATTCCCTATACATAGATATAATCCGACATCACCGGCTGAAGATCATGTGCTAATAATGCATCGTAAACTTCTTCGACCGATCTGCCGTCGGAAATTTCGAACTGATCGTCCCCTTTGTCCTCGATATCTTCCACGTGGCTGCCGATTCCGGTACTGACGCCCGCTGAAATCTTGGTTGCTGCGATTCCGACCAGATTGTCACGGACTCTCGCACATTCTCTTGTCGATACGGTGATGCTCGCAAACGGCATAAACAGACGATAGGCACAGACTACCTGCAGAAGCTGTCTTTCATGGACATCCATCGGATTGATGCGGTCGTTGTTGATGATCGGGCGAAGCCGCGGACAGGAAAATGCAATTTCTGCATGCGGATATTTTCTCTGTAAAAGCCATGCATGATAACCGGTCGCAAATGCATCTTTACGGAAATCATCCAGACCTAACAGTGCTCCGAATCCAACGCCTCGCATGCCGCCCATCAATGCACGCTCCTGAGCATTGACACGGTATGGATAAATGCGTTTGTGTCCTGCCAGATGCAGCGTCTCGTATTTATCGGAATTGTACGTTTCCTGAAATACTGTTACATAATCTGCTCCACATTCGTGAAGATAAGCGTATTCATCAGAATTGACCGGATAAATCTCAAGACCGATCACCTTGAAATATTTCTGTGCGATCTTGCAGCTTCTCCGATATATTCTACGGTAGATTTGCTGCGGCTCTCGCCGGTCAGGATCAGAATTTCCTGCAGACCGGTTTTTGCGATCGCTGCCATTTCTTTTTCGATTTCTTCTGCATTTAACTGTGCACGGTTGATCTTATTGTGGCAGTTGAATCCACAATAAATACAATAATTCTCACAGTAGTTTGCAATGTAAATCGGAGTGAACATATAGACGCTGTTTCCGAAATGCTTTCTCGTCTCCACCTGGGCTGCCTGGGCGATTTCTTCCAGCAGCGGCAAAGCTGCCGGTGATAAAAGTGCCTGGAAATCCTCCGGCGTGCGTTCACTGTGTGCCAGTGCTCTTCTGACATCTGCTTCGGTATATTTAGCATAATCATAGGCTTCCATCTCGCTGACTACTTTGTCCAGAACTTCGGAGCCGATATCTTCCATGCCTTTCAGATATTTCATATGGTTAATGCGGTTTTTTTTCTGATCTTCCAGAATTTCAGCACTTAAAATACTTTCATTTATATGCGTGTTTTCCATGGTGGCTGCCTCCTAATCCTGCAGAAATCCGGTCAGCGGAGAAGATGCACTTGCACCACGTTCGATCGTTCTGCCAAGCCCGGAAAGGTATGCACTTCTTCCGGCTTCGATTGCCTTTTTAAATGCTTCTGCCATCGCCGGAACATCGCCTGCCGTTGCGATTGCTGTGTTTGCCATAACCGCAGCTGCACCCATTTCCATCGCCTCACATGCCTGGGAAGGACGTCCGATACCAGCATCTACAATGATCGGAAGCTCCATCTCATCAATCAGGATCTGGATAAATTCTTTCGTGCAAAGTCCTTTGTTGGAACCGATCGGTGCACCAAGCGGCATAATGCAGGCTGCTCCGGCATCTGCAAGAGCTCTTGCCGCATTCAGATCCGGATACATATACGGCATGACAACAAATCCTTCTTTTGCCAGAATTTCCGTCGCTTTGATCGTCTCATAATTGTCCGGAAGCAGATATTTTGAATCATGTACCACTTCAACTTTCACGAAATCGCCGCATCCGAGTTCTCTTGACAGTCTTGCGATGCGGACCGCTTCCTTTGCATTTCTTGCCCCGGAAGTATTCGGAAGCAGTGTGACATCATCCGGAATATAATCCAGAATATTGGCCAGACCGCCTTCGTTTGCACGGCGCAGAGCCAGTGTGATGATCTGGGCATCTGCTTTTTCAATACAGGCTTTTACAAGATCCAGTGAAAATTTTCCGGATCCTAAAATAAAACGGGAAGTAAACTCGTGTCCTCCCAGAATAAATTTATCGTCTTTTGTGTTCATGATTTTTCCTTTCTTTACATAACATTAACGCCCTCGTATGGCATCTTTTTCTTTTAACATTGTCAGATTTCTTCTTCGCCTAATATCAGACGTGTTATCATATTTGCTTCGTGTGCCGCACAGATTGCCACACGCGGTGCCATCAGACCATTTCCGTACTCCGGCTCTGTCACACCGTCTCCGCACAGATAAAAGTTTTTCATCAGACGTTTCGTACGGATCGTGTTGCTGCTACCATAACCTGCCATTCCGGTTGCCGATACCAGCTTTTTTTCCGGGAAATGTTCCAGCACGCCATTGACCAGCATCGCTTTTGCTTCCGGCCGATCGAATGCTTCGCAGATGATCAGTTCATCCCCCAGCAGATCCACAATATTTTCTTCTGTCACTTTTACACAGTCCGTCTGGATATCCAGATACGGATTAATCTTCAGAAGCAGCGATTTCAGGGCATCCGTTTTGTACATTCCCAGATGCTCCATAAAATATTGCTGGCGGTTCAGGTTTGTGATATCCACGACATCAAAATCAATCAGATGCAGATGGCCGACACCGATTCTTGCAAGTGCATATGCTACATTGGAACCAAGCCCGCCAAGTCCTGCGATCGCCACACGCCCCTCTGACAGCAATGCCTGTTTTTCCGGAGAATGGCGTTCGTTTAGTGCCGCCATGATTTCTTCTTTTGTCAGTTTCTCGTTCATTTTCAGCCCCCTCCAACAAAGGTAACAATCTCCATACTGTCGCCGTCTTTTAATCTCGTTTCCGAATAAAGATATTTCGGAAGAATTTCTTCATTTAATTCCACAACAATGTGGTTTGTCTGGTAGTTATTCTGCTCCAGATATTCTGCAACTGTGAGGTCTGTGGAAAAAGTTGTCTGGTTTCCGTTTATTGTAACCATAAGGTGCCTCCTTTCAAGATTTGTGCATATTTTTGAATATTTTTGAAATGTACAAATGAACAAATTCCCCGAAGGGCACGTAAAGGTGCCTTCTTGAGAATTGTTCATTTTGCACATTGCCAAAGTTTTCTAAATTGCCAGAATACAACGCTAAAACATGATTTACGATTTTTATCAGATGATTAGCAATCATTAAATACACTCATTCAAGCATACTGCCTTTTCTCATCGCTATAACAAAAAAGAGTTCACAAAGAAATACACCCGCGGTGGTGTACCCCTTCATGAACTCCCGTTCACTCTCATTTATATTATATTCTGTTTTCTGACCGATATAACTATAGCAAATTGAGAATCAAATGTCAAATTTTGTTGTTTCATTTTTTGATTTGTTTCATCTGCTTTATTGAGAATCTGTGATTTTTGTGCTATAACAATTTTATGATGCCAGGGGGGCAAAAAATCGTCTTTGTAACAAAGCAATTCGCAGGCATCACTTGAGAACAAAAGATCTTTTCACAACATCTTTCATATGGAGGTGAGCACTGTGACGGTACTGGAAACTGCAAAAAAGATGATCGACTATTCTCACGGAAATCTTCATGACATCAATCACTTCATGAAAGTTTACGCTTATGCAAAGATGATTGCAGACGGAGAACAGCTCGATCCGGACACTCAGAAACTGGTTGAAATGACAGCTCTGGTTCACGATATTGCCTGCCCGCTCTGTCGGGTAAAATATGGAAATACGAACGGCAAAAATCAGGAAAAGGAAAGTGCTGCTTTGATTGCAGAATTTTTTAAAGATTCAAATCTGCCGCAGGATTTTACAGATCGAATCTCTTTTCTCGTAAGTCATCATCATACGCTCGATCAGATTGATGGCATCGACTATCAGATCATCATTGAAGCAGACTATCTGGTCAATGCGGACGAAAGCCATTTGTCCGGACATAATATCAAAAATATGTACGATAAGATATTCAAAACAGAAACCGGAAAATTTTTGCTCCGTTCTATGTATCAGAACTGTCTGGAGAATGAAACATTATAATTTTCAGAGTACAGAAATGGGGGATTCAACATGAAAGAATATGAAATTATCATCGAAACGATCAATCCTTGCGGCGGAACCAAACATGCTCAAAACGAAATTATCGAAGCAGAGGCAGAAAGCCGGAAGCTTATGTCAAAGAGCATGGGATTTTCCCGGTAATGGATGTATCCAAAAATACTTCCGGGGATGTTATTATAACAACCGGCGATTCCAAGGGATATATTGTTCGCTATACTTTTACAGAATAATCTTATTTTTATAAAAAGCTGGTACTTTACAATAATAATGCTTCGTTAAAGTGCCAGCTTTTTTATACCTCTTACATCTTCGTATGATGGTTCACATATTTTGCTTTGTATTTTGAATACACAATCGTCTGATCTTTATACAGTCCATAATATCCGGATGCTGCATAACTGATCGATACTGCAATCAGATAGTATGAAACCCCTTCAAATCCAAACAGCTCGAATGCAATCAGAATGGATGTCAGCGGGCAGTTTGTCACGCCACAGAACAGTGCTACCATTCCGCTTGCCGCACAGATGGATGGGGAAAGTCCCAGGATATGTCCAAGGACACAGCCAAAAGTGGCTCCGATACAGAACGACGGCACGATTTCTCCGCCACGGAATCCGGCACGCATGGTCAGTACGGTAAGTACCAGTTTCCAGAAGAAATCCAGTGTTCTGACATTTCCGTGTTCAATCGCCTGTGCGATCAGTCCGGTACCGGCTCCCATGTAGTCGGTGGTTCCGAGAAGCTTTGTGATCACGATAATTGCAACGCTGGCAACAACAACGCGGACATAGACGTTTTTCAGATATTTCGCATAAAAAGCGGAAATCCCGTTCAGTGCCATGCAGAACAAAATACTGAGTCCGGCACAGCAAAGTGCCACGATACCCATTTTGATTCCGCTTTCGATCGTAAATGCCGGAATACTCGTCACATGAAAGGCCTCCGGGTTGATGCCCATGGATGCTGCAAATCCAGACGCGATCAGAGATGCAATAATACAAGGAACCAGTGCGGTATAATACATAACACCAACACTGACTACCTCCATCGCAAAGACGGCTGCTGCCATCGGTGTTCCAAACAATGCTGCAAAAGCGGCACTCATACCGCACATTACCATAACGTGACGGTCTTCTTCATCCAGTGGCAGCATACGTCCAAGCTGATTTCCGATACTGCCGCCAAGCTGGATCACTGCACCTTCTCGTCCGGCTGATCCGCCAGTCAGATGTGTAAGGGCAGTTGATATAAAAATAAGCGGTGCCGATTTGAGCGGTACATCATCTTTGGAACGGATCGTCATAAACACCTGATTCGGACCTCCGTCATCTTTTCCGAATTTCTGATACAAAAATACGATGATCAGACCGGACACCGGAAGCAGATAAAAGATCCATAAGTGCTCTTCCCGGACATTGGTCAACGGTTTTCAAAACATAGGAAAACAAACTGCTCGCAGCACCGACAATACAGCCGGTCACAACTGCAAGGATCAGCCATTTTCCAAGCTTGACATATCACGCCAGATCCGGTTTCCGTAATACTTTGCTTTTTCCTGCATGGTATTTTGCAGGAGATTTTCTTGTTTTTCTTCCACCTTTTTTCTCTCCTTTGAAATTTTTCATGTCTTTTGCATGAATCATTTTCATTCTATACCTTAAGTAAACTCCTGTCAATTTGCGGAACAATCAAGTGCTGGGCAATATTGCAAGTGAGTGTGTTATTCGTATTTGGTATGTCGATGTCATTCTCTTTATTTTTATAATGGTAAGTTCAAAGGAAAAGCAGTATAATAATTTAAATAAAAAATCAGAAGATAGAGAGGACATCTGACATGCCGGAATTACCAGAAGTAGAAACGATACGCCGTGTTCTGGAGCCACAGCTTCAAAACCGCACCATTGAAAAAGTTACTGTAAATCACAAAGATGCAGTCGCTTACCCTTCCGTGGATGATTTTTGCCTCGGACTGACCGGACAGATGGTTTCACATATACAACGCCGCGGAAAATTTCTGATCATCTGTATGAAAAGCGGTGACCGTGTGATCCTGCATCTTCGTATGACCGGAGGCCTTCTGTTCACACCAAAAAACTACCCGGAAGAAAAGTACACACACCTGATCTTTCACTTTGATCAGGGACAGAAACTGCTCTTTTCTGACATGCGGCGATTTGGTCGTTTCTGGTTTCTGAAAAAGGAGGAAAAAGATACGTTCAGCGGAATTGCCAAGCTTGGAATCGAACCATTTGATCCCAAACTTTCCGCAGACTATTTAAAGACATATCTGGGCACACGAAAAAAAGCGATCAAGACCTGCCTGCTCGATCAGAGCATCATCGCCGGAATTGGAAATATCTATTCGGATGAAATTTTATTTGCTGCGAAAATTCTTCCGTCCCGCCCGGCAAACAGCTTAACAGACAAAGAATGGAAATGCCTTGCTGTTACGATCCCGGAACGCCTGGAATATTTTATTGAGAAAAATGCGATTTCTGCGGAAGATTATCTGGAGACAAAAGGGAAAGATTATCGAAATACACCGTTTCTTAGAATTTACGGACACAGCGGAGAACCATGCCCGGTTTGCGGCAGCACCCTTTGCCGCACCACGATCGGCGGCAGAAGCAGTGTGTACTGTGAGAGATGTCAACAATAAAAAGTTGTGGCGGAGATTTTCTTAATGTGCAAATGAACGCCATAAAAATAGTTTTTGTAAAAATAGTACGCCATGATGATTCGAAAACAATCTCCTGACACGCATCGTTTCCTGTTCGGTTCGCTCGCCTGTTAGCCGCCCTTCCGCCTAAACTCGCCTCTTCGAGGCTCAGACAGCGGCTCTTTGGGGCGGCAGCATCGCAAACCTCACGACGGAAGCCTCGCTACCGTCAGAGCGATTGTTTTCGAATTCATTATGGCTGTATTATTTTACGCACCATGTTTTACAATGCAGTTCGTCTGCACATTGCCAAAAGCTCCTGGCTTGCCGGGGGTCGTTTAAGCGGAACAGTCCTTTCAGGCCAAATTACAAAACACGAAAAAAACAGAGACACTGTAACGGTAGTAAATTTCCGTCACTGTGCCTCTGTCTTTTTTGTTTTGTACACAAGAAAGTTGATGCGGAAGGCTTTGGTTCTAAAACCTGTTTGCGTACACTGGCGGTGTGGAAGGCTGTTTCCTGCCAGCGTGTAAAATATGATATGAAGTGTTTTTAAAAACTATGGCCGTTCAAAAACGTACAGCAATGTGCAAAATGAACAATTCCCAAGAAGGCACTTTTACGTGCCTTTCGGGGAATTCGTTCATTTGCACATGCAATACTGTTCATTTGTAACATATTTTAAAACACCTGACATTTCCATTCCTTACACCTGCCAGAAAACCAACGGTCAATTTTTATTTGTCAAATGTAATTTCTTTATGATACACTGCATGTTCTGCAATATATTC
>ENA-OQAZ01001386-OQAZ01001386.1-human-gut-metagenome-genome-assembly--contig:-NODE-1386-length-11641-cov-1.864165_pt1 | contig 11641 bp, 15 predicted proteins | sample MGYA00242737_ERZ504531 | MGnify/ENA primary metagenome ERZ504531 (study PRJEB26092, sample SAMD00036244) | human gut metagenome | host: Homo sapiens | study: EMG produced TPA metagenomics assembly of...
GTTATTAAATTCCCTGTTGGTTACAATTGTTTTATTTTTCTGTCTTTTTTGAGTTTTTTATTAAATTTTTATTTTTTTTAGTTCTATTTTATGCTACTTGTACATCTTATTTATTTATGCTACAATGCAATTATAAGAATTCGTGGAACATCATAGAAAAGATTACATATTTTCCGCCTTTCCAAGGGGGTTTTATGCCTTTTAAAGTTGTGTCGTCCCACGATGATATTACCGCAAATGCGGAGGAATGGAGGATTTTATGATTGGAAATGTAATCGTTGGTCAGTCTGGTGGTCCAACATCAGTAATTAACTCAAGTCTGGTAGGTGTATACAAAACTGCACGTGACAGAGGGGCAAAAAAAAGTATACGGTATGCTTCACGGCATCAAGGGGCTGCTGGACGGACAGTATGTTGACCTTTCTGAAAAGATTAAGACTGATATTGACATCGATTTGTTAAAGAGAACCCCATCTTCTTATCTGGGTTCCTGTCGTTACAAACTGCCGGAGGTAAATGAAGATAAAGCTGTATATGAAAAAATCTTTAAGACACTTGAAGATTTGGAAGTAAAATACTTCTTCTACATCGGTGGTAACGATTCCATGGATACCATTAAGAAGCTTTCCGATTATGCAAATCTTGTAAACAGTGACATTAAATTTATGGGTGTTCCAAAAACTATCGATAATGACCTCGCTGTTACTGACCACACACCGGGTTACGGTAGTGCTGCCAAGTATATTGCGGCAACGATGAAAGAAATTATCCGTGACGGTCTTGTTTATGATTATCCGACAATCACAATTGTTGAAATCATGGGACGTAATGCCGGATGGCTGACTGCTGCTGCTGCTCTTGCAAAGGGTGAAGACTGTGAAGGCGTAGATATGATTTACCTTCCTGAAAAGGTATTTGATATTGACAAATTCATGGCAAGAGTAAAATCTTTAAGCGAACAGGGTCGTTCTATGGTTATTGCGATTTCAGAAGGTATTAAGGTTGCTGACGGCAGATACGTATTTGAACTTTCTGACCACGTAGAATTTGTCGATGCATTCGGACACAAGCAGTTAGCAGGTTCTGCAAAGTTCCTTGCAAACAAGATTGGTTCTGAACTCGGCATCAAGACAAGAGCAATTGAACTTTCTACCATGCAGCGTTGTGCCGCACACATGACTTCCCGTACGGATATCACAGAGGCCTTCAACGTAGGTGGTGCAGCTGTAAAGGCAGCTTTTGAGGGTGCTACAGGACAGGTTGTTGTCTTAAAGAGAATTTCTGATGACCCATATATGTGCATTACAGAAACACATGATGTTCATGATATTGCCAATGTGGAAAAGAAGATTCCGTTAGAATGGATTACAGATGACGACTATGTTACAGATGATCTGATTCACTATATCAGACCACTCATTCAGGCTGAACTTTCACCAATTATGGTTGACGGTCTTCCAAGACATTTAAATGTCAATTTCTAAAACTGAATAACATTTTAGGTGAAATCCCCGGAAACCCGTGTCGTCGGCTGACCGGGGATTTTTATTTTTAAATTTTTCCAAATTATAATAATTTTTTTGTTCTTCCCCTTGTCATTCTCCCGATTATCCATTACAATCACTGTATCTTAAAAATATGAACATACACGGACAGCCGCTTCTTTTAACGGACTGCCGGCTGTTTTTTGAAGAATGGAGATTTAAAAATGAAATTTGTAATACAGCGTGTCAATCACGCAAGTGTCACCGTTGACGGTCAAACGGTCGGTTCTATCGGTAAAGGACTGCTGATTTTATTCGGCGCCGGAAAAGGAGATACTGAAGAAATGCTGCCAAAGTTTGTGGATAAAATCACAAAGCTGCGGATTTTCTCTGATGAAAATGACAAAATCAATCTTTCCCTTTTGGACGTAGGTGGCGAACTGCTTGTCGTAAGCAGTTTACACTTTACGCAGACTGCCGCAAGGGAAACCGTCCAAGCTTTTTTGATGCCCTTGAACCGGACCGTGCCGATGCTTTATACGAGAAATTTGTTGCATTGTGCCGCGAAAAAGTCACCAAAGTAGAAACCGGAAGCTTCGGTGCACATATGCGTGTTGACCTTGAAAATGACGGTCCGTTTACCGTTGTCTTAGACAGCCGTGATTTTTTCAAAGAATCTTCAAATGAAAGGCGGGAAAATTAAGATGTTCCGATTATGGTGTAAATTATTTGATGACAGCAATCATCTGCTCAAGGATATGGTGGTGGAAAATGATGATGCGGCCACAAACCGTACCCGAAAAATTTTTGACGGTATCCACAGTGCCTGCTATGCCTTTGATTTAAGCGAGCCTATCTGGCTGGATTCCAATGTTGCGGAGTTTAAACGTCATTCCAAAGTCCGTTTCTATCAGGATAATTTTATTGACAGCATTGACTTTTCTTATATGGAAATTCAGGTGATTGAAGAAGACTAATACAAAAGACTATTCTTGCAATAATTTTTTTAATAAATACAGTTCCAATACACATTTATTTTTGTAAATGTGTATTGGAACTTTTTAGACTGTAACAAAAATATCTGTGTATCAGCGTTTTGTCTGATTCGTCGACCGTGCCAGCTTCTCAACTGTTTCTTCTGGCAGTTCTGCCAAGTCTGCTACCGATTGAATGTCATTGCCAAGTGCAAGCAGTTTTTTTGCAATCTGGATTTTGGTCTGTTCTTCTCCCTCACGCCGTCCTTCCGCGCGTCCCCGGTTTAAGATGTCTTTTGCTTCATAGTTTAATACTTTTCCGCCCATTTGCTGACTCACTCCCTTCGCTACTTTTTCGTACTTTGCCGCTAAATGCTCTATTACTTTGCGTGACATTGCAAGAATTACAACTTTCGGATACTCCGTTAAATCACCCATCTGGCAGGCAATTTCAAGCCGTTCACGGATTGCGGCATATTCTTCCTCCAGCTGTTTTAACTTTTTCTTATTTTCTTCGAGTTCTTTAAAATCCTTTTCATACACAAAGATATGAAACGGTATCAGAAAGAACAGTTTTTTCTCAAACAGTTCGTTGACGGTGTATCGCTTTATTTTTAATACAGGCACTTTATAAGAAACTTTTCCGCCGGGTGTCTGCACTTTTACCGTCATCTCCTCCGGTGTATTTTGCGTATGTCTTAGCGATACCACCGCAGAATCGGGAAACCGCACCGTCAGGGTATCCGCTGTCAGCTCTTTATTTTCCAGTGCAAGCTGCGTATCGTACTCAAACATACGGATTATCATACTGCCGTCTTCCGTACTCTGGCATTCGATATGATACCGCCTGTGCTGTACCGCACTGCGGCTGACAGCTTGTGCTGCGCTTTCCTTTTCTTTCTGTTTTTCCCTCGTGTAAAATCCCGTTTCCGTTTCTTTACTGATTATTTCAAAACTGGAATCGGTGATTCTCTCCTGCTCTCTGCCGTCCGGCATCTTGATGAAATGCTCGTTTTGAAGCAGGCAGACAGTTTCTTCTCCGGTATATTTTGTATGAAAAATTTCATTCACAACCGGAATCATTAACTCCGTACAGTCGGTTAAAAGTGTACGGAATACGTCATCGTATGGTGTATTATCCATGCATTCTTCCTTTCTTTTATTATACTGGACTTGTGGAACTGCCGGCAAGATTTTTTGCTGATTTTTTGAATATTTTATTGGATTCAGCCCGGATTTTTTCGTATAAAAATCCTCAGAAAATGCCAATAGAAATTTCAGTCTGAATATTAAATACACATTCAACTGAAAATTTTAGATTTTAAAGACATACTGATTTATAAAAATCATGCTTTAAAACTTAGTTTTAGAATATATTCTATTAATAAGATAGCATCCTTTTATTTTATTTGCAATATAAAAAAGAACGGACTGCGATGAGGAAGTCAATCCGTATTCATTTTTATATATACGGCTGTCCACTCCTGCAATCCGGGTGAACAGCCGTTTTCCATTTAACAATTAAAATTTATCCGACAACATTGCGTGCCTTGCCTTCCGTAAATGCCTTAATATTTTCATAGACCTCATCCATCAGTCTTGTACGGGCTTCTACGGTTGCCCAGGCAATGTGTGGCGTTACAATGAGTTTTGTACTGTCTTTTACGGAATTGAGCGGATTATCCGCTTCAACCGGCTCTTTTGTCAGCACATCCAGTCCTGCTGCCGCAATCTGATTATTATTCAAAGCCTCTACCAGATCCGCATCATTTACAATCGGACCACGTCCGACATTAATTAAAATGGCGCTGTTTTTCATCTTCTCAAATGCCGCCTTATTCATCAGATTTTCCGTATTCTGATTCAGCGGTGCATGAATGGATAAAATGTCTGACTGCGCTAAAATTTCATCAAATTCAACACGCTCATACGGTACATCATAAGTATGTCCGCTTGCTGAATAATAAATCACCTTGCAGCCAAAGCTTTCTGCGATTTTTGCCACACCCCTGCCGATAGCACCGAGTCCGATAATGCCCCATGTCTTGCCTGCAAGTTCATGGAATTTTGCATCAAAATGCGTAAAACACGGACTGTTAATATATGCACCGGATTTTACATAGTTATCATAATAGCTCAACTTTTCAAGCAGATAGAAACACAGCGCAAAGGTATGCTGAATGACAGACTGTGTGGAATATCCCGCAACATTGGCAACTGTTATGCCATGTGCCTTTGCATAGGCAAGGTCAATGTTGTTATAGCCTGTGGCGGTTTCTGCAATCATTTTTACCGCCGGTGCACCGGATAATACCGCTTCGTCAATCACAACTTTATTGGTAATAATGACTTCCGGATTGTGTTCTGTAATCCGCTGTTTTGCTTCTTCCCTGCTGCTTTGCGGATATGTAATCACTTCGCCGAGTTCCTTTAACTTATCCAGTGAAATGTCATCTCCCAAAGTAATTGATCCAGTATCAGTATCTTCATTGTCAAAACTCCTTTCGTCTGTTTGTACAGTTCTTTTATTAATCAAATTATAACATTTGACGTTGTTTTTTCAAGAAAAATGTCCTTTTGCCGCACAGATTTTATCATATCTTCTGTTCATTTTCATAAACTCACTGGCGGCTTTCCCTTTTAATTTTGCAGCCATCACTTTTCCCGCTTCACTGCGCACGGCGCCACTGTTTTCCAGATAATCCACGAGTTCCACAACCGTATCCTTTAAATAGCCGTCCACATCTGCCATACAGTCCATAAAATGCAGGGACACACAGCACATCGCCGCGACCGCCGCACAGATATAGACTTCATCTGTATTTCCCTTAAAAAGAACCGCCGAAAATATTCCCAGTAAAGCAATCCCATATTTGACCATTCCCGCAATCCGCTGCCATGCTTTCATGCGCAGTCCACAAATTTTCTCATTTTCGATAATCTTTTCCACAAAAACTTCGGTGTTATTCACCGCAATCTCCAGCTTACAGCAGTCATCATACTTGTCGACTGCCTTGCGGATCACCGGCACTTTTCTTGTTCCGCTGCGGATATCCTGTATCATCTCATAGCAATTTTTAAATAAAAACAGCCAGATAGCCATCCCCGCCATAAATACCACTGCCATCAACACTACTATTATTTCATACTTCCCCCATTTCTGAACAACTTGTTGCAAACAAGCTTTCATTTAAGGCTTGTTTACACTCCTTTCCCATAAGCCATACTGCCTTTCAATTACGTAACATAATAATATCGCAGAAATGCTAAATTGAAAAGCATTTCTGCGATAAATCGTTCGCCAAATATCGGGGATATTCGTCTTATTTTAAGCTTTTGCGACTAGGCAATGCGGGAAACAAGTTCCTTTAATAAAAGAACAGAGTTGTGGATTGCCTGTTTTTCAAATGTCGGATAATCCATGGTCGCGCTGTCATCTGCCTTATCGGAAATTGCACGTAAGATGACAAACGGCACACCGTTTAAATATGCAGCCTGTGCAATCGCTGCGCCCTCCATTTCCGTGCAGTAACCGTCAAAATTGGCACTGATTCTTTCCTTTACCGCCTTGTCTGAAATAAACTGATCGCCGCTGACAACTCTGCCCACATGCACGCCAATCTGCGGCACAACCTTTGCACAGCTTTCCTTTGCCAGCTCAATCATTTTTGCATCGGCTTAAATGAGAGCGTATCCATTCTCGGGATCTGACCGGGTGCATAGCCAAAGCCTGTTGCATCCATATCGTGATGCAGTACATCATCCGAAATAACAATGTCTGCAATGTTAATTTCATTTTTTAAAGAACCGGCAATGCCTGTATTAATCACATAATCCACGCCGAAATCGTCCACTAAAATCTGTGTGCAGACCGCCGCATTGACCTTACCGATACCACTTCTTACAATAACAACATCTTTTCCGGCAAGCTTTCCGGCTTTAAATGTCATCTGCGCCTTTGTTTCCTCGCGTTCAATGTCCATGACTGCTACAATCTGTTCCACTTCTTCATCCATTGCTCCGATAATTCCTATCATAATATTCTCCTTTTTATTTACTTGTCAGCAGTGAATATGAAATCGTGCTGACTTTATCGTTATTCATGACAAATGTCAGGGTCATTTTATCCTTAGAATACGCATAGGTGTTGCCTGCTGCAACGTAATCCGTGCCGTATGCCTTGGTCACTGCCGCAAAGCTGTCACCGATTTTAACACCTTCTGCCGTATTTACTGTATCATCTTCAAGCGTAATTGTATAGATATACTTTTTACCGTCTTTTTCATACGTCTGCAAGGTAAAGCCATCATAATAATAAAATGTATCTTTTCCTTCGAATGCACAGCTTAATGCCTCATATGTACCGCTAGGCGGTGCTCCAAGTGCATCTGTTACCGTCTGGGCATCTTCATTAATATAAATCTGCTGGTCACCTGTGGTAAAAATGTAACCGCTCTGCTGATTTTTTGCACTGCTGCCGGATGCTGCGCCGCAGCCTGCAAGTGAAATTACGGTCACTGCAATACACAGCGCCGTTATCCAAAATTTTTTCATCAATCTGCTGTTCCTTTCTCTGCTTCATATCGTTCTTCCATTTCCTTCCAGTAGGATAAAACCGCACTGTCCTGCCTGTGATCAGGCAGATCACATTCTGTCCGCAGAATCTGTCCGAAATAGCAGGAAAGCTTTTCCGCGCCCCACACATTTAAGTGCAGTCCCGCATCATAAGTATCGGTTGTCAAATCAATCCCGGATTCCTGCATGGACTCCAGAAAATTGTAATACGGCAAATCCTTCTGCGTGGCATAATCTTTAATCTGTTCTTCCCATTCATCATACCACACCGGATAAATTGTCGGCGCTTTCATCAGCACCAGACGGATATTTTTTTCTTTGCAAAGCTGCGTGATTTTATCCAGATAGTCCCACGCATTTTCACCAAACGAATAATCGGCAAGCGGCGTCTTTCTCGGCTGTGTTGTCACACCCTTTTTCCCCGTCTGCATCAGATACCCGTTATACGAAACCGTGTCTTTTGAAAACATATACCGGAAATCTTCTTTTGTCAATGCACTCCACCGCGAATGAAACCGAAGCAGTGGACATACATAGCTTATAAAACTTTCTTTTTCTGTCATGGAAGCCCGTATGGATGCCGCCTTGCTGTCCGACCACTTCATGCCGTCTAAAGTCATGCGGTTATACGCTTCATTCTGCGGTTCATTGTACTTCATGGACAGCACGTTAAACACGACCGCCTTTGGTGTTTCATACCGCAGGGTTTCTTCCAATAAATAATACGACTGCCAGATCAGCTGCTGCGCGCTGCCGCGGATATAGCTTGTAATGCCGTATTCCTGCCAGAGTGTAACCGGAGAAATATTTTCATAAACCTCACAGTCCCCGATAAATATGACATCATTGTTTTTCGGTGCTTTTATAATACTCGGCAATGAGTGCGCCTTCCTTTACATTTGACATATACTTTGGCATGAGCAGTGCCTGAGCAAAGTACAGGGCAAGGACAGAAAGCACCATAAGAACTGCCACAATGCCTAAAGTTTTTATTTTACTGCGTACCATTTCTGTCCTTTCTTCATTATAATACACGGTTTAAAGCATGAAACCGCCGTGTCTTCCCAAACCTCTTTATGTACAAACATTTTTTAAAACTGGTTATATATGAACTGATTCGCATCGTACCCGATTCCGTACGCGCCGAAAATTAAAATGGCAAATAAAAGCGCAAAAACGACAAGATACTGCACTGCCGCTGTTCTTTCATAAAGCCTCTCCCGGATACTGCCTCTCCGCTGTTTTAAGCTGACACACAGCACCAGAACAACTGCCACTGCCACAACCGCATAATCCGCCGCTGTCAGACCGAGCTGTAACAGTCCCTTCATCGCCGCTGTCATATTCCAGTCCGTAAACATCGTCCCAAACATTTTAAAAGTCAGCCCGACATTCCGGTAACAGTCCAGCATACGCAGTGAGGACATCAAAAGCACCGTGCGCACCACCTGAAAAATACGGTAGGCATATTTTTTTTGTATGCCAGGAAAATGTGCGTGAAATTTTTCATAAAGCGGACGACATTCCTGTGAAAGCAGAATGACTACGGCATTTAACAGCCCCCACACAATGAAATTCCAGCTTGCACCGTGCCAGATTCCCGTGGCAAACCATACCACCAGTGTTACAAAATACACCGGAATCCGCCTGCCTGCCGCCGCGCCGAAATGTCTCCGGCAGAATGTAGACATCGACAGCACCGGCATGGACGCAGACAGCGGATAAAACAGATAATCCTTAAACCACGTTCCCATGGTAATGTGCCATCTGCGCCAGTATTCCGCAATATTTTTTGAAAAATACGGTCGTTCAAAGTTTTCGGCAAGCTGTATGCCAAACATCTGCGCAATACCGATTGTAATATCAATGCCACCGGTAAAGTCGGCATATAATTCTGCCGCATAAAAAAGCATGCCGCAAAATACGTAGAATCCGCTGTAAATATCCGGCTGTCCCACAATGGCATTGACCGCCACCACGATACGGTCTGCGATGACCAGCTTTTTAAAATAGCCCCACAGCACACGCTCCAGCCCGAACCACACGTCCTGAAATCAAACCGGTGCGGCGCATACATGTCTGTGACAGTTCGCCGAAACGACTGATAGGTCCCTGTATCAGCTGCGGAAAAAAGGACGTAAACAGCGCCATTTTAAAAATATTTTTTTCTGCTTCGGCCTTACCGCGGTAAACGTCAATCACATATCCCATTGTCTGAAACGTATAAAAGGAAATGCCAAGCGGCAGTACCAGATTCACACGGGCAATGGAGTGTCTGCCGGTAAACAGCGCCGCAATGCCGTTTACATTGGCAATCGCAAAATTCGTATATTTTAAAACCGCAAGAATTCCAAGATTCACAAGAAGACAACCTATAAAAATCATGCGCTTTTTACGCTTTATCTGCTGTTTGTACGCTTTGCGCTCCTGCTTTGACCAGACTTCTTTGTGTGCCTTTACCGTGTCATCCATGTGGTACTGCACCGCAGACATGATACGGGCGGCGGCATATGAGGTCACAATCGTAACTCCCATAAACAGCAGCCCATAAAGCCCGGAACATGCGTAAAAAAATACATTTGCAACAAGCAGTAAAATCCACTGAAACCGCACCGGAATCAGATAATACAGCACCAGCACACACGCTAGAAATGCCACAAATTCAAATGATGTAAAAAGCATGGTTATTCATCCTCTAAACGTGTAATCAGCGCATACAGCGCCCGTGCCGAATTAAAGTTTTCCGGTCCTAATTCATCTGCCGGAATGACAACATCAAACCGGTTATGCACCTCGGCGATAATCGTAATCATGTCAAACGAATCCAGAATCTTATCCGTAATCAATGTGGTACAGTTTTCATAATCCACATCCGGGTGCAGTTCTTTTAAAATTTCAATTAATTGTTCCATATTTCTTCTATTCTCCAGCATACATCTCTTTTAATTTCATGCGGTCGACTTTGCCGTTTAAGTCAGCGGCAATCTATCCACCTGTCGTAAAACGCCCGGCACCATGTAGCGTGGAAGACGCTCCTTTAAAAAGGCAAGCACCTCTGCCGGCTGTACTTCTCCCGCATAAAATAATACAATTTTTTTCTTTTCCTCATCATAAATACAACAGCCGCCTGCGATTTTTTCCATGCAGTTTACACTGCCTTCAATTTCACCAAGTTCAATACGATGTCCCATATGTTTAATCTGATAATCCTTACGGGAAGCAAACATTAATTCTCCGCGGTCATTATAATAACCCAAATCTCCGGTCTTATAAATAATCTCCGGATAGTCCTTATTGAGCGGATTCTGCACAAAATTCGCGGCAGTCTTTTCCGGCTGGCGGTAATATCCCATGGTCACCGCCGTTCCGCGGATACAGATTTCGCCCTTTTCTCCCTGCGTTACTTCTTTTCCGTCTTCATTTAAAAGCAGAATGCCGGTATTGGGAAACGGTCTGCCAATCGGAATCACTTCATCTTCCTTAAATTCCCTGTCCACAACATAATAGCAGGACATTCCGGTTGCTTCCGTCGGTCCGTACAGATTGATGTACCGTGCATTGGGGACATATTTTCTCCAGAGTGCAAGCTGTCTTGCCGGAAACACTTCACTGCCGAATGCAATCGTCTTTAAAGATGACGGCACTGCTTTTTCAAATGCGCCCAGTCCCGATATCATCGTCAGTGCCGGAACAACCCAGCAGATGGTATTAATCTGATGAGCATTGATAAATTCAACAAGCTTCACCGGAAACATAAATAACTGCTTTGGTATCAGGTATGCCGTTGCCGCAAATTTTAAGGTCGGATATATTTCCTTTAAACAGGCATCGACATACAGCGGCGCCTGATTGCCAAACACGGTATCCTCCGATACCTGCAACACTGCTGAAAGATTTTCAATATAATCAATGACTGAACGGTGGCAGGCTACAACACCTTTTGGGATGCCTGTTGAACCCGATGTGAATACAATATACAGTGCATCGGTATCAATGCTTTTTTCGCGGACTGCGACAGTGCTTTCGTATCCTGCGGTGTAGCTGATATCTGCTCATATAAATATACTTGTCCCTGATAGCCCATTTTGTAAAGCCTATCTGTTGTTGCTTTATCGCAGATTACCGCCTGCGGCGAAAGTGTCTTAAAAATCAGTTCCATTCTGTAAGACGGCATTTCCTCATCAACCGGCACATAATAGCACCCCGCATAAACCACACCTAAAAATGCAGTAATCGTCTGCGGGCTTTTTTCCATAAAAACCACCACCGGCTTTTTATACAATCCATCTTTTAAAAGCACTGTTCCGACAGACCGCGCCTGCATATAAACCTGCCGGAACGTAAGGCTGTCCGTTTCACTGGCATATGCCGTCTTTTCCGGTGCTTTCAGATATGCCGCTTCCAGATATTCTAATACATTTCTCATACTACCTCATTCCTAAGCGACTTTGTCGCGAAGCTGCGATGAGAAATTCGCGCAGGCGATTTCTCATCTGCAATCAGGGAGATTTGTTTTCGCTCAGAAACAAATCTCCGTGTGAAAATATGCTCTCAAGCATATTTTCACATTTTCCTCATTCCGCAGCATTTTAATGCCGGAGGAATCGC
>ENA-OQAZ01001387-OQAZ01001387.1-human-gut-metagenome-genome-assembly--contig:-NODE-1387-length-11640-cov-2.067836_pt1 | contig 11640 bp, 19 predicted proteins | sample MGYA00242737_ERZ504531 | MGnify/ENA primary metagenome ERZ504531 (study PRJEB26092, sample SAMD00036244) | human gut metagenome | host: Homo sapiens | study: EMG produced TPA metagenomics assembly of...
TGGAAGCTAGACTGCTTGAATGACAGCCTGAAATCGGGACCAAGAGCGTACCCCTGACGTAGAGAGGTTGTAACTCGTCAGTGTTCCTGACAGTCGCATTGTTTGGCTATGCGGCTGCTGATACTCGGAGCAGGTTCAGCCACGGAAAAGTGGAAAAAGGCGAACGTCACATACCGACAACGTGGAACGCTTGTTTATACCGTACTAAACGGGGATTGCCTAAAGTGAAATGCCGAAAGGCTATGAAAACGCTGAAATGCGGGGTTCTGAATATTCACCATGGCAACAGAGTTCCCATAGTAGTCTGCGGACGGGAAAGCCGTCTACATGGCAAAGGGGAACAGTGAATCATTTTCAAAACAGAAAGGATGGTGTGTGAGACACTATGAGAAATCCGATTCATGTCTTGAAAAGCCTTGAAGAAAAGGCAAGTGTAAGTAACAACAAATATGAAAGATTATATCGCAACCTATACAATCCAGAGTTCTATCTCCTTGCATATGCGAACATTGCGAAATCGCAGGGGAGCATGACGCAGGGGGTAGACGGGCAGACGCTGGACAACATGAGCCTGCCGAGAATTAACCGGATTATTGAATCCATACGCAACAGGACATATCAGCCAAAGCCTGCAAAAAGAAAGTACATTCCTAAAAAGAACGGGAAACTTCGCCCGTTGGGAATCACTTCTACTGATGATAAGTTAGTGCAGGAAGTGGTCAGAATGATTCTTGAAGCAATCTATGAGCCGACATTCAGCAACAATTCACACGGTTTCAGACCAAAAAGAAGCTGTCACACGGCACTTACGCAAGTGAAGAAAAACTTCACAGGTGTTACATGGATTGTCGAGGGAGACATTAAGGCGTGCTTTGATAACTTCGACCATCATGTGTTGGTTGAATTACTGCGGAAAAGGATTTCAGACGAGGCTTTTATCGGTCTAATCTGGAAGTTCCTGAAAGCCGGATATATGGAACAATGGCAGTACAACTGCACCTACTCCGGTGTTCCGCAGGGCAGCGGTATCAGTCCGATATGTGCAAACATCTACCTCAGCGAACTGGACAACTATATGCAGGAATACAAAGAAAAGTATGATTGCGAGCCAGAACGCAGAAGGACGACCAGAGAATACGAGCGGGCGTCCCGGAGATACAGAAAGGCACGTAAAGCGTTAATGGGCGCAGAAAAATCAACTCCTGAACTGGTAAAAGAATTTAAGGATTCCAGAAGGAAGAAGATGAATCAGCACTATTACAATCCGTTTGAGGAAGGCTTCAAGAAAATCCAGTACAACCGTTACGCCGATGATTTTGTAATTGGCGTTATCGGCTCCAAAAAGGACGCAGAAAAAATCAAGGAAGATGTAAAAATCTTTCTCCAAGAAAAACTGCATTTGGAAATGTCCGAGGAAAAGACGAAAGTCACCCATTCCAGTAAGCCGGTACGCTATCTGGGGTACGATTTCAAAGTAATCCATTCCAAGAACATGAAGCGTTGTAAAAACGGCGACATGAAACGGGTGTGGTATGGAAAAGTATTCCTGTATATGCCGAAAGAAAAATGGATTAAAAAAGCGATGGAACGGGGAGCGATACAGGTGAAACGCAACAATGACACAGGCAAAGAAATGTGGCGGCCTATGCCAAGGAAAGACCTGATGAACCGCAGCGATGCAGAGATTGTGTCTACTTTCAATTCCGAAATTCGAGGGTTATATAACTTCTATCGGATAGCAGAAAACGTAGGCGCATTGCACAAGTATTACTACATGGTGCGGTACAGCATGTTAAAAACTCTGGCAGGAAAGCACAGAACGAATGTCAGTGTTATTAAGAAGCGGCACATGGTAAACGGAGTACTGAGAATCCCATACGATACAACTAAGGGACGTAAATACTGCGAATTTTACCATGATGGATTCAGAAAGCACAGCGACGGCTATGACAATGTGGCAGACGTTATGCCGAGTTATAGGAAATATGACAGCAGGCACACGATAGTAAACCGCATAAAAGCCGGAGTATGCGAGATTTGCGGGGAACATGCAGACTATTTATGTATGCACCACGTAAGAACGCTGAAATCGCTGAAAGGCAGGGATATATTTGAGCAGAAAATACTGAAAATGAGAAGAAAATCTCTGGCTCTCTGCCTGACTGCTTTGAACTCTTACACGAAACCAAAGAATCAAGGTGATTCATGGAAAGCCGGATACGCTGAGAGGTGTACGTCCGGTTTGGGAGGCGGCTCCCTGAAACCTACTGATGAAAGTCAGCAAGGCGCAGGTGCCTACCTCATACCTCATGCAGTGCGTGTCCAAGGACTACCCGACCTCATTCGTGATTACTGACCCGAAAGGAAGTCTGGATCGGCGAGGTGGGCCAGGCTCCTTGTGCGGTGCGGCTACCGGGTAAAAGTGCTGAATACCATTAACTTTTCCAAGAGTATGCGCTACAACCCGTTTCGCTACATCCATTCGGAAAAGGACATTTTGAAGCTGGTAAACACGCTGATCTGCAACACCAAGGGCGAGGGCGAAAAGAGCGCCGAGGATTTTTGGATCAAATCGGAACGCCTGCTGTATTCGGCCCTCATTGGCTATATCTGGTACGAAGCGCCAGACGATGAAATGAATTTCACTACGCTGCTTGAAATGATAAATGCCAGCGAAGCCCGCGAGGACGACCCGGAATTTCAATCCCCGGTAGACCAGATGTTTGAACGGCTGGAAGAAAAAGACCCGGAACATTTTGCGGTGCGCCAGTACCGTAAATTCCTGCTGTCGGCGGGCAAGACCCGCAGCTCCATTTTGATAAGCTGCGGAGCCAGATTAGCGCCCTTTGACATCCGGGAGGTGCGGGAGCTGATGGAGGACGACGAACTGGAACTTGACACCATCGGGGATAAAAAAACAGCCCTGTTCCTGATTATGTCGGACACGGACACGACCTTTAATTTCATTCTGGCAATGGTGCAAAGCCAGCTCATAAACCTTTTGTGTGACCGGGCCGATGACAAATACGGCGGGCGGCTGCCTGTCCATGTCCGTCTGATCCTGGACGAGTTTGCCAACATCGGCCAGATACCGAACTTGACAAGCTGATCGCCACCATCCGAAGCCGTGAGATATCGGCTTCTATTATTTTGCAGAGCCAGTCGCAGCTAAAGGCCATTTACAAGGACGCGGCGGAAATCATTTCCGACAACTGCGACTGTACGCTGTTCCTTAGTGGCCGTGGCAAGAACGCCAAGGAGATCGCGGAGGTGCTGGGCAAGGAAACCATTGACAGCTACAACCAGAGCGAGAACCGGGGCGCGCAGACCTCCCACGGACTGAACTACCAAAAACTCGGAAAGGAGCTGATGAGCCAAGACGAAATTGCAACGATGGACGGAGGCAAGTGTATTTTGCAGGTGCGCGGCGTAAGGCCGTTTTTCAGTGAGAAATACGACATTACCCGCCACCCCCGCTATAAATACCTCTCGGACGCCGACAAAAAGAACACCTTTGATGTGGACAGCTACCTGTCGTCCCTGCGCCGGAAAAAGCGGCGCGTGGTAACGGAGGACGAACTCTTTGACCTCTACGACATTGAGCTGTCGGATGAAGATTTTGCCGCGGAATAAAGCGGCCATGGAGAAAGGAGCGTGACCGATGGGACACTCGGACGAATGGACATTTGCGGATTATTTCAAGCAGGAGCAGGCTGTTTTCCGTGGCATGATCTCCGCTGCCGTTGCATTGCGGTGGATGATCGAACACGATTTTGAACTGCCTGACGACGCCGGTTTGAAACAGATGGAGGCGGAAGTAAACCGTGAATTGTGTGAAGCATGGGGCGAAATTTTTTCGCTGGCTGTGCTGGAATGGCGGGACGGCCAGTAACTCCGGGCCGTCTGCGGATTGTGAGGCTGCCACTGTGTACGGCGGCTTTTTTTGCACCCAAACACCATCACAATCTGAATTTATGGAGGTAAATTTATGGAATTTTTCAATAGTGCAGTTGATACTTTGCAGACCATCGTTGTGGGCCTCGGCGGCGCGCTTTGCGTATGGGGCGGCGTCAATCTTTTGGAGGGATACGGGGCGGACAACCCGGCAAGCAAGTCACAGGGAATTAAGCAGCTTGTCGCCGGAGGTGGCGTTGCCCTGATCGGCGTGACCCTTGTCCCGCTGCTGTCCGGGCTGCTGGGATAACCCCCATGTGTGTTAGAAAACCCTCCGCGCCCTCTCTGATCTGGGAGGCGCGGGAAAGGAGGTGTCCTCACATGATCGGTGATTTAATCGGGGAATGGATCAAAGGAATCCTGATTGACGGTATCATGGGCAACCTGTCCGGCCTGTTTAACACAGTCAATACCAAAGTCGGGGAAATCGCGTCGGATGTGGGCAGTACCCCGCAGGACTGGAACGGCGGCATTTTCTCCATGCTGCAAAACCTGTCTGAAACGGTGATCGTCCCCATTGCGGCGGCCATTCTCGCCCTTGTGATGTGCTATGAGCTGATCGACATGATTGTGGAAAAGAACAATATGCACGACTTCGACAGCTCCATGTTCTTCCGCTGGATTTTCAAAAGCGCCTTTGCCATCCTCATTGTGACAAACACATGGAATATCGTCATGGGCGTATTTGACGCCACCCAGCAGGTCGTCAACCAGAGCGCCGGGGTGATTATCGGAGATACCAGCATTGATTTTGACACGCTGCTCCCTGATCTGGAAAGCCGCCTTGAAGCAATGGACATCGGGCCGCTGCTGGGCCTGTGGTTCCAGACCCTTGTTGTGGGGCTGACGATGAACATTCTTTCCATCTGCATTTTCCTTGTGACCTATGGAAGAATGATTGAAATTTACGCCGTGACCGCATTGGGGCCGATCCCCCTTGCCACGCTGGGCAATGCAGAGTGGCGCGGCATGGGCCAGAACTACTTGAAATCCCTGCTTGCGCTGGGCTTCCAAGCCTTTTTAATCATGGTGTTGTCGGGATTTATGCGGTGCTGATCCAGCAGATCGGAACCGCCGACGACATATCCGGCGCAATCTGGGGCTGTATGGGCTATACCGTTTTGCTTTGCTTCTGTCTGTTCAAGACCGGCAGCATATCGAAAGCCGTATTTACCGCACATTGACAGACAGGAGGAATACCAACCATCGAAGAAACACAAAAGAAAACCTACAACATCCTTTACGCCGACCCGCCGTGGCGATATGAACAGAAAGCAGTACAGGGTGCAGCAGAAAAGCACTATCCCACCATGAGCATTGACGAGCTGTGCGCCCTGCCGGTGGAAACGCTGGCGGAAAAAGACTGCCTCTTGTTTTTGTGGGCGACTTTCCCCCAGCTCCCGGAGGCGCTGCGTCTGATTAAGGCATGGGGCTTTTCCTTTAAGACCGTGGCCTTTGTCTGGCTGAAATTGAACCGCAAAAGCCCCACATGGTTTTACGGGCTGGGCTATTGGACGAGAGGAAACGCGGAAATCTGCCTGCTTGCCAAGCGGGGCCATCCCAAGCGTTACTCCAAAAGCGTCCATCAGTTTATCATTCCCCGGTGGAGAACACAGCAAGAAACCAGACATTACCCGTGAGAAAATCATAGCCCTTGCGGGCGACCTGCCCCGCGCAGAACTGTTTGCCAGACAGAAAATCCCCGGCTGGGATGTGTGGGGCAATGAAGTGGACAGCGATTTTTCCCTGTCCGTACCAGAAACGAGGTGACTTTTTATGGCTTATGTAACTGTCCCCAAGATTTAACCAAGGTCAAATCCAAGGTAGTATTCGGGCTGACGAAACGCCAGCTCATTTGTTTTGGCGGTGCGCTGCTTATTGGCGTCCCGCTTTTCTTTTTGATCCGGGGCCGCGTCCCGACCAGCGCGGCGGCGCTCATTATGGTGTTCGCCATGCTGCCGGGCTTTCTGCTGGCGCTTTACGAAAAACACGGCCAGCCCCTTGAAGTGGTGGCGCGCCAGATCGTCGAGTGCTGCTTCATCCAGCCCAAGGAACGCCCCTACCAGACCAACAACGCTTATACCGCCCTTGTGCGGCAATCCCAAATGGAAAAGGAGGTCAACGCCATTGTCCAAAAAGCAAAAGAACGAAACGAGCGCAAAAGCGCCGGTCAAGCTCACCCGCGCCGAAAAGAAAGAGATTCAGGCTGTCATCCGAAAGTATAAGGGCGACGGCAAGCCCCATTCGGCGCAGACCAGTATTCCCTATGAGCCATGTATCAGGACGGCGTATGCCGGGTGACGCCCCGCACCTTTTCCAAGTGCATTGAGTTTACGGACATCAGCTACCAACTGGCGCAGGCGGACACCAAGACCGCCATCTTTGAAAACCTGTGCGACCTCTACAACTATCTGGACGCCTCCATTCATGTGCAGTTTTCCTTTTATCAACCGCAAGATTTGACCCCAAGCAGTACGCCAAGAGCTTTGAAATCCGGGCGCAGGGGGACGACTTCGACGACATCCGCAGCGAGTATTCCGACATTTTGCAAGACCAGCTTGTGAACGGGAACAACGGCCTGATGAAGCGGAAATTTATGACCTACACCATTGAGGCGGACAGCCTGAAAATGGCCCGCGCCAGACTGCGCCGGATCGAAACCGACCTTTTGGGATATTTCAAGAGCATGGGGGCCTCCGCGTGGGGACTGGACGCCAAGGAACGGCTGGAAGTCATGCACAGCATTTTCCACCCGGACGGGGAACCGTTCTCCTTTGACTGGAAGTGGCTTGCCCCGTCGGGGCTTTCTACCAAGGACTTATCGCCCCGTCCTCGTTCCGCTTCGGCAATGCCCGGATGTTCGGGCTGGGCGGCAAATACGGGGCGGTGAGCTTCCTGCAAATCCTCTCCCCGGAGCTGTCGGATGAAATGCTGGCCGACTTTCTCAACACGGAAAACGGCATTGTGGTGAACCTCCATGTGCAGGCCATCGACCAGAGCGACGCCATTAAGACGGTCAAGCGCAAGATCACCGACCTTGACGCATGAAGATTCAGGAACAGAAACGGGCTGTCCGCAGCGGTTACGACATGGATATACTTCCCAGCGACCTTGCCACCTACGGGCAGGACGCCAAGGAGCTGCTAAAGACCTTGCAGAGCCGGAATGAACGAATGTTTCAGCTTACCTTTTTGGTGCTGAACACCGCAGACACCCGGCAAAAGCTGGAAAACGATGTGTTCTGGGCTGCCGGGATCGCCCAGAAATACAACTGTTCCCTTGTACGGCTGGACTACCAGCAGGAACAGGGCTTATGAGCAGCCTGCCGCTGGGGGCCAGCCACATCCAGATTGAACGCTCCCTGACGACTTCCAGCGTGGCCGTGTTCGTCCCCTTTGTAACGCAGGAGCTTTTTCAGGGCGGCGACGCCATGTATTACGGGATCAACGCCAAGACCGGCAACATGATTATGCTCGACCGCAAACGGGCGAGGTGTCCCAACGGGCTAAAGCTGGGGACACCGGGAAGCGGCAAAAGTATGAGCTGTAAATCAGAAATTTTGAGCGTGTTCCTCTGCACCCCGGACGATGTGTATATCTGTGATCCAGAGGCCGAGTATTACCCCCTTGTGAAGCGGCTGCATGGCAGGTGGTGAAGCTGTCGCCTACCAGCAAAAACTATGTGAACCCGCTGGACATCAACCTGAATTACTCCGAGGACGAAAACCCGCTGGCCTTGAAATCCGACTTTGTGCTGTCGTTCTGTGAGCTTGTCATGGGCGGCAAGAACGGGCTGGAAGCCATTGAAAAGACGGTGATCGACCGGGCGGTACAGGTGATCTACCGACCTTATCTGGCAGACCCCAAGCCGGAAAATATGCCCATCCTTGCAGACCTGCACAAAGCCCTGTTAGATCAGCATATCCCGGAGCCGACCGGGTGGCGCAGGCCCTTGACCTGTATGTGTCCGGCAGCCTAAATGTGTTCAACCACAGAACCAACATCGACATTCAAAACCGCATTGTGGCCTTTGACATCAAGGAGCTGGGCAAGCAGCTAAAGAAAATCGGTATGCTCATTGTCCAAGACCAGATTTGGGGGCGCGTCACCCAAAACCGCAGCAAGGGCAAGGCGACATGGTATTTCTGTGATGAGTTCCACTTGCTTTTGCGTGAGGAACAGACGGCGGCCTTTTCCTGTGAGATTTGGAAGCGTTTTCGTAAGTGGGGCGGGATTCCCACAGGTGCGACGCAGAATGTAAAAGACCTGCTTTCCTCCCCGGAAATTGAGAACATTTTGGAAAACAGCGACTTTATCTGCCTGCTCAATCAGCCAGCGGCGACCGCAAAATCCTTGCGGAACGGCTGAACATTTCGCCCCAGCAATTACGGTATGTGGACAATTCCGAACCCGGCGAGGGACTTCTCATTTACGAAAATGTGATCCTGCCTTTAAGAACCCCATCCCGAAAAACACCCAGCTCTACCAGATCATGACGACCCGGTTAGGCGAGGGGGCGACGGTATGAGCGCCTTAACACATTTCAGCCTGTTTTCCGGGGATCGGCGGGATCGACCTTGCGGCAGAAGCCGCAGGGTTTACCACCGTATGCCAGTGCGAATGGGCGGATTTCCCGATGGAAGTTTTGAAAAAGCACTGGCCGCAGGTACCAAAATTCCGGGACATTACCACAGTGACAAAGGAGGCATTTTTTGAAAAAACAGGACGAGAAACCACCACACTTATTTCCGGGGGATTCCCCTGCCAGCCCTTTTCCAGCGCCGGGAAACAAAGAGGATTTGAGGACGAACGGTATTTATGGCCCGAAATGCTCCGCGTTATCCGGGAACTGCCACCCCTCTTGGTGCATTGGAGAAAATGTTGCTGGTTCATCCATCTGGGGCTCGACAAGACGGTTTTTGACTTGGAGCAGGCAGGCTACGCCGTTAGGGTTTTCGTACTTCCTGCTGTCGCCGTCGGCGCATGGCATGAGCGCAAAAGAACTTTCATCATCGGCCATGCTGCTTCCCACGCCCCTTGCCAGCGACACGGGGGATGTGGGGAAAACTGTCGATGTGCGGATGACCCCGACCGGGAGCTTCCGAAAATACAACCCCAGCGGAACCGTATGGACGGCGCGGCTGTCATGGGCGGTTTACAAACTGCTGGGCAGCCCGCCGGGGGATGTGAAACTGAATCCCGACTGGTGGAATGGCTGATGGGATTCCCCCGGAGATGGACGGACATTCCATGTGGGCCAAAGAACCGGCGCAAATCCCGTACTTAATCAGCGACCCGCCGGCGAATGTGGCAAAGCGGTTAAAGACTTTGGGAAACGCAGTTGTTCCCCCGCAGGTGTACCCCATCCTGCGCTATATTGCAGAAATTGAAACCGGGCGCTGCCGGAACAGACAGCAAGGAGGTGATCGGATATGGAACCCTTAAAACCCCGCGACAAGGTAACGCAGCACATGACCCGCGACGGCCTGACGCTGGATAACCAGACCACTGGCGAAAGCGTCAATGTGTCCAGCCGGGAGGCCGAGCAGGAATACACCGCCCAGCCGGAGGGCGCGGCGGAAAAAATACTGGAACGGGCGGACGAACTGCACGACCGCCACAAGGCAAAGAAAGCGGCCAAGGACGCCGGGGGAACCGTGGCGCAGGCCACCGGCCCCGTTTCCCGGTTGCAGTTTACCGCCGAAGAACGGGCCTCCCCGGAGCTGGCCCCGTATATCAAAAAAGCGGAAAAACGGGCGGATAAGCTGGAAGCGGCCAAAGAAGCCCTGCCCAAAAAGCGTGTCGTCACCAAGGAAACCGTTTATGACGAGGCCAAGGGCAAGGCCAAAAGCAGGCTGTATTTTGACAAGGTGGAGAAATCCCCTCCCCAGCTCAAACCAAACCCGGCCAGTCGTCCCATACAGGAAGCCGGGCTTTACCTCCACGGAAAATCCATGAGGTAGAACACGAAAATGTGGCGTGGAGGGCGGCCACAAGGGGGAGGAACTGGCGGAACGGCAGGCGGGCCGCATGATCCGCAGCGGCGTCCACCGCCATAAGCTCAAACCCTACCGGGCCGCAGCCAAGGCCGAGCGAAAGTCCATCGCCGCCAACGCCGAGTTTGCGTATCAAAAATCCCTACGGGACAACCCGGAGCTGGCGCAGGCGGCCAAAAATCCCGTTTCCCGCTTCTGGCAGAAACAGCACATCAAGCGGGAATATGCCAAGCAGCACGGGCGGCGGGCCAGACCGCACAGGGGGCGGCAAGCACCGCCAAGACCACGGCTGCCGCAGCCAAGAAAGCCGCAGAGAAAAGCAGACAGGCCGCGTCCTTTGCCGCCCGGCACTGGAAAGGGGCGCTGATCGTCGCGGCGTAGGCCTTATGCTCCTGCTGGTGATGGGCGGCTTGCAATCCTGCACCGCCATGTTTGGCAGCACCGGGACGGGCCTTGCCGCCACCTCCTATCTCTCCGAGGACAGCGATATGCTGGGAGCCGAAGCCGCCTATGGCGCGCTGGAAGCAGACTTGCAGCACGAACTTGACAACTACGAAAGCCTGCACCCCGGTTATGACGAATACCGTTTCGATCTGGACGAGATCAAGCATGACCCTATGTGCTGACCTCCATCCTCTCCGCGCTGCATAACGGCGTGTTCACTTTGGGGGAGGTACAGGGCGACCTTGCCATGCTCTTTGAAAAGCAGTACATCCTGACCCAGACCATCGAAACGGAAACCGCTACCGCACCGAAACGAGGACGGACAGCGAGGGAAACACCTACACCGTGGAAGTACCCTACACTTACTACATCTGCAATGTGAAGCTGGAAAACTTTGACCTGTCCCACCTGCCCATCTACATTCTCACCGAGGAACAGATGGCTTTTATGCTGCCTATATGCAGACTTTGGGCAACCGGCCAGACCTGTTCCCCAACGGCAGCTATCCCCACGCCTCCACCCCGAAAGAGCCGACCTACTATGAAATCCCCCCGGAGGCGCTAAAGGACGAAGCCTTTGCCGCCATGATCGCCGAGGCGGAAAAGTATGTGGGCTATCCCTATGTGTGGGGCGGCAGCTCCCCAAGCACCAGCTTTGATTGTTCCGGCTTCATTAGCTGGGTTATCAATCATTCCGGCTGGAATGTGGGACGCCAGACGGCGCAGGGGCTTTACAACATCTGCACTCCCGTTTCCCCGGAGCAGGCCAAGCCCGGCGACCTTGTATTTTTCGTCGGCACTTATGACACTGCCGGGATGTCCCATGTGGGGCTGTATGTGGGAAATTCGGTCATGCTGCACTGCGGCGACCCCATTTCCTACACGAACCTCAATTCAAGCTACTGGCAGCAGCATTTTTATTGTTACGGGCGTTTGCTTAAACGCCAGAAAGGAGTTTTTGACTATGGCAATGAACAAATTGGAACGCATTGAAAAGGATATTGAGAAAACCAAGGGCAAGATCGCGGAGCTGCAAAAGCAGCTTCGGGAGCTGGAAGCTGCCAAGACCGAACAGGAAAACTTGCAGATCGTCCAGCTTGTGCGCGGCTCAACATGACCCCGCAGGAGTTCGCCGCCTTTGTGCGCGGCGGCGCGTTGCAGGCGGCCCCGGCCCAATCCCAGACTTTGAACAGGAGGACAGCGCCCATGAAGAAATCTAAACTGTTCCGTACTTTGACGCTGGCTGTG
>ENA-OQAZ01001389-OQAZ01001389.1-human-gut-metagenome-genome-assembly--contig:-NODE-1389-length-11629-cov-1.638758_pt1 | contig 11629 bp, 18 predicted proteins | sample MGYA00242737_ERZ504531 | MGnify/ENA primary metagenome ERZ504531 (study PRJEB26092, sample SAMD00036244) | human gut metagenome | host: Homo sapiens | study: EMG produced TPA metagenomics assembly of...
GAATCGGTAACGTACCCGTGTGAAGTCGTAAAGAACAAAGTGCGACCCCGTTTAAGAGGCAGAATTTGATATCATGTTCGGAAAAGGAATTTCCAAAGAAGTGATATTCTGGATCTGGCTGTAATCTGGAATTATCCAGAAAGTGGTGCATGGTTTGCCTACAATGATGGCAAGATCGGTCAGGGAAGAGAGAATGCAAAGATATTCCTGAGAGAGAATCCGGAGATTGCGGAAGAAATCGAACGTCAGGTAAGAGCCCATTACGGACTTGGAGAAGATGGTCCACAGGATGCAGAAAAAGATGTGGATAAAGCAAAGGATGTTCTGACAGATGCATCAGATGATGAAGTATGAGAATCGTAGAGATTGTCCCTGTAACAAAAACAAAGTATCGTGTTGTGACAGATGAACAGCTCGCCTTTATGTTATATAAGGGCGAGCTTTCCCGTTATCGATTGAAAGAAAATGGTGAACTATCAGCAGAAATTTTCCAGGAAATCTTCAGGGAAATTCTGGTGAAAAGGGCAAAATTAAGGGCGATGCATCTGTTGACACGGATGGATTACACGGAAGCAGAACTGGAAAAGAAACTAATGAAGGGCGAATATACACCGCAGGCGGTAAAAATTGCATGGATTATGTACGTTCGTACCATTATCTTGATGATGAACGGTACGTAGCGAGATATCTGTCTGCCTATCAGGGCAGGAAAAGCAGACGCCAGATGCAGTTTGAACTGGAACGAAAGGGGATTCCGCGGGAGATGATCCAACGAAGACAGGAAGCACTGGACGAAGAAGAAGGGTGTGTGGATGAAACTGACATGATTCGTCAGCTTCTGGAAAAACGGTGCAAACATCCGAAAGAGGCAGATGAAAAAGAAAAAAGACGACATTATGGGTATTTGATGAGGAAAGGTTTTTCTTCTTCAGAGATTCAGTCAGTGTTCCGGGAATATTTTTCACAGAGGGAATGAGAGGTGTAACTGTGCTCTTCGCTCACAAAAAACACCTTGCGGGATATTATCAGTGAGCAGTAATATGAACGGTAACTATATCTACAAAAAAACAGGTAATCCGTTGACAAATTTGTGAAATCATTATAGAATTATACTGTTGTAAACGTACAATGAAAACTAAATAAGGAGGTGCTCCTATGGCAAACGGAATCAATATATTAATTCCAATTATTGCTGTAGTCATTGCGCTGGTAATAGCGGTTCCTGTGGCTTGTAAGCTTGCCGTTGCCAAGAAAGTAAAGCAGGATGCAGAAAAGATTGGCACTGCGGAAGAAAAAGCAAGAAACATCATAGATGAAGCCCTGAAAACGGCGGAAACTAAGAAACGCGAAGCTCTTCTGGAAGCCAAAGAAGAATCTCTGAAAACCAAGAATGAACTGGAAAAAGAGACCAGAGAGAGACGCAGCGAGCTGCAAAAGTATGAAAAGCGTGTGCTGGCAAAAGAAGAATCTGTGGATCGTAAGGCGAATGCGCTGGAAAGACGGGAAGCAGAGTATTCAGCAAAGAGACAGAGTTAAAGAAGAAAGAGAAAAAGGTTGACGAATTACATGACCAGGGAGTACAGGAACTTGAGAGAATCTCAGGACTGACCTCCGAACAGGCAAAGGATTATCTTTTAAAATCTGTTGAAGATGAAGTGAAAATTGATACTGCAAAACTTTACAAAGAACTGGAAAGCAAAGCAAAAGAAGATGCTGCAAAGAAAGCAAAAGAATATGTGGTAACAGCCATTCAGAAATGTGCGGTTGACCATGTGGCAGAATCTACCATCTCCGTTGTACAGCTTCCAAGCGATGAGATGAAAGGAAGAATCATCGGTCGTGAAGGAAGAAATATCCGTACACTGGAAACACTGACCGGTGTAGATCTGATCATTGACGATACACCGGAGGCTGTTGTTTTATCAGGATTTGATCCAATCCGCCGTGAAGTGGCAAGAATTGCTCTTGAAAAACTGATTGTGGATGGTCGTATTCATCCGGCTCGTATTGAAGAAATGGTGGAGAAAGCACAGAAAGAAGTAGAAACCATGATTCGGGAAGAGGGGGAGAACGCTGCTCTGGAAGTAGGTGTTCACGGTATCCATCCGGAACTGATTCGTCTTCTTGGACGTATGAAATTCCGTTCCAGTTATGGACAGAACGCATTAAAGCATTCCATCGAAGTTGCACAGCTGTCAGGCCTTCTGGCGGCAGAGTCGGTACGGACATCCGTCTGGCAAAACGTGCCGGCTTATTACATGATATAGGAAAATCCATCGATCATGAAGTGGAAGGATCCCATATTCAGATCGGTGTTGACTTATGTAGAAAGTATAAAGAATCCCCAATTGTCATCAATGCAGTAGAAGCTCACCACGGTGATGTAGAGCCGGAATCATTGATTGCCGGAATTGTACAGGCTGCAGATGCAATCTCAGCTGCCCGCCCGGTGCGAGAAGAGAGACATTGGAAACATATACCAACAGATTGAAACAGTTAGAAGATATTACAAACTCCTTCAAGGGAGTAGACAAATCCTATGCGATTCAGGCAGGCCGCGAGGTTCGAATTATGGTATTGCCAGATCATGTCAACGATTCTGACATGGTATTGCTGGCAAGAGATATTTCCAAGCAGATTGAAGCTGAACTGGAATATCCTGGACAGATCAAAGTCAGTGTAATCCGTGAAAGTCGTGTTGTAGATTACGCAAAATAAATTTTTGTGGCATCCGGCCGACGAGAAAAGTCAACAAACACCCCGGTGTAAAACGAAAGTTTTAGACCGGGGATTTTTAGTACGGGCAACAAATCTCTGGTACAGTTATTTGAAGAGATGTACCAGGTGAGAAACGAAACAATAATTACCCCGATGAGGAATAAAAAATGAAGAAAACGATAGTGCGGGAGTATCAGCTCCCATCATCTGTATCAAAGGAAAACAGGAACTGACGATTGCTTTTCTGACGGACCTTCATGATCAGGTTACGGGTGAGGATGGGGAGAGGATTTTTCATCTTCTCAAGGAACAGGAGCCGGATCTGGTGTTGGTTGGTGGTGATGTGATAGTGGGTAAAAAAGGATGTGACACATCGAAAGCGTTTGGATTTCTGAAAAGGTTGTCTGAGAATTATCCGGTATTTTATGCCAGTGGGAATCATGAACAACGTATTTCAGAGCATCCGGAGATTTACGGGGAGATCGGGAAAACTATGAGACAGCGCTGAAAGAGCTGCCGCTGATACGGTTGCGTAATCAAAAAGTACAGCTGGAAAAAAAAGGAATACCGATCACTGTCTATGGCCTTGAACCGGAGGAGCAGTTTTATGATAAGGGATTTCGAAAGGATGGTATGATAAAAGAGCTGAAGAAGCACTTTGGAACTCCGGATACGGATCGGCTGACGATTCTTCTGGCACATAATCCACGCTATAAAAAAGAGTATCTTTCCTGGGGAGCATCGATGACATTTTCCGGGCATTATCACGGAGGAGTTATGATGACTTGGGAAAAGCGGGGAGCAATCGCACCTGATTTCGGATCTTTCCGGGTGAATGTGGAGGAATGCATCAGAAAAACGGATGTGCAGTTATTGTCAGTGCAGGTTTGGGAGAACATACGATCCCGGTAAGAATCCATAACCCCAGAGAACTGACTATCGTTCGAATCTCTGCTTTACAAAATGAGAAAATGCCTGTAAAATAAAAATTCAGGTATAGAGTGAGAAGAAAAAAGAGGAAGAAACATGGGAATACCGGTAAAACTGGAAGCATTTGAGGGTCCGTTGGATCTGCTTTTGCATCTCATCGAAAAGAATAAGATCGATATATATGATATCCCGATCGTGGAGATCACAGAACAGTATATGGAATATATCCGGCAGATGCAGGAAGAAAACCTGAATATCATGAGTGAGTTTATGGTCATGGCAGCAACTCTTCTGGATATCAAGTGTAAAATGCTTCTTCCCAAAGAAGTAACTGAAGAAGGAGAAAGAAAAGGATCCCCGCGAAGAACTGGTGCAGCAGCTGCTGGAATATAAGATGTTTAAATATATGTCCTATGAGTTAAGAGATCGTATGGCAGATGCTTCCCGCTGTGTATATCGGGCGGAGAGTATGCCAAAAGAAGTACTGGATTATCAGCACCGGTGGATATCCGGGAACTGATCGGAGATCTGACACTGGCCAAGCTTCAGAATATCTTCAATTCTATCATTAAACGTCAGGAAAATAAGGTAGATCCGATTCGAAGCAAATTTGGCAAGATTGAGAAAGAAGAAGTCAGTCTGGAAGACAAAATGAGTGATCTGGAATTATATGCCGGAACACATCGTTATTTTTCTTTCCGTGGGCTTCTGGAACGACAGTCCGGTAAGATCCAGGTGATCGTTACTTTTCTTGCTATCCTGGAATTGATGAAAACCGGCGTGATTACCATAGAGCAGGAACATTTATTTGATGATATTCAGATTACATCTTTAATATACGAGGAGCAGCAGGCAGATGGAGAAACTGGAAGCAGCGATTGAGGCGATTTTATTTTCCGCAGGCGATTCGGTGGAAACCGGAAGAATCGCGAAAGCAATCGGACAGGATAAAACTACAACGGAAAAAATTATCCGGAATATGATGCTGAAATATAATGCCAGAGACCGTGGAATCAAGATCCTGGAGTTGGATGGAGCATTTCAGCTGTGTACCAAACAGGAGTATTATGAATATCTGGTGGAGATTGCATTGCAGCCAAAGAAAGCAGTACTGACGGATGTAATGCTGGAGACACTTTCAATTATCGCATATAAACAACCGGTAACGAAACAGGAAATTGAAAAAATCCGTGGTGTAAAATGTGACCAATGCGATCAATAAGCTGGTGGAATATAATCTGGTTCAGGAACTTGGACGACTGGATGCCCCGGGACGTCCTATTCTTTTTGGGACAACGGAAGAATTTTTGAGGAATTTTGGAGTACAGTCGACAGAGGATCTGCCAACGATCAGTCCGGTGAAAATGGAAGATTTTAAGGCAGAGGCGGAAGAAGAGATTCAGCTGCAGCTGGATCTGTAACAAAGAGAAAAAACGGTTCTAAAAGAAAGAAAAATGCATATAGTATCTTTGGAAAACTGTGATAAAAAACGGGAGGATACTATATGGGAAAAATAAAGCTGGGATTGTTGCTGCTGATGATGACACTGGTGGGAACACCGATGACAGGATATGGCATGCAGCTGAGTGAATCAGAACTTTATGCGCGTTCGGCATGTCTGATGGATGCAGACTCCGGGCGTGTTTTGTATTCTAAAAACAGTGAACAGAAACTTCCGATGGCAAGTACTACAAAGATTATGACCTGTATTCTTGCACTGGAAGACGGACGGATGGATGATCTGGTTACAGTATCTGCCTACGCAGCGAGTCAGCCGAAAGTACATATGGGTGCAAAAACAGGAGAACAGTTTTACCTGCAGGATCTTTTGTATGCGCTGATGCTGAATTCAGATAATGATGCTGCTGTAATGATTGCAGAGCAGGTGGGTGGATCAGTAGAAGGATTTGCAGAAAAAATGAATCTGAAAGCAAGAGAACTCGGCTGCGATGATACATATTTTATTACACCGAACGGTCTGGATGCCGAGAATAAAAATGGGATCCACAGTACAACGGCAAAAGATCTGGCAAGAATTCTTCGATACTGCATCATGGAGTCTCCGAAAAAAGCGGAATTTCTTGCAATTACGCAGATGCCTGCCTATACATTCTGGAATTATAGTAAGACGCAGATTTATCAATGCACCAATCATAATGCGTTTCTTGGAATGATGGATGGAGCATTGACGGGAAAAACCGGATTTACAGGAAATGCAGGATATTGTTATGTGGGTGCTTTACAATGGGAGGGAAAAACTCTGATTGTATCGCTGCTTGCATGCGGATGGCCGAATAACCGTGGATATAAGTGGGAAGATACCAGAAAACTCATGACATATGGGCTGACCAATTATGAATATCGGGATGTGTTTGAACAGAAAGATCTTGGTCGGATCGCAGTGCTGAATGGCCGGCAACAGGGGACGACCATCGATGAAGTGGCAACGACCAGTCTGGAATACGGATCCGATGTAGAACAGATGCATCTGTCTTTGCTGTTACGGAAAGATGAACAGATCACAGTTCACTATCAATTGCCGCCACAGCTGGAAGCTCCGTCCGAAAGGGACAACAGATTGGAGTGGCGCAGTATTTTCTTGGCAAGGAGCTGCTGCAGGAATATCCGATATATGCAGGTGAACAGGTGGATGTGAGAGATTATTACTGGTGTCTGGAACAGATAGGGGCAGCTTACTGTGCCTGACAGGAAGGAAAAATATGAGAAAAATAATGGAAGAACTGGAAGACTGTCCGGTGATTGCGGCAGTAAAAGACGAGAAAGGACTGGAAGAGTGCCTGAATATGGATGTAGGTATGGTATTTGTTCTATATGGAACGGTATGTACGATCGGTGAGATCGTAAAAAGGATCAAAGATCAGGGAAAAATCGCTGTGGTACATATTGATCTGATTCAGGGATTAAGCGGAAAAGATGCAGCAGTGGAATTTTTGAAGACATATACCCGTGCCGATGGTATCATTACCACGAAACCAGCTCTTATAAAGTGTGCAAAAGAACTGGGGATGTTCACTGTGCTTCGTTTTTTTGTAATTGATTCCATGGCATATGATAATATTCAGAAACAGACAGCAGGGTATCGTCCGGATGTGATCGAGATTCTCCTGGCTGATGCCGCGAGTAATCGAAAGAATAAAAAAGAGTGTAAGATGTCAGGTAATCGCTGGCGGACTCATCAGCGAAAAAGAAGATATTGTGGCTGCACTGAAGGCCGGTGCCGTAGCAATTTCCACCACAGACAAAAATGTATGGAAAATGTAAGAAGATAGACAGTTTTTGCCTGTTGTGTTTTCGAAAAGTTCGTTATATAATTTTTCCGTACGAGAGAATGCTGTAAGAAGAGAAAAACAGCAACACAGATTATGGAGGAAACAGTATGTTTTGTAAATATTGTGGAAACCGTCTGGAGGACGGAGATCGTTTCTGTGGGGCATGTGGACATCCGGTAGAAGAGAAACCGATGCAGGAGACTGCAAATGAGGATTCTTATAAAAAACAGGAAGAGAAAGTGCCCCGCATCAAAAAGAAAAAGCCGGAACCTGAATATGATAATCGTATGACAGAAGGAATGGGATATGGTTATCAGATGGAGCAACATCCGGAAGACGATGAAGACGAGGATGAGGAAGAGTGGGAAAGAGAAGAAAAAAAAGAGAAGATCACTTTTGCTATTCTTGGAATTATTATCGTTGTTCTGGTGGTAGCTATCGTATTTGGTGTTGTAAAGCTGGTAGGTGCAGGAAACGGAGATACGAAAAAAAGTTGCCGCAAGCTGAATGAACAGATGAAAGAAGATATGCAGAAGATTCAGGACAGAGAGAAAAAGATACAGAAGAGAGTGCGGATGCGTCAGTTGCGGATGAAACAGTGAAAGAACCGGAGACGGTAACCCCCGAAGTGACAGCCACACCGGAGCCAACCCAGGAAACATCACCGGCGCAGGAAGCAGAAACGACTGCAGCACCGACACAGCAGGTCACGCCGGAACCGACTCAGGAGGCTGCGGTTCAGGAACAGCATGAGGAAGCGGAAGTCAATGATGCAGAAACTGCAAGTGATACCGGAAACAGTGATTATGTGATACCGGACAGCAGTACCCGTTATCTTACCAACACAGATCTGACTGGTCTTTCCGAGTGGCAGATGCGTATCGCAAGAAACGAGATTTATGCCCGTCACGGAAGAATTTTCAAGTCAGATGATCTGGCAGATTATTTTGCATCCAAAAGCTGGTATACGCCAAGTGTATCAGCAGATCAGTTTGATAATTCATATCTGAATGCAATTGAAATTGAAAATCTGAAACTGATCACAGCTTATGAGAAAGCACATAATCTGAATCAGTAACAGAAATAAAAACAGGAAACTCCTGAAACAGAAACACACGGTGTGTGGTCATCTGTTTCAGGAGTTTTTTCTTTTATTGTCAGAAAAAGTATAAAAAAACTATAAAAACTCTTGCATCCGGCAAAATAAGTGATATTATTAGTTGGTCGACGAAACATTAGCTGACTAACTAATAAGAAAGGAAGAAATCGAATGAGTGAAAAAGAACATTCCGTAGATTTTCTGATGATAAAATTGCTCCATGTGTATGCGACAAAGATATTTCATCAGCTTTCACATGTGAATCTGCACCCGGGGCAGATGCCGATGCTGAATATTCTTTATCAGCAGGAGGGGCTCAGTCAGAGAGAAATCTGCAGCCGTCTGTGTATCAAACCGTCTACGGTGACGGTGTCCCTGCAGCGAATGGAAAAAGCAGATCTGATTTACCGGGTGGCTGATGCGAAGGATAAGCGGATCCAGAGGATCTACCTGACGGATTCCGGAAAAGAAATTCACCGGGAAGTGGAAAAGATCCGAAAGAAGTGGGTAGTGTGATGCTTCAGGGAATGACTCCGGAAGAGGTAGATCATCTGAAAAAACAGATCCTTCAGATGCAGGAGAATATGGAAAAAATGCCGGGAAGTACTGAGATTAAGGATTACCTGTAACTGTGAATATAGCGAACAGTTACGGATATTTTAAAGAAGGAGAAGAATAGGTATGTTACGAATGTTTAGGGAACTGAAAGGTTCTTATCGTTATATCGTACTGATTTTTGCACTGCTGTTCGGACAGGCATTCTGTGATCTGGCGTTGCATCGTACACTTCGGATATTATCAATGTAGGTGTACAGCAGGGTGGTATTCCGGACAGTGTGCCGGATCAGATCCGGGAAAGTTCCATGAATCAGCTGTTTTTATTCATGGACGGTGATCAGCAGCAAGAAGTCAAAGAATATTATACGTTAAAAGATGGGTATATACCATAAAAACTGAAAGAAGAAGAAAGAGATTCTCTGAATACTATATTCGGAAAGTCGATGCTGGCAGTAAGCAGTCTGCAGCAGCCAGATACACAGAATGCTCTGGCAGAAAAGATGCAGCTTCCGAACGGTGCGGATGTGCCGGAGACAATCGCACAGCTTCCGGAAGAGGCGAGAAGACAGATAATGGAACAAATGACAGAAAAACTGGATGGTATGCCGGAATCTATCGTAACCCAGGGAGCCATCCGGTATCTGAAAAATGAGTATCAGGAAATGGGTGAAGATCTGGACAAGATTCAGATGCAGTATGTGCTGTGGTCCGGAATTAAGATGTTGCTTCTGGCAGCACTGATCGTGATCGCTTCTGTCTGTGTAACGTTCTTTTCCAGTCGGATCGCGGCGAAACTTGGTCATGATCTGAGAAATAAGGTGTATAGAAAGGTATTATCTTTTTCAAGTCAGGAGATGGATAACTTTTCCACTGCATCTTTGATCACCAGAAGTACAAATGATATCCAGCAGGTACAGATGGTATATACCATGTTGTTCCGTATCGTTTTATATGCGCCGATCCTTGGTATTGGCGGTGTTCTGAAAGTGTTGCACACAGATGCATCGATGACATGGATCCTGGGCATCGCAGTAGCAGCGATTCTGATTCTGGTGGCAGTCCTCTTCGGAGTTGCTATGCCGAAGTTTAAAAAGCTGCAGGATCTGATCGACCGTCTGAACCTGGTCAGCCGTGAGATCCTGACCGGTATTCCGGTGATCCGTGCGTTCAGCCGGGAAAAACATGAAGAGGAACGGTTCGAAGAAGCAAATCAGAGACTGACGAAGACCAACCTGTTTGTCAATCGTACGATGACTTTTATGATGCCGCTGATGATGCTGATCATGAACGGGATCAGTGTACTGATTATTTATACCGGTGCACACAGTATCGATGCCGGTAATATGCAGGTGGGTGATATGATGGCATTTATCCAGTATGCGATGCAGATTATCATGTCGTTCTTGATGATCACGATGATGTCTATTATGCTGCCCCGTGCAGGTGTGGCTGCCAATCGTATCCTGGAAGTCCTGGATATACCACTTTCTATTGAAGATCCTGAAAACTGTGTAAAACCGGAAGAAAAGGAGAAAGGAACGGTAGTCTTCGACCATGTAAGCTTTGCTTATCCGGGAGCGGAAGAAGAAGTGCTGTCCGATATTACCTTTGAAGCAAGGAAAGGAGAAACCGTTGCCTTTATCGGAAGTACCGGAAGTGGTAAAAGTACTCTGGTGAATCTGATTCCGCGTTTCTTTGATGTGACCAAAGGAAGTGTCCGGGTGGACGGCGTGGATATCCGGCAGATGAAACTGGGAGATCTGCGGGAACGGATCGGTTACGTACCGCAAAAAAGGTGTGCTGTTTTCCGGCACCATCGATTCTAATCTTCGTTATGGAAGAGAGAATGCGACCAGAGAAGAACTGGAGAAGGCAGCAGCCATTGCTCAGGCAACAGAGTTTATCGAGCAGAAAGAAGAAGGTATGGAAAGCCCGATCGCACAGGAGGAAGCAATGTGTCCGGTGGTCAGAAACAGAGGCTGTCGATTGCAAGAGCCATTGCAAAACAGCCGGAAATCTATATTTTTGATGACAGTTTTTTCTGCGTTGGACTTTAAGACAGATGCGGCACTTCGAAAAGCATTAAAAGAAGAAACCGAAGAAGCCACAACCCTGATCGTTGCACAGCGTATCAGCACGATTCTTCATGCTGACCGGATTCTGGTACTGGATGAGGGTAAAGTTGTCGGTATGGGAACACACAAAGAACTTCTGCAGTCCTGCGAGGTATATCAGCAGATTGCACGTTCACAGCTGTCACAGGAGGAACTGGATTATGAGTGAAAATAGCAGACGTCCCTCCCGGGGACCTATGGGACGGGGAAGAATGAACGGAGAAAAGGCAAAGGATTTCGTCCGGAGCAGTAAAAAAATTGCTGCGTTATATGAGTAAGTATAAGATTCGTCTGATTGGCATGATGATTTTCGCCATTGTCGGTACGGTATTTAATATTGTGGGACCAAAGATTCTTGGTAAAGCGACCACGGAACTGTTTAACGGTCTGGTGGCAAAGGTCAACGGAACCGGAGGGATTGATTTTGATAAAATCGGAAAGATTCTGTTGTGGACACTGGGACTGTATCTGTGCAGTGCAGCCTTTTCCTTTGTGCAGGGATTTATCATGACGGGAATCTCCAATGATGTCAGTTATTCTCTGCGGAAAGATATTTCCGGAAAAATGAACAGACTGCCGATGAAATATTATGAAAGCCGGACATACGGAGAGGTGCTCTCCAGAATTACCAACGATGTGGATACCCTGCAGCAGGGGTTGAATCAGAGTATTACACAGCTGATTACTTCCGTTACAACGTTGATTGGTGTATTTATCATGATGCTTAGCATTAATGTATGGATGACTTTATGTGCACTGCTGATTCTGCCCTGCTCGATGTTTATTATCAGCAAGGTGATGAAACGGTCACAAAAAATACTTCCGGCAGCAACAGAAATATCTGGGTGATGTGAATGGGCAGGTGGAAGAAGTCTACGCCGGACAAAATATTGTAAAAGCGTTTAATAAGGAAGATGCTG
>ENA-OQAZ01001390-OQAZ01001390.1-human-gut-metagenome-genome-assembly--contig:-NODE-1390-length-11623-cov-2.368215_pt1 | contig 11623 bp, 13 predicted proteins | sample MGYA00242737_ERZ504531 | MGnify/ENA primary metagenome ERZ504531 (study PRJEB26092, sample SAMD00036244) | human gut metagenome | host: Homo sapiens | study: EMG produced TPA metagenomics assembly of...
AGATTCATCATCTTCCCGGAAAGTCGCTCCAGACGGCGACACTCATTGTTGATGTGCGTCAGTGCCTTTTTCTGCTGTTCTTCGTTGATCCTCACATGCAGAAGCGTATCTGAATAGCCGATGATGGAAGTCATCGGTGTTTTCAGCTCGTGTGCCAGACTGCCAAGAAGCTGTTTCCTTCGCTCAGAAACCTGTGCCAGCTCCTCCATCTGACATTCTATCTGTCTGCCATCTGATTAAAAGAGACGCTCAGTGCCCCGACCTCGTCATTGGAACGCACACGTACACGGCGGTCCAGCTGTCCCTGGCTGATCGCACCGGCTGTCTCTCTTAAGTCACGCAGCGGTTTTAACATTCTTCGTATCATCCAGAACACCGCATTGATCGCCACCGCAACGATTGCACCCAAAATGACCAGGAACATGCCGATCTGCGTCAGCACATTGCTATAAATCTCCGAAATATCCCGCACCAGCAGAAGCTGATACGATGTATTTTTACTGTCTGAAAGCGGGATCTTTTGTCCGACGATCATCAGATGTCTGCCGTTTTTCTGCTGAAAAGCTGCCACCGGCTCATAGGAATCAAACTGTTCAAGCCGGTTTCCGGTCAGCTCGAAATTCGTGGTATTAGCTGCAAGCTGCCAGTCCTGAAGCAGCATGTAATCTCTGCTGCTGTATCTGCGCAGCAAAAACTGGAGATAAGCTTTCCTTGCGGTGTCGCTCATCTCCTCCGTAGCTGCATTTTCAAGACTCTGTCCCAGTGCATAAGCGGTCGCACGCACCTGTCGTGACGCTGCACTTGATGTCTGCCTGATGTTATAATTTGATGTCTCATACACTGTGATCCCACCGTAAACTACCATGGAGATCAAAAGAATCGCTGCCGTGAGCAGAGATATTTTCTGCCAGAGCTTCATACTACTCCTCCAGTCGATATCCGATCTTCGGAATGGTCTTGATGACATCCGACAGATCCAGTTTCCTGCGAAGCTGTCCGATATGTACATCGATCGTCCTTGTCTCACCCAGATAATTGCTGCCCCATACTTCATTCAGCATCTGTTCTCTGGTAAATGCCACATTTTTATTCTTTGCCAGTAATACCAGCAGATCATATTCCATCGGCTTCAGACTGACTGTCTGCCCGTTTCTGGTCACTTTATGCTCTGATAAATGGATCTCCAGATCTTTTACCTGTATGATCTCTTTTTGCTTTCCGGTACGCTCCAGCACTTTCTCCACACGCACCAGCAACTCCAGAACCTCAAACGGTTTAACGATATAATCCTCTGCTCCCGATCTCAGTCCCTTGATCTTGGAATTTACATCTGCCTTAGCCGTGATATAAATGACCGGTATGCCATGTTCTTTCATAACTCCGAGAAGTTCAAAGCCGTCTTTGCCCGGCAGCATGATATCCAGCAGTGCCAGGTCAAAATCCTCCTCTTTCTCCAGTGTTCCCTCGACTTCATTGCCATCCAGAACCGGAACCACTTCGTAGCCGGTCACTTCCAGATTCATACAGATCAGCTCTGAAATCGCCGTATCATCCTCTACCACAAGTAATGCGGTTTGCCATAAATTCTCTGCCCCCGTACCTTCTACATTTTATAACTACCCGCCATCGGTGCAGTTACCCTGCTTTCATTCTTTCCGGTCATCCTCCGCTTCCAGGCTCTTTAATTCCCGGCAGAGTCTGGAAATCGGAAGTCCGACCACGTTATAATAATCTCCTTCAATTCTTTCTACGAAAATTCCTGCACGTCCCTGTATTCCATAACTGCCTGCCTTGTCAAACGGCTCCCCGGTGGCAATGTACGCTTCGATCTCCTGATCACTCATCGATGTCATAAAGACATCGGTTCTTTCATGAAACGACCGGATGATCTTTTCATCCCCTTTTTTCTGTAACAGTGTCACGCCCGTATAAACCTGATGCTTCTCTCCCTGAAGCATGGCAAGCATCTGATGTGCATCTTCGGCATCTTTTGGTTTTCCAAGTACTCTATTTCCTTTTGCAACAATCGTATCCGCCCCGATGATCACGGCATCTCCTGTCACGGCTTCTGTCAACTCCCAAATGCTTTTGCAAGTGACAGCTCTTCAACGATCTCCCCCGGTTCTTCTTTTGTGATACATTCTCTGGTACTGCCGATCAGTATCTCAAAATCGATCCCGGCCTGTTCTAAAAGCTCACGCCTTCTCGGCGAAGCGGATGCAAGTACAATTCTCATACAGTCCTCCTGTCGCGGTGCTGCCTGCGGCAACCCAAAAGAACCACCCCTCGCTATTACTATAACAAAGAGCGGTTCTTAAAATCTTCTAATTTTTGTAAACAAAATGTAATTTCCGTTAGCGGATTACCTTAATCCATCCTTCCGGTGCTTCCAGACGACCCATCTGGATACCGGTCAGTGTCTCATACAGTTTTTTGGTAACCGGCCCCATCTCTGTCATACCGCTTGGCATGCAGATTTCTTTGCCGTGATCTACGATCTTTCCAACCGGTGAGATAACAGCGGCTGTTCCGCAAAGTCCACATTCTGCGAAATCTTTTACTTCATCGAAGTAAACTTCTCTTTCTTCTACTTCCAGTCCCAGATATTCTTTTGCAACATAAACAAGAGAACGGCGTGTGATAGAAGGCAGAATACTGTCTGACTTCGGAGTTACGACCTTGTTGTCTTTTGTAACGAACAGGAAGTTTGCTCCGCCTGTCTCTTCTACTTTGGTTTCTTGTAGCCGGATCCAGATACATGTTCTCGTCAAATCCCTGACGGTGTGCATCCATGATCGCATGCAGCTCATGCATAGTTCAGACCTGCTTTGATATGTCCGGTTCCTCTTGGTGCTGCACGGTCGAAATCGCTGACACGGATCGTGATCGGCTTTACGCCGCCCTTGAAGTACGGTCCGACCGGTGTACAAAATGCACGGAACTGGTATTCATCAGCCGGTTTTACACCGATAACTGCATTTGTTCCGAACATGTACGGGCGGATATATAAAGTAGCACCTGATCCGTATGGCGGTACATAATCTGCATTGGCTTCTACCAGTTTTACGATTGCATCTACGAAACGATCTTTCGGGAATACCGGCATTTCCAGTCTTTTTGCGGAATTCTCCATACGCTCTGCGTTAAGGTCCGGGCGGAATACAACGATGCGTCCGTCTTCTGTTGTATATGCTTTCATACCTTCGAATACCGTCTGTGCATACTGCAATACACAGGCACACTCACTGATTGTAACCATATCATCGGTACTTAATGTACCCTCATCCCAGGCACCGTTTTTAAAATTTGATACATAGCGATAGTCTGTCTTTACATAGCCAAATCCAAGATTTGACCAGTCAATATTTTTTCCCATGTTATCCTCCTGACGCCTTACCTGCTGCTTTTTCAATCCATAAATACTGGTACAACAGTCCGACAAAATATTTTTGATATGTTTCTAAGTATAATACTTTTTTCTGTGATGCACAAGCATATTTCCTGCAATTTTTAGCAAATTCATGCAAAAAATTGCAAGAATCAGGTCCGTTTGATAAATTTACTGCGGCAGGAAGGACAGGTGATCTCGATTTTTCCCTTCCCTCTCGGGACACGGATTTTCTGTCTGCAATGCGGACAGCGGTAGATTTTGTGTGTTTTGGAATCGCTGATCACACTTTTGTCCCCTTTGCAGAACCGGACAACCTTCTCTTTTGTGTCCATATACATACGCTCTTCTTCGCATCGTTTCCGGATATTTTTGGAAAACATGCGGTAATACATCCAGATCAGCAGAATCCAGCTGACATAGTTCAGTGCCGATGCCCGCAGCAGACCGGAAAGCAGGACGCATACCAGTGCTCCCACCAGTAAAAACCGGGAAAAATGGTCGATCCCATATCTGCCCTGCATAAATTTTTCGAATTTTTGTCTCATACTATACCCTTTCTTCTGACCCGATCTTTCTTTTGACCTTATCTTTCTCTTTCTTTTACACCGCTCTGATCCGCCTGAGGCTATATCAGAAAACGCAATGGGTCATACGTGATTTTTGTCTCTTGATTCATCTTAATACTCCGCCCGCAGAAAATCAATAAACTGCCTATTAAATAATTCTAAAGTTGCATCCCTTTCTTAACATCGTAAAGCCGAGTGCATGTGAGACGTCTCACTGCTGCTCCAATATTTCTCCAAAGTTACGCCGAAGTCTCTTGCCAGTGTCCGTATGTTTTGTTATAATGCAGTTAGTTTTGTCAAACTATGTCGCCCGATCGGGCGACGGAATGGAGTTTTGTATGAAAGTAAAACATATGACGTTTCTGGCAATGTACACGACCATTGCCCTGACGATTTTTGTGGTGGAGGCAATGCTGCCGCCGCTCGCCCCGATCCCCGGGATCAAGCTGGGACTTGCCAATGTCGTTACGCTGTGGCTTCTGTATTATGCTACCTGGAAGGATGCTCTGTGCGTACTTCTGATGCGTATCCTGATCGCCAGCATGGTGACCGGGCAGATGGTATCCTTCTCCTACAGTCTGTGCGGCGGTCTGTTCTGTTTCGTGGCCATGGCACTGCTCTTTCGGCTGCTCGGGAAAAAGCACATCCCTTTTATCAGTGTGATCGGTGCCCTTTTCCATAACCTCGGTCAGATCTGTATCGCCATGGTGATCCTTCGCTCGGCAAGTATTCTTGTTTATCTGCCGATGCTGACCATCAGCGGAATTCTCACCGGAGCATTCACCGGACTGTGTGCATGGTTTGCATCCAGAAGGCTTCGAAAAGACCAGGTGTGGTTTATCCGCTGATCCACGGCTTTCAGAGACATATATGCTGGATATCCTGAACTGCTGTAACAAAAACAGAGTCCCGAAAACGGGACTCTGTTTTTGTTTTGCAGCTTTTCATCCTGGATGATGCCTGCGAATCGCTCTGACACAAAGGACAATTGCATCCTTATTTTGTTTTCTTATAAGATGCCTTCTTTACGCCTGCTTTTTTCAGAGCTTTTTTCAGCTTGTTCAGCTGTGATTTTTTCATCTTCTTCGGTACTTTCACCGTTACTTTTGATTTTCCGGACTTGAATGCATTCTTTCCAACGCCCGGTGCTTTGATTCCCTTGAAGGTAATCGTTGCCAGTTTCTTGCATTTGTAGAAGCTGCTCTTGCCAATGCTCTTGACATTTGCTCCGATCACAACGCTCTTCAGTCTGGATGCATTTTTGAATACATTGTTTGCAACTGCGGTTACTTTAAAGGTGTATCCGTCAATGGTCACCGTTGCCGGAATCGTTACAGTCTTGACCGTTTTCTTCAGAAGCTTGCTTACTGTTACCGTACCATTCTTAGCATCTGATTTTGTTACTTTGAATGCCAGTTTGCCGTCAGCACTCTTATGAACAGATCCTTTTGCCGGAACTTTCTTCGGTACATCTGGTTTTTCTGTCTCCGGAGCCTTTGTCTCGGTCTGCGGAGCTTTTGTTTCTGTTTCGCTTTCCTTTGCCTTTACGGTGATCTCAACCGTTGCTTTCACATCCGGTCTTGCCGCACTGCTTACGGTAATCACTGCTTTTCCTGCTGCCTTTGCGGTTACCACACCTGCATCACTGACTTCTGCGACTGCTTTATCACTGGATTCATATTTCAGATCTTTGCTGTCTGTAGTATCTTCCGGAGTGATCACTGCGGTCAGTTTTGCAGTTTCGCCGACTTTCAGTTCGCTCTTGTCTGCTTTTACAGAAACTCCTGTGATTGGTTTTTCCACAACCGGTTTACCGTTTACTTTTACTGCAATTTCTGCATATACATCGCTGTCTTTTACCGAAACTTTGATCTTGGTCTCACCGGCTTTGACTGCTTTTACATTGCCTTTGTCATCTACCGTTGCTATGGTTTCATCTTCGGATGCAAAGGTAAGCTCGCCTTTTGCATAATATGGTGCGATTGCTGCACTTACCTGTGCACTTTCTTCTTCTTTCAGTTCCAGTGCATCCGTGGAAACGTTTACACCGGTTGCTTTGGTATCGATGTTATTGTAGCTGTAATTATCGAAATCATACCACAGCACAGTCTTTTCATTATCTGCTTTGTAAGTTCCGTTATCCAGATCATCTTTGCTCAGTGCTGCTGAGTAAACGCGGATGTTCTTCAGATATCCGGAAGAAAGACGTTGTGTCTCCGGACAATATCCGATACCAAGCGGATAGGTCGTTGTAGCTACGCTTCCAACATTCTGTGTGGTTACCATTTCTTTTCCTTCTACATAAACAGAAATATTGTTTCCATCGTAAACTGCTGCTACATGCAGCCACTGGTTCATTTCTTCTGAAGTAAGAGGAACCTGTACGGTCTTCCAGCTTCCATTCGTATTCTTGATAAAGAAGTACACCGTCTGCTCAGAAACACGGAATGCCGCACTGCTGTCACCTTTTGATGCGATCATATTGTAGTCAGCACCACTGTATCCTACATTATTCGGATTAAATACAGCTTCAATTGTAAAGGCTTTATTTCCCCCGATCAGACTGTTGAAGGTTTCATCTGCTGTTTCTCCGGTTACATCTGCATAACCTTTCAGAGCAATTTCGCCGTCTTTTTCTGCCAGATCTGCTGTGGATACGCCACTGATATCCATGTCATAACCATTTGCACTCTGATCTTTTACAACAACGGCTGCATTTTCGGTATCTGCAAGTTTCTGTGCCAGTGCGATTGCCTCCTGCAGTTTCCGGTAACGGATCTCTCCTACGATTGCTTTGCCTTTCTCTGTGAGTGCATTGTAAGATACAAGCATTTTCCGGAGTTCTTTTGTGTCACTGCCTGTTACCAGAATACCATCGATTTTATCGCTCAGTTCTTTTGCTGCACTCTGGATGATATCATCCTCAGAAACAGATGCCACCGTGCGGTATGCACGTGTTACATCCATCGGATCGCTGTCATTTGTGGTATATGGTACCATGGTGTACTCATAAGTATAAGCTTTGTTATTTGAAAGCAGGTATGCGGAAAGTGTATCCTGACCGCAGCTCTTGTTTCCGGTTCCCTGTGAACGATAGTTTACTGTCAGGATCGTGGAATCCAGTTTGGTCAGTTCATATGGATGCTGTGCCTGATCCAGATCATCTATGTGAAATGCAGTGCAGACGCTTCTACGTATCGGTTGCTGCGATTGCCATTGCACTCTTTGCAGATGGATTGGTTACGCTGATCCATTTTACTCCGGTTACGGTACCGGTATCCTGTGTATCCAGGTACGGATAGAACATTCCGGATACGGTGTTGCTATATCTTCCAACCGTTGCGAAATCTTCTCTGTCCCACATGGCCTCTACCGGGCCGTTACCATACCATTCTACGTTTTCATATCCTTCCGGCAGTTCCATAACAGTACCGATACGGATATAACGTCCAAGGCTTGTTCCGGTTGCGTCTACGGTTGCATCTACAGTCACTGCACCGCTTCCGTCTACCGTATAAACCATGGTCTGTTTCAGGTTTGCCTGGCTTGCACTTGCCAGTGTCACACGGATCGTCTTCTGTCCTGCATCGTTTGTTCCGACCGCAATATCAGAAGCCGTTACATTTTTGTTGACATTCTTCCAGTTTCCGTCGTAGTTACCGTTATCGTTGTTGAGAATACCTCTCCAGTAATTCGGAACCGGTCCGCTTGTCAGCAGAGTCTCACCTTTGTATACATAATTTTTCAGTCTTCCGGTTGCTTTTTCTACTTCAAAGCCAAAATCGGTACCGGAAACTTTGATCACATCTTCTGCACTGTCATCTACGGTTACGTTTGTGTTGATCGTCGGTTCTACTTTTGTAACTTCTGCCGGGATCTGGAACTGCTCGTAAGCAACTTCGTGTCCTGCTTTTGCCCATTCGGTATCCTCTTTGAGCTGTACAGACAGGTTCAGATAATACTCTGCTCCTGCTTTCTTTTCTTCCGGCATAGATGCACGATACGGAACTTTGATGCTTCCGCTCTCTCTGCCTGCGATGTTGGTATCTTCCGCAGAAAGTTTACCGGAGCCAATCTCTTTTCCGTCTTCCGTCAGTGTCCATGTCACGTCAAAATCATTCAGATTTCAGGAAGTTATTTTCATTGTAAACATCGATGCTCTCGCCGAGCAGCCTGCTGTCATCTGTGCTAAACCATACGCTCTGATACTGATATTTTACTTCATAAAGTTCCGGTTGAACATCTCGATCCGGAGATACCAGACCGTTTACACAGAAGGAGTTATCGTTCGGGCTTTCGCCGGAGTCTCCGCCGTATCCATAGAAGTTGCCTTTGATTTCATCGGAGTACAGATTTGCATGAGCATCTTTCTCTGCATAGTAATCATATGGTTTGGAAGATTCATCAACGGTCAGGCCTGCAAAATCTGCCCACAGAAGTACATCATCAGATTTCTCTGTGATTGCCGGTGTCGTGCCGTTCTGAGCTTTGATCTCCTCCAGGGACAGTGCTCTGCTGTAAACGCGGCCCATAGAAATTTCACCGTCAAAGGTTCTTCCGTTATCGGCACTGCATCCTACACCAAGTGCCACGCTGCCAGATGCGATGCTTGTATTTCCATTTCCTTCTCCTAAAAGGACTCCATCGCAGTAGATCTTGATTGCACCTTTATCGTAAGTTGCAACAACCTGATGCCATTTGCCTACCCAGTCTGCCGGTTTTGCTGCTGTTACAGAATTCCAGCTGTTATTGTAGTAAGCAAAGAACTCCAGCTGTTTGTTGCTGTTTGTCTTTAATGCAAACTGATGGTCACCTTTTGCATGAGGACTTTATCAGATCCGTCCGATGCCGGTTTACAGATTACTTCTACAGTAAAGCTCTTGCCGCTTCCGGACAGTGCTTCGTTGTATTTGTCACTTTCAAACAGTGCATATCCATTTGCACTCTTGCTTGTCAGTGCTCCGCTTTCCGGATTTTCATTGACACTGGAAATGCTTGCAGATCCTGTTACTCCGTCTTTCTTATCGGTTACGACATAAGCTTTCGGCAGGTTGTCAAGACTTAACATTCTGGACTGGTCAACCCAATCCCAGATAAATCCGCCGAGCATATTGTCGGAAGAACGGATCGCATCCCAGTATTCTTTCAGGTTACCAACCGCATTACCCATCGCATGGTCGTATTCACACAGAACATATGGCATATTTGCTGCTGCTCTGGAATACAGGGTATCAACACTTGGGTACATATTGCTTCGCATATCGGTTCCATTGTTCCATCCGAAGATTCTGAATGAATCGGTCTTGTACTGTCGTTGTTCTTGAAGTACCAGATCAGATCATAGAACATGCCATTTGCATAAGAAGCACTGCTGCTGTAATAATTTTCGTTTCCAGTTGACCACATAACGATGGAAGTGCGGTTTTTCAGTCTGTTGAATGCGGTAACCGTACGATCCATTGCCAGGTTCTTGAAGTTTGCCTGTTTTTCTCCCTGATTCATCAGTGCATGAGATTCCAGGTTGGTCTCACCCATCACGTAAATACCATATTTATCACACAGATAATACAGATACTCGTCGTTGCTGTAGTGAGAGGTACGCAGTGCATTTAAGTTGTACTGTTTCATCAGTTTGATATCTTCTTCCTGTGTCTCATGCGGTACATATTTGCCGTATTCCGGATCGGTATCATGACGGTTTGTACCTTTGAGCAGAAGCTGTTTACCGTTGATCGTGATCGGTTTGTACTCAGAATCGGTTGTGGTACGATTACCATTTGTATCTACTTCTGATTTTGTAAACTCGATCTCACGGAATCCAAGCTGCTGGGAAACGCTTCCCATGTAGGTGCCTGTCTTGGAATCGTACAGGGACAGAACCATCGTGTAGAGATTCGGCGTCTCAGCAGACCACAGTTCCGGTGAAAGAACCAGTTTGCTTCCGCTTACAGAAACAGTTCCGTCGGTATCACCGTCTGCTGCCGGAACGGTTCCAAGATCCATGGTCATATCATTTACAAATACATTTCCGTCCTGGTCATAGAGACGTACATCCACTTTGTAACCTTCTGCTGCCGCTGTGGAAGCATTGGATACGGTTACATTCAGATCCATTTCTGCATTTTCATAATTCTCATCCAGATCTGTTTCTACCTTGTAGTCCTGGATATGTACCAGTGGTGCGGAATACAGATATACATCACGGAAAATACCGCCATCATAATACATATCCTGATCTTCCATCCAGGTACCGTCACAGAATTTGTGAACTTCAACTGCCAGAAGGTTGTCGCTTCCGTCTGTTGTCAGATAATCGGTAATATCAAAGCTATGTGGACTGTAGCTGTCCTCGCTGTATCCTACTTCTTTGCCATTTACATATACATAATAGGAAGATTCTACGCCCTGGAAGGAAAGATAAACTCTTCCGTTTGCTGCCTTCATGTCATCGGTCACCTTAAAAGTCTTGCGGTAAAGACCTACCGGGTTATAATTTGCCGGTGCATTCGGGGCACTGACATTACTGTCATATTTTGACTGCCAGCATAGTTACATTAGTATAGATAGAAAAATCAAATCCCTGTCTCGTCCAGCTGCAAGGAAGCTGCAGATTTGTTTTCCAGTCGTTCGTCGTTGCTTTGTAGTCGGTCTTATAGAAATCTTTGTATGCATCACCCTGTGCGAGTGCCTGGTTCTGTAACACAACAAGTGACCAGTCCGCCTGATCCTTCCCTGTTAAGAACTGTACATATTTTGACGCTGCTTTGTTCGTAATCTTTTGCACCTTTGATTGCTTTCTCTACGCTGTCATACACCACATTGGTTGTTGCAAAAGTGCTTGCCTGTTCTGTGTTGATGCCATATACATCTGCTGCTTTGACCTGATTGCCATCCACATCGGTATAGGTTTCTCCAGTCCATTCTTTGTGCGTGAATTTTGTTTTGTCCACGTCGGATGTTACTTTTGCGGCCTGATTTGGGACAGCTGTTTTTGTCCACGGGTCGGTGTAGCTGGCATTGGTGTTGGACTTACTGTCTGCCTGCGTCTGCAGTGCAGACTCGGATGCTGCTTCAGCTGCAGGTGCTGCACTTACTGCCTGTCCTGCGATCATGGAAGCCGCCAGGGAAAATGCCATAACTTTTCTCCACTTCATACTTCTTGCTCCTTTCTTTTTGCATCTTTTGAAGCTGCAGTCTGCAGCTTCCTTCTAATGCATGCTCTAACAAAAATTTCAGTCCGCTTTCGCCGGACTCTTAGTAAAATTTTACCATATTATTCACAATTTGTCCATAGTATCTCTATATATTTTACAGTATTTTGCCAGATTTTTCACTAAACTTCTCACTATTTTTCAGTAATTCACACAAAAAAAAGTGCGACATTTTTGTCACACTTTTTTCTTGCAAGATTTCGCTAAAAGTTGAATGTGCAAACGAACGGTATCGTAAAAAATAGTACGTAAAACAATACAGCCATGATGAATTCAAAAACAAATCGCTCTGACGGTAGCAAGGCTTCCGTCGTGAGGTTTGCGATGTTGCCGCCCCAAAGAGCCGCTGTCTGAGCCTCGAAGAGGCGAGTTTAGGCGAAGGGCGGCTAACAGGCGAGCGAACCGAACAGGAAACGCAGCGTGTCAGGAGATTGTTTTCGAATCATCATGGCGTT
>ENA-OQAZ01001391-OQAZ01001391.1-human-gut-metagenome-genome-assembly--contig:-NODE-1391-length-11616-cov-2.714335_pt1 | contig 11616 bp, 8 predicted proteins | sample MGYA00242737_ERZ504531 | MGnify/ENA primary metagenome ERZ504531 (study PRJEB26092, sample SAMD00036244) | human gut metagenome | host: Homo sapiens | study: EMG produced TPA metagenomics assembly of...
TTTCCTTTTCTTCCGCCCAGCTCGATTCCTGTCTTTGAGAATGTTCCATTGTCTTCTACCCAGTTATCATTCTGTTTATAGTATACTTTCAGTTTCGATACTGTCTTGTTAAAATCAAGACTCAGCAGAACGGAGCTGTTTGTCGGTTCGATCGGCGGCAGTTTCTCATAAGATTCTCCGTCTTTGACATAACACGGACTCCAGGAAGATACGCTGATCTTCGGTGCATCCTTGTCGATCTCCGTTACTTTTGTGCTGATCTTTGCCCGGTTGCCGCTTCGGTCTTTAAAAACAGTATCGTAGGTTCCGTTATTTTCTACTTCCCGGAAATAGTAATAGCCCTTGTCATCCATGCCCTTCTGCAGTCCCGACGTCACCGGAAGGATGGTTCCTTTTTCGTTGTCTTTATCAGAATTGTCATCTGCATAGAATTTCAGTCTCATGCGAGTAAAGCTGATACCTTCTTTTTCCACGTGGACCGTCGGTACTTCCTGGTCGATCTTCGCAGCCTCAAGACTGTGCCAGAATATGTTTCCTTCCTGATCGATCGCAATCACCGTGATCTGACACGGCTTTGTGATAAGCAGGCTGTTATTGTTCGCATCCAGTTTCACACCATCAATCTGATCTGAGGTACTGTTGAAATTCAGTTTTCCCGTATCTGCCTGCAGTCCGTTTTTCACGATCAGTTTCGTCCGGCTGTCATCAGAAATGGTATAAGAAATCTTATAACCGCCGCTGTATCCGATCTTTTCTGCCAGCTCGGCAAAGGCATCTTCTGACGGTGTCCAGGAACTGAAATAACTTGCCAGTCCGTCATAGACCGCATAGACTTCCGCAACGACTTCCGGAGGTGTTGTGTCTTTTTCATAAGCACCTTCTTCTTCCACCGGTGCTTCATACGGCTTCATGTTCAGCTCATCCGGCAGTGTAACCGTAATCGGTGCACCTTCATTTCCGCACTCATCACTGTATTCAAAGGTATAGCTTCGTTCCATGTTTTCCGAATAGAGGAACGTATGCTTTAATTCCTTTCCATTTGCAGCATACAGATCTTCACTCTCGGAAGCGATCCAGACTTCAATACCGTCTGTGGTACTCTGATCTTCAAGATTTGAAATATCCAGTGTATTTCCTTCCTGTACTTCTCCGTTCTCCAGAAGTCTCCAATAAACCTTTGCATCCTTCGGTGCATCTTTATCCATGTTTTCTACCGTAACATTGTAATCCACCGTTTTCTGCTCGGCTGCTCCCGGAATGGTCAGTTCAAATGTAATATTTGCGTTTTTGTGGAACACGATCGTTGCCTTTGATTTCTGCTTATTCCAGCTGATCGTATAGCGTCACTGGTATCTTCTTTGTTTCGCTGTCATCCGTCTTACTTTCACCTGTATCATCTGCCTTTTTCAGAGAAATCTGTGCGTTTTCGCTGACACCTTCGATCGTTGCCACTACATCTTCTTTTGTTTTCTCTGTCGTGCTGTACTGGATCTGTGCCGAATAATCTCCGAAAAAGTCCTCCAGTGTAAACTGCTCCGTATATGAATTTCCATAAATATCTTCATACTCGATCTCGTAAGTTCCATCCTTACTGATTCCGCAGTAATCCTTCAGCAAGACGTTTTCGTCGTCCACCGGCACATCAAACTGACGCAGCATATCTCTTGCCCTTCCAAGCATAAAGTACGAGCCATAATAGATGTATCTGTACATGATCTGCGGAAGTTCGATCCCATTTATTTTTTTGATATGGACTTCCATATTGAATTCAAAGTTTACCATGCCGTCCTGCGGATAAACATCCATTCTGCGGATCTTCGGCCGCTGGTTGATTCCGTAGAAGTCCTGGTCTTTGGAAGAAATCGTTTCCATGACATTGCCGGCTCATCGACAATCCTCAGCTCAATACTGTGCGGCATATGAAGTCCTTTCTCTTTGGAAAGATCAATGTCTGCCTTGAAATCTCCCATAAGACGCAGGGTGTGGCTGCCATCTTTATTCACCAGATAATTTTCACTCAGAAAACCCAGACTCTGGTTGATATCCTTTGTGAACTCCATACCGCAGTAATAAGAGCCATCCCAGTCAGATCCATATCCATCGTCTGTCTGTACCACGTGGATCGGATCTTTTCCATCGATGATCAGCTGAATATTTGCATTTTTCAGATTCCGATCGTCGCGGATCTCAATTTCAAAACTCGGATTTGTGATATATTCATCCGTTTCTCCTTCGTTCTGTGCACTACTGTCTGTGCCAGTTGCAGTAATCTCGCTTGTGGCACTTTTTAACACTGTAAACTCTGCTGTTGGTGCCGTATGATCCACATCTGTGATATAAAACTGCTGATAGCTTAAGTTTCCATATCCATCCAGCAGATAATACAGGTGTCGCTGGTTTTCTGTATAAGCAAAACTTCTCTCTTTTATCAGCGTATCCGCAGTGTCATCAGAAGCAGAAAGATTCACTTCATACATTTCCGGATCTTTTGCAACCATCGTACTGTCTGCTTCTGTTACTGCTGCAGAAATACTCTGCCTGGAAGTCTTACTTTCTTCCACTTCTATTTTGAAATCCGGTGCTTTTGCAGAATAATAAATCTCCACTTCGTGACGCTGTGACTTTACGCTCCAACGTTCATCAGTTCATAAGAGATCGTGTTGCTGCCTTCAAAGACCGGAACTGCACATACATCTGCATTTGCATATCCGCCTGCATAAAAGGCTGCCGCATCCTCCACCTGGAACATTGCTTTTGCATCCGTCGGCTTTACGTCAAACATCATCACTTTATTTTCTGCATCATAATCCTTAAGCGGGAACCATTTCGCAGAAGCCTCGTTATCACCCGCCCAGACTTTGATCCAGTAATTGCCGACATCGTAATCTTCCATGCCGTTTACCGTAAACTGAACGCTGCGGTTGTAAGTAATCCCTTCCGTTGTCTCAGATGTTGCACAGTTTCCAAGATAGAGAACATCTGTCGTATAGCCATCCGCTCCGGTTGCGGTAAAATCCGGTTTCTGGTCATCCACAACGGTCCGGTTAAATTCATACGTTCCGGTTGCGGCAAATCCATAGTACGGAACTTTATCTGCTCCCTGATATGGATCTTCTGCTGCAAAATGAATACTTCCCGTCACTTTGCTGATACCAAATGCTTCTGTCATATCAGCATCATAATTATAAAGACAAATGTTGTCATACTGCTCCGTCGTAATGACCGGTTCTGCCGAATTACCCTGTTTGTTGCTGACAGAAACTTCCAGTTTATACCTGTCCGTTTGGCAGTGTCAGACCTTCCGGAATTTCTACCGTCTGGCTGGATTTTCCCTTTATAATATTCCACCGGTAAACTTCGGTTTCCTTATCACCTTCTGTCTGTTTCAGGCAGATATAGGTATTCGGCGATGCATAATCAATATCATCCATCACAAAATGGCTGGTTCTCTGATTTGCAAAGCTGATGTCAAATGCTGCCCCGGTAAGTGTGGAGAGATATTCTGCTCCGTTTACCTCCGGATTGTATGCATCTCCAAAATCTTCCCGTTTTACCTGCTGCCCGTAATTTGCATTATCCTTTGTTTTGATCGTCACGGTATTTGCCGGTGTCCGATCGATCTGATAACTTCCGGTTTTACATCTTTCTTATCGGAAAATCCATACTCGTCAGGAGTCATGGTAAAGGTCTTTGTGACCAGTTTTCCTTTTGATGCATCAAATGTTTTTTTATTTCCGCTTGTCGCAAAAGCACTGCTCTTAAAACCGGACCCTGCTGCAACGGTTACATTTCCATAGTATTTATTTCCGCTGATCGCCAGGAAACGTTCTCTTACGGTCGCCGCATTTGCATCATTTAAACTGTTGTAAGTTGTCGTGATCTCATATTTCTGATCTTCGGTCATGATAAGCGTTCCGTAGGACCATTTTCCGGTCTCGCTGCTCTGATATCCGGAAGAATACGGAAGTTTTGCCGCATCCAGAAATTCTTCGTTATCGATCAGTATTTCTGATGCCTTTCCTGACACGCTGCGGATAAAATAAGCATCCTGTTCGATCGGATCTTTTACTGCCACAAACAGTTCCGCTTCATTTGCGGAAGAAGTGATCGGTCCGCGGACTTTCAGCGAAGATTCTTTGTTTACTTCATTCGTTTTTGTTTCCGGTGTTATAATTTCCACTGCCGGAATATTTCGGTCGATTGCCGCATCTGCAAGTTTTTCGCTTATGGTTTCATTCTTTGCGATATCGGCTGCCGAGACATAAAGTGCTGCCTGATAAGTCTGGTTTGCTCCGACTGTTTTTGTACGGATCGTAACCAGGCACTCGGTCACTTTATCGCCGGACTGGTTCACAACCATCACATCCCCCACAGCTGCCGTAGTAAATTTGTCACTTCCCGGAAGCGTGCTGCCTTCTTCCAGCCAGAAGTAGCGGATATTGTCGATATTGATGCCGCCTGCATCTTTAACTCTCACAACGGCTTCCTGATATGCACTGTTGTCATTGTTTTCTTTGAGCTGTATGCTCTCATAAGAAATCACAGGAGCGATCTTGTCTTTTGCCGTGTAGCTGTATTTTGCTGTTACGGTCTTTGTATTATGATTAATATCACTTGCAGATACCTGCACTTTGACTCCGTTGTTTACGGAAGAATAATCAATATTTTTGTCGAATTTCAGATACAGATGAAGATCTGTTGTATCATTGGTCAGATCAAGATCGATCTTTGTCTTTCCAGACTGTGCCTCTTTGAATCCTGTCTGGTCGATCTCATCTTCTTTCAGTGCCGTCTGTGATGCATAATACCAGAACTTATTGGCATCTCCCTGTCCCTGAAGGTTCACCGTCATGCTGGCTTTTCCGCCGATCACACCCGAGGCAGAGGCCCGGAAGTATTTCCGCTCACCGTATCATAATCTTTTACGCTGAACGCCAGAGAATACACTTCATCTTCTGACTTCGTCATTCTCGCCATCTCATACGTTTTTGTTTCTGATACAGCCTGACTGTCGATCATGATCGTCGGAGCTTCGTTATCCAGATAGAAATCTTTACTTGTACTGCCTCTCAGATCATTTGCCACAGAAAGTGTATTTCCGGAATAATCTTTGATCTCGCTCAGGCCTGCAATTCCCGTAATCGTCACTTTATAATCCGTTTTCTTTTTGTAGTTCAGTTTATCCTGCTTCTGGAAAACCATATCCCGATCCACGATAAAATCCTTGAATATGACAACCGTTTTTCCGGTTGACGACTGATCAAAAACATATTTTGCCTCAAGTTTCACCGGACTGCCGTCTTTCTTTTTGATATTTAAAGAAGCGATGATCTTTTTCCTGTTGGCATCACTGATCTTCTGGATGCGTTCATTTAAAACAGCAGATACCGTCACGGTCGTTCCGGCCTTCAGATAATTGGCTTCGTTTGCATTTTGTGTCTGGTTTTTCTGGTTCGTGGTGATCGAAACTGTTTCGACGATCGGATTTACGTATCCAGGTATGCCCTTGTCACGCTGCATCCTGCGGATCCTTTTTTCACATTGCGAAATCCGTCCAGACTGAGCGGATTGCCGGCAAGGTCTGTAATGACACTGCTTGTTTTTTTCAGTGCGTTATAATCGGAACCCCCAACAGCTGCTTTCAGTTTTTTCATCGTCCCACTTCCATTAGACAAGGTACCCCCATCATAACCGACAAAATTTCGGTCATAATTTTTGCTGCCGTTTTGATCAATGATCGATGTCTGATAGCCGATATCCGCAAGTCCGGACACATAAAAATCTACCGTTTTGTTATCAATGGTTTTTGGAACTTTATAAGAAAATATTGCAATATCATCTTTCAAAGTATCCAGATTCGCATACGCAGTTGCCACATCTGCCGTATTTTTCTGTCCAAGCGACAACGCCAGTCTGATGTTTTTTGACTGTGTACTGCCTGCATTGTTATCTGCCAGACGCACATACTCGCTGAATTTCACCTTTACATAAATCGTCTGACCTTCCTTAAAATACAAGGCCGGTGTGTCAGAGTTTTTATCACTCGTGATCGTGATCCTCTTGATCTTCGGAGCGGTCTCATCCTTAAATGCAATCGATACATTCTGGATCTTGGCACTTCCGCAGCTGCCGCAGCCCTTCTTCGTAGTCACATAGAGAGCTGCTCTTTTATTTTCTCCCAGCGATGGTCGAAATGCTGCCCAGGTATCACGATCCCCGACCGTCCAGCTTCCATCTGAATTATGATCGCCTGTATTGTAGCTCTGCCCGAGCCAGAAACTGTTATTATCTGCACTGGTCGGATAACCAAAAATAATTTTCCCGTACTGCGTCCGGTTTCCCCAGTGATGTCCGAAATTCTTATGTTTATCATTCGTTATGTATGCCATCAGATTCTGACTGATCTGTCCGGACTGATTGTACAGCACCGGATAGTCCTTCTGCACTTTGACTGAAAATGTCTCCCCGGAGCCGGCTTTCGTCTTGCTGTATTTGTATTTCACCATACCAACATTGTTGTAAATACTGCCGTAAAGCGAATCCTCTTTCTTGGACTTGCACCGTACCAGTGCATTGAAAATTTCCTTTGCCTTGTCTCCGGTCGTCAGATCCCGGCACAGTACGCCCACACCATACTTCTGCGGACTGTAAGACGCCGCCGCACGCACCTGTATGGCATCACCCAAAAAGGTACTCGCCGGAACACTTCCAAGCACAAGCGTTGCCGCCAGCACGGAACTTAAAACTTTTTTGACTTTTTTCGAGATCTTTGGCTTTAATTTCTCCATAAACTACGCCTCCTTCTGTTTTAATTTTCTCCCTGTGCCGTCCCCGGCACATTTTCCTTTTTTATATTTTACTTCAAAAAATTTTTACAGACATCGTCCATTTGACAAAAAAAATGGACATTTCCTCTTCAGAATGTCCATTTACAAAGAAAAATTTTCTTTTTTAACTTCAGGTAGTGTCTGGTTATTTTATAATGATGCTACGAATTGCTCCGTTACAAAGTAAGTCCCGCAATTTTTTAAACATTCGGCATCATCTCAGCATGTAGTCTTTTAATTGTTTTCGGTTGGAGATACTTATTTTGTTGAAAATACAGGTCATATGCTGTTTCACGGTTCTTGACGTGATCTTCATATAATCAGCGATTTCCTGATTTGTCCAGCCGCGGCTCGCAAGCATGGCGATCGTAAACTCTGTGGTTGTTAAATTATCCGCCACATATTCATTCGTGTCCGGGTTGTGGATCCGCCGCCAGCCAAAACTGAACTTATAAGTAATTGCGATGATCCGCTCATAATCTTCCGGATAATCTTTCTTAAGACAAGTCTCGATCAGCCCTGCAGAAGTCCGTGGTGTTCGCCGATGCCTTCGATCAGACCATCCGGTCTTGCGATCTCCCACGCCTGCATAAAATATTTCTTTGCAAACTCTGTCTGCATCAGATTCATGCATCCATTGCCGCCACCAGATTCAGGTAGATCATCGAGATCGGATACATCTCTTTTGTCGTCATCAGACATGCCTCCACGATGCCAAGAGAACGCTGATATTCCCGATCCAGATATGCCTTATGTGCAAGCACGTAAACACCCCACAGCTGTTTTCCTTTTTCGAATTCTCCGACATAATCTGACAGCGGCGGAATATCGCCAACCGGAAGATGCAGAAGTGTGTGTGCCGCGACAGCTGCAAAGACACCAAATGCCTTTGCCTTCCGATCCGTATTTCCTTTCATCACCTGATCGAGATTCTCCGTCAGCCTGTTCAGCCCCATCCGTGCCGAATGGATATGGTTCAGCGACAGATTTGCAAATGTATAGATCAGGCAGGCCGACATCTTCAGCATGATATCCGGATGATCCAGATACATTTCCGCATATTCTACCGCCTTCTCGTGATGGCCGCTGAAATAATAATATTCTGCGTACGCCATCATCTTTTCGTCCTGATCTGCAAGTGACTCAATAAAATCTATGCAGCCGCCAAGCGGAAAAGCAGAACTCATCAGAAGCATCGGCGTGTGAAACGGCTGTTCCCTGCGTTCCTCCATGTCCTTTGATTCTGCTGCCAGGTTTTCTGTATTTTCCACACTTTGCGTATTTTCCGGATTGTTCACAATTCCAAGAATATAATCCGTGGATACGCCAAACTCCTGTGCCAGAGCCATCAACATATCACTGTTGATCGTTTTTGTCTCCCCTTTTAAAATACGGCTGATCTGTGAAGATGTCACACCGATCCTCCTTGCCAGCTCCCTCTGGGAGATCTGCTGCTTTTCACACAGTTTTACGATACGTTCCCCCGGAGTCTTGAATGACTCCTCCTCTGATTTTGCATTTTCCTCCATCTCTTTCACCTCTGTAATGATTTTCCATCTTTCCCTGTATTCCCGTTTTTCGCCCCTCTATTTTAACACAGAATACCATCTGCTGCAAATCTGCATCACACCGGCCAGCACTCCCGGACAATCTGAAAGAAATCCGGTCCCATCAGAAGATTATCCACCGACACGCCTTTTCGCTGGAACAGATCAAAGATCACACCCCATTCGATTTTCCGGTTCATAACCAGATTCGTCAGCTCGGTGCGTTCCTTCTTCGAGAGATGGAAACGCTTTCGTACTTTTCGCTCTCTCTCTCCTTCTTCCCACTCGCAGTCCTCCAGATACAGTTCATAGACCTGCGTCAGATTCTCCGGCAGTTCATACACAAACTTGCCTCGCACGGATCTGTTTGCCACGATCGTCAGCAGAATAAATTCAATATTTGGAAATGACTTGATCATGCTGTTGATCCAGCCGGAAACGCCTCCGACCACATAAGGATAACAGCCCTCTGCTACAATACAAACCTTCATGTTCTTCCTCTTCTTTATCACTGATGCCGGGAATCATAGGAAAGCCCCGGTTCGTCAACCTGTATCCTTACGGTATGATCTTCCGCATGGATCAGATAAGCATCTTTTTCAATCTTTGTCTGACTTCCGCCTTCGATGTCCTCGATCTTTTCTCCGTGCGTCCGCAAAATAAACCAGCTGTCCGCTTTTGTCGTATTTAAAGTGATCACATTTTCTTCCCGCGATTCCGTATAATCCACATTCAGGAAGGTACGCACCCTCCGGTCGCTCTCGGAAAGTGTCGTCGCCGTAAAACAGTTAAATTTATTCCAGTAGGTCAGAAGATTGCTCGCAAATCGCCTCTCCATGATCTCCCAGCGGTCTTTTTCGTTCTGCGGCCAGAAAATATCCTGCAGATTCAGCATGATATTCGTATACCCCAGTGCACTTTGAATGCTTCGCATGCGAAGATCCGCACTGTATGTATAATGCATGCCGTCACCGACTACCGACTGCAGTGTGATCGAGTCCGAAGCATAGGACACGACCGGATGCTTCTCGGTATACTCACAGATCAGCGTACTGACATTTTTCAGCAGCTTTATCTCCGATAAATTCAGCACATCGGTAAGATCCCGTTCTTCCGCAAATGCTGCACCATAGCGATAATCACTGTCTGCATCTGCAAAAAATTCGCCGTCACGATCCACTTTTTCCTCCAGCGAATCTGCACTTTTATACTCCATGGAAAGACCTGCTTCGGCACTTTGCTCCTTGAACTGTTTCAGATAAAACTCCAGGAACTCACTGTCCGGCTCAATCCCGTCTTTATAATCTGCCTGGGGCTGGATAAAGCAAGTCATCTTCAGGTCGCTGTGTTCCACAATGGAGATCAGGGTCGGCCAGATAACATCACGTCCGACTCCGGTCACCGACTGACTGTACAGCTCCATCATTTCCGCATTATTTTCATCCGCAAATCCCGGGAAATTGACTATCGACAGATTCTGTGCATTTACGATCGGATAAATGCTGTACTCTGATGCCTCTGTCAGCATTCCATCCAGAATCCCGCTGGCCGTGCCATCTTTTAAATAATCGCCGACCACTGCAAAAATACTGCCCCGGTACATACCATTTCTCCAGATCAGCGTCGGCAGATCTTCATTTTTGATATCCCTGCTGGTTTCTTCCTTAAACATTCCGACCATATAGGTCTTGGTGCCGCTTCCAACCTGATACCACGGCACATCGAGCGTCAGATCCTGCCTGTCTTTCTCATTCTCTTTAACCGGCGTTTCATAGATCTGTTCACCGCCAAGAAGCAGTCCTTCAAATAACTTTACACCATTAAGCTTTACTTTTTCTGAAACAACCTTACTGATTCCGAGAAAGTGCATCAGTTCCTCATTATTTTCAATCAAAGCCGGATCTTCCAGACATCCGAAGACAATGATCGCTCCCCGTTTCTGAAAACGCTCCAGGCAATCCAGATCTTCTCCCTGTGCATACTTTTCTGATTCCAGAATGATCATTCCGGAAGATGAGTCTTGCTTTGAATGTATTCGTCCATGGATTTAACGGAAAACATATCCCACTTCACATAGTCCGCCCATCTCTTTACCTCCGTTCCCATAGCACCGGAAACATCGCCGATAAAAAGCACGCTTTTTTCCGAAATGAGTAAAGACAGATCCTTTCTTTCTGCCTTCGACTGTTCGATGACCTCTTTTCCGTCTGCTTTTCGCTCAGACAGACTGGCATTGGCATCATACTGGTTTGCCTGATCTCGCAGTACCATGGAAAACTGAGTCAGGAATAACAGTACAACCATCATAATCACAATACTGAAAAATTTTCTTTTTGAAACCATACTCTATTTTCCTGCCTCCTGTTTTCCGGATGCATCGCTCTGTTGCTGCGTTTCATTCGTTGCTTCACTCTGTTGCTGCGTCTCATCCTGTGTATCTTCGGCTGTCTCATCCTGCATCTTGTTCTGATTGTATCTGTAGTCTATCGCAAAATCATACTGATGATACATATTCTGCTCGATCTTATAGCAGATGAACTTATTGTCCTCATAATAGACCTTCATTTCATTCGGATAAAGCTCCATAAACGCCTGTGCCCAATAATACATTCTGGACATCACGATCCATCTTCCTTCTCCCTGATACATACCGATGCCGCCCACATTCGGCAGAGAACGGCTGGCTCCCTTTCTGGAGATCGACTGACCGCTCTTTGCATAAGAAACCGCATAATCGCCTGGAATTTTTTCAATAAAGAAATAAACCGTTTTGGTCGGAATGATGACTTTCGTATTTTTTTCCAGAGTTTCCATTCCACGCAGAAACGTAATCGTCTCATAATGCCATCCGTGATCCAGTCCCATCTGCGTCTCATCGTTCGCCGATACGATCATCCAGGTCTTATCTTCATTTTCATGGATAATATTGCTCAGGCAGGTGATCGCTCCATTCATCACAAAACCGCTGGAGAAATCGGACTGTTTGATCATATGATTCTGGAACATTCCCATCAGAACCGCTGCCGCAACAGCCAGCGACACAGCATTCCTTACCAGCGCAGTTTCCGCAACGGCAGCACCATATACAGCAGTCCGTCTGCCAGTGCCGTAAGAGCCGCACTGAGCAGATAAACATAATAAATACTGCATCTTGCTCCATCCATCAACGGCGCAGTCCAAACACGCCTGCACACAGCAAAATGGTCACGATCCACATACAGAATCCCATGGACATCAGCATC
>ENA-OQAZ01001392-OQAZ01001392.1-human-gut-metagenome-genome-assembly--contig:-NODE-1392-length-11615-cov-7.887796_pt1 | contig 11615 bp, 12 predicted proteins | sample MGYA00242737_ERZ504531 | MGnify/ENA primary metagenome ERZ504531 (study PRJEB26092, sample SAMD00036244) | human gut metagenome | host: Homo sapiens | study: EMG produced TPA metagenomics assembly of...
ATTTAGAGCTTGTTCTGACCATGCTGGCCGAAGCCTCCACTACGGATATTTCCAAGACTGCAAAGCCGCAGACCTTTGAAGAAAACAAGCAGGTTGCCAAACGCGGCGGCAAGGTGGCCGGCATTGCACGGCAGGCTCTTGAAGCGGAAACCGGCAAGCCCGTTATCACAGAAAAGAATGCGTTTGACTTCCAGCAGCTTGTGACCGACATTGTAGAAGATGCCGCAGAACTGCCAGAAAATCCCACCGAGAAAAAAGATAAAGACTGATACATAAAAAATAGCCGGACACAGCAACCCCAAGGCCACCGTGTCCGGCTATTTCTGTGTTGACAACGACACATTACTTTCACTGAAAATAATGTGCTATTGTCAAGCTGGTGGTATTATTCACCCGCAAAATCGAACCTCTGTCCGTCAAAGTCCGCATCAGTCATGTGCTTCAACTTTGCAATGGTGCCATTCGCAAGCCGCCGCATTTCCGTGTCCATGTCCGGCAGGGCGGTCAGCATCCGCGCCATCGTTCGGCGGCGGTCAGAGGTGTGGTACATACAGATCAAATTTTCTTCTTCCACGCTAAAATTCATGTGTCAGACCTCCATTTCGTGTTGCTTATTGCGGGCCGCTGCCTTTTTGAAATGAACCCCAAAAGTTAGACAAAAATTGAATTAAGCAGCTCCAACGGTCTGAATCCTGTACTGTACAGGGCTCAGACCGTTTAGTTTTAATTTGATTCGGCGATTGTTCCTATACCTTATACAAACTTTAAGGGGTGTTTTTAAACCGGGTCTTTTGAAAATTCAAAGAAAATTCATTTTCCCAACATTCCCCTCTACCTATAACAATCTAAAATGGATGTTTGGCAACCAGTTTTTCAAATTTTGTTGAACTGCCTAATTTTAGAATATAGATTTTGTTCGATTCCCACTTATAGAACCAGAGGAAAGCTGTTTTACAAAAGATTTTGAAACCCCCTACACTAATAGGAATCCGCAGGGCTGTTTTGGAATACAGTTTTGAAAATTTTTCAATTTAAGAAAAAAGAAAAACGGCAAAGCGAACCAAAATCCACTTTACCGTTTTGTGTCGATAACGCGATACGCATAAATTACTGTCTTGGGCTTTTCCAATAATTTTCCTTATGAGAAGATTGGAAAAAACAAGTTTATCCGCATCCACTGGATGCAGACTTGTCTTATTGCTCATCCTTTATTGAAAAGCCAGCTTCTTTCAGCTTTCAGATAACTTCTTCGCAGTTCTTTTTTCCAAGGTTACGCACACGCATAAGATCTTGGTATGATTTTGAAGCAAGATCATCAGTTGTACGGATACCTGCGCGTTTCAAACAATTAGAACTCGCTCTCCGGGAAAGTGCATCTTTTCTTAAGGTTTTGGGATGTATTTGGAGCTGGGCAGCTTAACAGACATTTTATCCCTGACAGCGTAAAACGTGATACAGGCCAGTAATGAAATGCTTGTAGCCGCTCCGATACAACTTCATCTAAAGAACGACCAGCTCTGTGTTTGAGTTTCTCCTACAAAAGTTTGTGATCCGTTAATGCTCCGCTTCTGTGCGCTAGTTCGGATGATGGGCCGGTACAATCTATTGGCAAGAGAATGAATGTCGTTGCGGTTCATATTATACTTGATTGCTGCCCGGTTCACGCCGCCCTTCTCTGCGTAGTTCAAAAGTGATTGACGGAACTGCATGGTTTGTGTTACGGTATTCATGGCGAATGCGCCGCCCTTTCTGTGCTGTTTTTGTGTAGCAACTTAACTGTACAACAGGTCGACGTGTTCATCTTTCTTTTTATTCAACTTTGTAACACATCTATTGTAATTCTACAAAGACATACGCTCTGTCTTTAGAAATACCATTGACTTTTTTTGCCATTCATGATAGTATTTTTGCAGATAAAGACATTTTCATGTACGATTATGTTAATTCATTAGGAAGGAGATAAAAGCATGGAATACGTTAAGCCCGCTGTTATTAATCCCGCGACCGTAAATTCGGCAAAGTGCGGCGATGGCCCGTGTGGCAGACCCTGCAGTGTGAACAGAGCCTAAAATAAAGCCATAAAGTCTATCAGAGGGTGCAGAGCAATCGTGCTGTGCCCTCTTTTTATATCTATGAAACGTCTTGAGATTCCATCTGAATTCAGAGCTACGGAGGTAGACAGTATGTACTACAAAATCAGGAATGATGTGTTGTTCCGAAAATATCAGGGACATGGCTATATAACAGACAATTCAGAATACGGCTATCGTATGCTCAATGATGCCCGTATATATCCGGGTGAAAAATATGTCTCTGCCAGTGGAGCTGTCATGTTGAGTATGCTGAGCAAATCTCCTCGCGCCATTGATGATATTGTTGGAGATTTGTCGCAAATCTTCACTGGTATCGAGTATGAAACGTTGAAACAAGATACCATAGAGTTTTTCGACTGGTTTGTAGATGAGGGATTTCTTAGTTGTGGTAAAACGGTCGACACTTGCACAGATCGATTTGTTGCAGATATCCTGAGACCGGACAATCGCAATCCGGCTCAAGATGGTATGGCAAGAAGTGACTGCACTGGTGGAGAAATCAGTCCAAATGATTTTCTTAGAAGCATCCATATCGAGATTGCTGATGCATGCAATGAGCGTTGCGTACATTGCTATATTCCAAATGAACGCAAAAACAACGCGATTGATCCCGCCTTGTTTTATCGACTCATCGAGGAAGGGCGGAAGATGAACATCATCCATGTTACGCTGTCCGGAGGAGAACCTCTTCTTCACAAAGATATTTTAGGCTTTTTGAAAAGATGTAGAGAACTGGATTTGTCTGTAAACGTTCTGTCGAATCTGACTTTGTTGACGGATGATATCCTATCGGAAATGAAGAAAAATCCTCTTCTCTCTGTACAAGTTTCCCTTTATTCTATGGATGCCACAGTGCACGATTCTATCACAAAGTTAAGCGGAAGCTTTGAAAAAACAAAAGCGGGAGTCCTTCGGTTGTGTGATTAAAATATCCCGGTACAGATATCGTGTCCTATCATAAAACAAAATAAAGACACCTATGTTGATGTCCTTCACTGGGGATGGGACCATAATATTGCTGTTGCAACAGAGCCGGTAATCTTTGCCGCTTACGATCATTCCGGCTGCAACCTTGCAAACCGCTTGTCCATCGAAGAAGTAGACGATGTCTTAACTGTGCAAATGCAGGAGGGGTATGCTGAATCGCTCCACAAGATCGCCATGGACAGAGAAAGTCTGACCGGAAATGATCCAATATGCTCTGTTTGCCGATATAGCTTCTGCGTTACAGCAAGTGGGACTGTATTTCCCTGCGCTGGCTGGCAGAACAATGTTATTGGAGACCTGAATCATCAAACCGTTCAGGAAATATGGGAAACCTCAGCAAAAATAAAGGAACTAAGACAAGTAAAACGGTCGCGGTTCTTACAGTGTGTTGACTGTAAGGACAGAGGCTACTGCACAGTCTGCATGATGTGGAATTCAAACGAGAATCCTGATGGAGCTCCGTTCAGAATCAACCAGTACCGTTGCAATGTTGCAGCTATGACCCACCGTAAAGTCGACAAAGCTTTACAGAGAATATCTTCTGCGAAAATAACATCCCGCTGACTTTGATACATATCTCTAAAGATTTTATATGGGAGTCGTGCCAATCATGGAAAAGATTATAATTAAGGATGCCTCTGAAAACAATTTAAAGCACCTAGATCTAGAAATTCCTTTGGACAAATTCACCTGCGTAACTGGTTGCTCCGGATGCGGTAAATCCTCCTTGGTATTTGATACGATCTACGCAGAGAGTCAGAGAGCATTTCTTGAGGGGATGACCGGTAATATTTATGGTCAGAAACTGATGAATAAGCCGAAGGTGGGTTCTATCGAAAATCTTCGCCCAGCTCTGAATATTTCTCAAAACTACTACAACGTAAATCCCCGTTCCACTATCGGCACCACTACAGAAATCTCCTATTATCTCAGATCATTATTTTCCATTGTTAATAGCAGCCAAACATCCAGCGTTTCAGAAAAATTGTTCTCGTCCAATAACCCAAAATCTTTTTGTCCTCATTGCTTTGGCCTCGGCGTTGAAACTGTCGTGTCCGAATCTCTCCTGATTCCAGACCGTGATATCACATTGAGAGACGGTGCAATTTTATATTTTAAAGGTTCACCGGAAAGCAAGGAGCAAAAGTATCTGGAAGCCCTATGCGAACATTATGGAATCGACATTGACAAAAAAGTCTCCCAACTCAGCGATTACGAGCTTCGCCAGTTGCTTTATGCTGATGACCAAATCCGATGCAAATTGGCCTATAAAGAGGGCAAACGAAAAAAGCAGCACTATGTAACACTTCGCGGAGCTATACCTGCTATATTGGAACGAATATCCGACAGTGATCCATCCGCCCCCTCAACTGTCTATGCAAAATATCTGGAGGAGATTCCTTGTCATGTATGTGGTGGGACCAAGCTACGCAAAGAAGTTCTGGAATACAAAATTGGCGGACTGAACTACGCTGACATCGAAAGCATGGAACTGACTGCTTTGCTTTCTTGGATACAGCAGTTTAGTGACAAGCGAATTTCTCCGTCCAAAAAAGAGTTTGTTGAGCAACTTGTAAACAGCATTCTTTGCAAATTGAACGCATTGATGCAACTTGACGTGGGCTATCTGTGCCTTAACAGACCCATTCCTACCCTTTCAGGCGGTGAAAGGCAACGAGTTCGGATTGCCACTCAGCTTACATGTTCCCTGAAGGGATTAATCTATATTTTGGATGAACCGTGTAAAGGGCTGCATTATAGAGATATAACCAAGGTTGTAACCGCTACTCGGAATTTAGTCTGCCGTGGAAACACCGTTATCGCAATAGAGCACAACAAACAGTACATCTCATCTGCCGACTGTATCATAGAGCTCGGGCCGGTTGGTGGACCCGATGGAGGACACTTAATCCGCCAGTCAGGCACCACCCCTACCACTGGTCATTCTCTTGCTTTTAAGCAGCCGTTAAATGCGAAAGACTATTTTGAAGTTCGTAACATCAATTTCAGAAATATTCGCAGACAGAATGCTCGTTTTCCTATTGGCGGAATCACCTGTATAACCGGTGTTTCTGGTTCTGGAAAATCGACCTTAGCATCGGTCATTGCAAGATGTTTTTCCAGAAAATCCGATAATGTTCATGGCACTGTTTATGGCGGAAAGAATATCCGGCGGGTCATACAGGTTAATCAGGCTCCCATAGGAAAAACACAAAGATCGACGATTGTTTCTTATCTGGAAATCTTTGATGAGATTCGTGCATTGTTTTCAAAGACAGACGCTGCAAAACAGATGAAGCTTAGTGCCTCGTCATTTAGCATGAACGTTAAAGGTGGGCGTTGTGAATGCTGCCAAGCACAGGCCTCCAGAAAATCGAACTCAACTATCTTCCCAACTCCTATATCACCTGCCCTGAATGCGGAGGAAAGCGATTCAACGATCAAGTGTTATCTGTGAAATACTGCGGAAAAACAATCCTGGATATTCTGGAAACACCAATCATTGATATTGTGAATGTGTTTAAAGAATCCAAAAAAGTCTACCAAACTTTGAGCAGCATGATCGAATTGGGTCTAGGATATTTAAAATTAGGTCAGATGTCCATGAATTTATCCGGAGGAGAGGCTCAGCGCGTAAAGCTGGCGAAAGCCTTGAGCTCTTCGTCCTATGGCAAAAATTTGTATATTCTTGATGAACCGACGTCCGGCTTGAATGATGTAGATATCGACAAATTCATTCAAGTTCTGTTTTCTTTGCAAAAGAACGGTGAGACAGCCATAATAATCGAGCATAATGTTGAATTCATTAAAACGGTTGCAGATCATATCATTGACTTTGGTATATCCGGCGGTGAATCCGGTGGAAAAATCGTCGCGCAAGGATTTCCGGAAGCAGTATTTGCCAACAAAGTCTCTTCGCTATACCGTCTGGATAAACTGACACATTAATGCACCTGTCAATTATGGGAGGAGAGCTTCAATGACTGCTGAAGGAAAGATTAAGCAATGCTCAATCGTGCTTACACGCGACTGTAATTTGCGTTGCACTTTTTGCTATGTAAAAAGTGCTGGATATGTAGCAGATAATCGAATCGAATACGATGATCTTAAAAGTATCGTTAATTTTTGCTGTGAAGCAAAAGTCAAGTATATATTCTTTACCGGAGGAGAACCTCTTACATACCCACATCTTCCGGAAATTTTGCAGTATATCAAAACAAGACGTCATCCCATAACAACTGCAGTTGCAACAAATGGTGTCTTGCTTAGCAACATAGAATTATGCCGGATGCTGATTGATAGTGGCCTCGGATATGTTGATGTATCTATGAAAGGAAGAAATCGGAAGGAATGGTGTGAAATGACGGGATATGATGGCACTGAGAAACAGCATCAGGCAATTCGTAATCTGGCTTCGTTGCCAATAGAGTTTACTTGTTCCATGGTGATAACCCCCGAGAATGTTCACTCCTTTTGCGAAGCTGTCCAAATCGCTCATGATAATGGTGCAAAGCAGTTCTCGTTCACATTCATCATCGACAACAATAATGCCGGGGACAAAGATCTGATTTACCTGCAAAAGCACGACCCCATAAAATTAGTCCGTGATTTCATTTCTCAAATTGATAAATTGAGCGATATTACAGATGAATGGTGGATCGAATACAGCTTTCCACTGTGTGTATATACGGAAGAGCAGCTAAAGCTTCTAAAAGGCAGGCTTGCTACACCCTGCCAGATTCATCTGAAAAACGCCGTAACATTCAATACGAAGATGGAATTGCTTCCATGTGATATGTATCTCTACCAGCCGTTGGGAAAATTCGGCAGGGACTTTTCGTCCTACCAAGAATTCCAGTCATTGACCGAAAATGCTATCTACCGTAAAACGATGGACGAAATCCGCAAGTTGCCATCTGACGAGTGCACCACATGCGAGCACTTTGATGTATGCCGTGGCGGATGCCCTGTTCTTTGGAAGAATTATTCGTTTGACTCATTGAAGAAATTTAAAAACCAAAAGTTTTTTCTATAAGTTTTAACAGAAATAACGTATAAATTTGAGTTTTTGGAGGATGAATTTCGGAATTTCGCGAGCCATGTTTTTGTCAAGCAATTTCATCTGTGTTCCGTAGTTGGAACAATTTCTCTGGTCAGATGGAATACCGAAATCAACATCTTCAGTCTGGATGTCTTTGCACAGTTTCTATTTCTCCAGTGCGTTCAGAACATAGTAGCGGACACATTCAATCATCAATAATTTCTCGCTTGTAGTGGATGCCCTCCCAAGATACAAAAAGCACCTCTGCCCATCGTGCTGTGCTGTCGCACAACATCGAATGGACAGGGGTGCCTGTGTTTTATTGTAGGCTGCTTTCTTGCGTTATGAATGCAAATGATGAAATTTAGTGGTAAGTTGGTGGTAAATCCACGTTGTTCCAGTATCGAACACCACGATTTCAAACGAAGCAAAGCCAATTTTTACGTTTTACTGGTCGATGGGCTTCATCGTGGGGATACTTTCCGAAATCAGTTTACAACGCTTCGTGATGCTTCACAATCGCGTTTTCACTTGCAATCCCGGTATTCATAATCCTTCGTGATTCGCCGCCATTCTCGTAGTTTTGCTGTCAATTTGCTGTCCTTGGAAGAATTTTGCTGTCAGACAAAACGCTCAGTAAGAGCCCTTCTTTGTTGCTTCAAAAAATATCCAGTGTAGCAGCCAAACGCTCAAATGATTCCTGTTTTTTCTCCTCAGTCGCTTCGGCATAAATGTCCATCGTGGTCTGAATGTCCTTATGCCCCATGACTGATTGGATGACCTTCAGGTTGGTTTCTTTTTCGCAAAGCCTTGTGCAGAACGTATGCCGCAGGTGATGTGCCGAAAAGTCCGGCAGCAGAACTGGCTCCCGATGCTGCTTCTTTGCTTCCACTTCTTCACCCGCATTGTAGTCCGCATGATGCGCTTGATGGCGCGGTTCACAGACTGCGGATTCGGGACGTTGCCAAAGCGGTTGCAGAAGATGAAGCCCGTCATGCCATCAATCTCCACATCGTTCCAGCCGGATTCTTTCTGTTCTTCATGCAGCATTTCAAAGGCATCCTTTACGGTATCAAACATTGGAATCGTCCGAATTCCTGCTTCCGTTTTGGGCTTTGAGATGTGCAGAACCGAATTGCGGCTTTCGCCCACCGGGTAATAGACCAGACTATGGTTGATGCTGATGGTGCGCCGCTCATAGTCCAGATCATCCCAGCGCAAGCCCAACGCTTCACCGATGCGACACCCTGTTCCCAGCAATACTGTGAACAGCGGCCACCAGTGACAGTAGACCGGGTGATTAGCGATATGCTCCATAAACGCTCGCTGCTGCGGAATTGTCAAGGCATGGCGCACACCTGTGGTTTGCTCGGAGCTTTTCTTGATCTCTGCCATCACACCATCCGTGGGGTTCTTGCGGACGATTTCATCCCGAACCGCCAGTTGAAAGGTAGGATGCAGCAACGTATGGACGCTTTCCAAAGTGTTCGTCTGCAAGCCCTGCTTGTCCAGCAGGTAATTATAGAACTGCAACACGTCCGAATACCGAATCTCTGCAATTTTCTTCTTGCCAAAAGTATCGCGGATGAAGCGGTCATACATATAAAGATAGTTGCTCCGGGTGGTCTGGCGTAGATTCGTTTTTAGGCTCATGTAGCGGTCAAATACAAAGTTGACCGTTGCTTTGCCCGCAACGTAAATATCCAGACCGTCCATCTGGTCTTTGGTGAGCTGTGCTTCCTTCTCCCGAAGGTTACAAGGTCATTTGCGTAGATGTACTTGCGCCGTCCCAGCGGGTCTGTGTAAGAATACGCATACCGCTTATCGGAACTGCGCTGCATCTCGCCTTTTCGCAGGGTACGTCCCCGCAAGTCTTTTCGTGTCGTTGCCATATCAATTCTCCTTCCCGAAAGAAGAAGGGCTTGATACTATTTAAGGTCAGACAAAACTTTGTCCAGCCCCTGCAAGACAACTTCTGTTACAGTCAGTTGATGTTGTTCGGCATAAGCGCAGATACGCTCATACAGGGCATCTTCCACCCGAATGCTCAAGGTTTTCTTTTTTGCATTTTCGGATTTCGGTCGTCCCATCTTTGCCATAGCTGCTCTCATGCCTCCACAACACCAGTATACTTTCCGTGTGACAGAAAGTCAAGCTGTAAAAAGCCCTCCTTGAAAATTCTTGCGAAAAATCGAAAGTTCATAGTCTGCTCATTGACATTCAGCCCTTGATTTGCTATTATAATGGTAACAACTCCCCCAGGCCTCTGCGCATAGCGTATGCACACTTGGGGGCGTTTTGCTTATAAAGGAGATTTTTCATGGCAGACAAGGACTTCAAAACGATAGACGAGCAGATTGAAATTCTTCGTTCACGCGGCCTTACCATCGAAGATGAAGCCGAAGCAAAAGATTTTCTCCTGCGGAACAATTATTATCGTGTCAGCGGCTATTCCCTAACGCTCCGCAAGAATGATGTTTTTGCGAAGTCTGCCACATTCCAGAACATCGAAGATATTTACAACTTCGACCATGAGTTCCGCCATATCATCCTGCACCACATCGAAACTATTGAGGTGCAGATGAAGTCTATCTATGCCTATGAATTTACAAAGGTGTATGGGCCGTTGGGTTATCTGGATGCCGCAAATTTCTCCAACCAAGCAAAACATAAAGAGATCATCGACAAGGCCAACCAGCAAAAACGGCAGCGGCTGGCTCATGAAGCATACTTAAAGCATTTTATTAACGACTTACATCAAGAGATTCCGCTCTGGGCATACGTTGATTTGCTGACGATTTCTGATATTTCTTTTCTTTACTCCATTTCGGAACGTCCGCTCAAAGAAACGATTGCCCATCGGTTTGGGCTTACCATGAATCGCGGCCCGGAAATTCTGGGGCAGTATATGCACAGTATGACGATCATTCGCAATCTCTGTGCACATGGAAGCCGCATTTATAACCGCCTCTTTGAGCAAAAGCCTTCCCTTAACAAGAAAGAACAGGCGTTGTTGATTCGCCGTGAAGATGGCACGATGGACAATGCGCATTTCTTCGGATTCTTCCTTATTATGAGAAGGCTTCTGCCTGCGGAGAATTTTGCAGAAATGAAGGAAGCGGTCATTGCTTTGACGGAAAAATATCCGTTTGTGCGAATGGATTATTACGGCTTCCGGGATGATTGGAAAGAAAAGCTCTGATTCTGCATAGAATAAAGGTGACTTCTCCCACGAGCTGCTATGCAGCGCAATACTGTGGGTGGTCTGTGGCTGGAGGAATTTTCCTCCGGCCTATTTTTATGCAACACAGAATAATTTAGAAAGCACGCCCTTTCTATCAGCTATTAGCTCCGTTCATTTCTAGCAGTAAGTTGTTTTATACTAGTTTTTGAGCAGTGACGTGCAGTGAGAAGAGCCGCTGTTAAAGGAAAATGAATATTTTATTCGTTACACTCCAAATAACCTGCCTCAATCACATGATCCAAACAGGAAGAACGACCATTTACTTTACTACTTAATAGAATTAATCCCCATTTTGCTCTTGACGCTGTCAAATAAAGAAGATTATATGCAGCATATCGAGTGAAGTTTTGAGAAATATCGCTCGTTCCAGAGGTTTGAGGGATTCTCCCTTCATCAACCCCCAAAAGAACAACCGCTTTAAATTCCATTCCGCTTGCAGAATATGGTGATAAAACAATATAATCATCTTCGGTGATGGACGACTGATTATCAAACAACATCAATGGTTTTGATATCCTGTTTTGAATATTCTGTACACCCTCTTCTGTTACCCATTGCGGGACAAAAGAAATAATTCCAATTTCACGGTTTTTACATTGTAATGTTTTTTTGCAAGAGTCGAGACATTCTGAAAGTTTATCTAATATTTCACTATCGTCCTTACACATATACAACACCGGTGTTCCGAATTTTTGCGCGTTGGACTCGGAACAAACATATTGCTCTTTCCCATAAGGATTCTTAAAACTGCCTTGAAACATCAGTGCACCAGATGCAGCAATCCTGCACAGAAGGTGGCAATTTGTGGAGAATTTCTGAAAACAGTATTATATCTCTTTTCTTCTGCATGAGAAAAAGCTGTTGCGATATAGTCTCTCTCAATGTCGCCCCTATCACCAATTGCTTGACTGTAATCAAGTGCGAAACAAATTGGTATGATTTTTTTTGTTGCATCTTTTGTTAAAAAGTGAAAAACGGTTTGCTCATTCAGACTAAAAAGATGCATTTCATCAACTAAAATATAGTCATAGCCAGACTCCTTTCGTTCTCTTCTCCAACGGGAGCGTTAAGTCTAGATAAGGCTTCTAACGTAACATCGTCAACGTCATAATTATTCATGCTATTGAGTTCAGTTTTGGTATGCATTGAAAAGCGTTGAAATACAAGTTGTTTTTCCTCCGGATTTTTTACATGGAAGTCCATTTTTTATGGACGGAAGTTCCAGATAATTTTTCGAAAGTACAATCCG
>ENA-OQAZ01001393-OQAZ01001393.1-human-gut-metagenome-genome-assembly--contig:-NODE-1393-length-11599-cov-5.932357_pt1 | contig 11599 bp, 15 predicted proteins | sample MGYA00242737_ERZ504531 | MGnify/ENA primary metagenome ERZ504531 (study PRJEB26092, sample SAMD00036244) | human gut metagenome | host: Homo sapiens | study: EMG produced TPA metagenomics assembly of...
GGCAGCGGCCCCCTGCTCTGCCCGCTCAATGGCCGGCAAAAGCAGGCTCCATACACTGGCTGCCAGCATAATACCTGCCGCCATGCCGCAGAGCATCCGCCGGGTGGCAGGCTCCCCGGTCTTCCGCAGCAGGAACACCCCCGCCGCACCAGCCGTGGTGCAGAGCATCGGCAGCAGCAATACCGCCGCCGTCAGAAAAATCTGTTCCAAATCGCACTCCCCCTTTTCCCGGTCTATGCCAGGGCGGCAGGAGGTGTGCAGAGAGCGACCCTAAACAGGATCTTCAAAAGGATTTCTGCAAAATTTCCTTGATCTGCTCCAGATCCTCTACAAAATAGATCCCCTGCTGGCGTTCCGGGAGGAGAGCCCTTTTCGATCATCCGGGCAAGCAGGCTTTCAGGCCATCGTAGTAACCATTCAGGTTATAGAGGATGCAGGGCGCATCCAGATGCCTGAGCGACACCTTGGACATCACCTCAGCGATCTCCTCCAGTGTGCCGGTGCCGCCGGGAAACGCAATAAACGCATCCCCCAGCTCGATCATCCTCGTTTTGCGCTCAGTCATATCCTTTGTCACGATCAGCTCCGTCAGCCCCTCGTGCTGCAGCTCTCCCTGCACAAAAAACTCCGGCTCCACGCCGGTCACTTTGCCCCCGGCGTTCAGGGTGCTTTCGGCGATCTCTCCCATCAGGCCGCAGCGGGAGCCGCCGTACACCAGCGCGTTCCCGCTCTCCCCGATCCACCTTCCCAGCTCCTGCACCGCCTGCTTCAGGGCCGGATCATTGCCCTCGTTTGCGCCCAGATATACCGTAATGTTCATTGTATTCTCCCCCAGTTTCGTTTTTGCCTTATTTTATCACGCTTTTCTCCGGCAGAAAAGAGGGCGGGCCGGTTTTCCTTGCAAATACCGCCGGACTGTGTTATGCTGAGAGGAAAAAGGGGGATTTTCCTTATGAAAACAGCATTGACCATTGCCGGAAGCGATTCCAGCGGCGGCGCAGGCATTCAGGCCGACATCAAGACCATGACCGCCAACGGCGTGTTTGCTCTGAGCGCCATCACTGCTCTGACAGCCCAGAACACCACCGGCGTGACCGGCATCTTTGAGACCACACCCGAATTTCTGGCCCAGCAGCTGGATGCGGTGTTCACCGATATCTACCCGGATGCCGTCAAGATCGGCATGGTGTCGTCGTCTGCGCTCATTGAGACCATTGCCAAAAAGCTGCGCCAGTACGATGCCAAGCACATCGTGGTCGATCCCGTGATGGTGGCCACATCCGGCTCCAAGCTGCTGCAGGACAGCGCCATCCAGATCCTGACCGGGCAGCTTCTGCCATGGCCGAGGTGGTCACGCCCAACATTCCGGAGGCTGAGATCCTGTCCGGCATGACCATCACCGATGCCGCCGGGATGGAGGCCGCTGCAAAGTGCATCAGCGAAAAATACGGCTGTGCCGTGCTCTGCAAGGGCGGCCACAAGGTGAACGATGCCGACGATCTGCTCTGGCGCAACGGCAGCGGCAAGTGGTTCCACGGCGAACGCATCGCCAACCCCAATACCCACGGCACCGGCTGCACCCTGTCCAGCGCCATTGCCTCCAATCTGGCAAAGGGCTATCCCCTGGATGCCGCCGTAGAGCGGGCCAAGGCATATATTTCAGGCTGCCTGTCCGCCATGCTCGATTTGGGCAAAGGCTCCGGCCCCATGGACCACATGTTCGCCCTGCGCGGCGAATTCGTGGAGCACTGAGCCACACAAAAAAAAGGGCGATGATCTCTCATACGCCCCAGAACAGGATTCCCAGTCCCGCCGCCAGCAGGATCATTCCGATGGGCGACGGGGCTTTTTGCGTCCGCTTCTTCCAGACAAAATGCACCGCCCATAAAACAGCGAACACAAGGATCGATCTCGCATCCGGTGCAAATCCATCCGCCAGCGTTTTGATGCCGCCCAGTGTGGAGAGTATCATGTTCAGCGCAGTTGCCAGGATCATGGCCACCACGCAGGGCCGCACGCCGGAGAGAAAGGCTTCCACGCCTGCATACTTCATCAGATTTTTCAACACTGCCGCGATCAGCAGGATGATGAAGAACGAGGGCAGCACCACACCCAGCGTAGCGATCAGCGCCCCCGGAAAGCCGCCCTGTGATGACCCGATAAAGGTTGCCATATTGATTGCCAGCGGGCCCGGGGTGGACTCGGAAACGGCGACAAAGCTCAGGAATTCTGCTTCGGTCAGCCAGCCATAACGCAGCACGGTCTCCCGCACCAGCGAGATCATCCCGTAGCCGCCGCCAAAGGAGAGCGCTCCGATCATCAGAAAATTGAGAAACAGCTGGAGGTAGATCATGCCTTCTCCTCCTTCTGCAGCTTTCTTAACAGGTAGAGTAGCACCCCTGCCGCCCCGCAGAGCAGGATGTAGTAGAGGGACGAGAAGGACACCGCCGCCACCGAGCAGCCCACCATGGCCGCCACGACACCGGCAACGATGATCCTGTTGAAGGCCGTACCGGACAGGCTTTTCAGCATCTTCATCCCCGCCGAAAGGATCAGATAGATGACGCAGACCTGAATGCCCCGGAACGCGCTTGCCACTGCCGACAGCTGCAAGAACCGGTCAAACACCAGTGAGATCAGGTAGATGACCACAAACGAGGGCAGGCAAACCGCCAGCGTGGATGCCGCAGCCCCTTCTGCCCCTTCGATCTTATACCCCACATAGGTGGCGCTGTTCACCGCCACAGGGCCCGGCGTGGACTCCGCAATGGCGACCATATCGAGAAATTCCTCCGGCTCAGCCACTGCTTGTCTTCCACAAATTCCCGTTCCAGCAGGGCCACCATTGCGTAGCCGCCGCCAAACGTGAACGCACCGATCTTCAAAAAAGTCCAGAACAGATCTCTTGTTTTTTTCATACACTTCACCTCGCTGCCTGCCTATTATAGCATAAAGCAACGCGGAGTGCTATAATTGCGCATGCATTGATAAAAACAAATGCCGAAAGCCCGCATGAATACAGGCTTTCGGCATTTTGGTCCATTACTCGAGCTCGGTAAGTTTAGATTCTTGCTAAACAAATTTGTTTAGTGAATCTATCCTTGAATGTTCACTTTTCCATGAGATTGCTGTGGTGGATGTGGATTGCTGATTTTTTAGTATCAGGATAGTATCACATACTTCAATCTCCATACCCTTAATTATTCCACTGTATTCTCAATTGGCTCTAGCGGCATTTTTTCTCGTTCTGCTTGCATTTTACTTAGTAGCGGTTTTATCGCTTCTCTTAGTTCTTCATCCAAACCAAACAAAAAGTCTTTCATAACATTAAAACGAATCATACGATTTGTATGTTTGTTTAGTCCTTCTGATGATGCCAATTTATATTTTTTTAACCAATCAAAAAGTTTCTTTTCTGTGTCTGTAATATTTCCCGTTAAATCCATATCATTGTCGAATACTGCATACAACTCAACAAAACTTTTCAAATTCTGTAAATTTTCAGCTGTAATGCCTATTTTATTACGTTGCATATAAAACACCACTGAAAACAATGTATACAGTTGCGTTTTTTTCTTTAAAAATTTGGTCACATCATCTGACACAAAAAATTGAGAAATCTGTTCAATAGCATTATTTATAGCTTCTTTATCTGTTTCTGCATCCTTATATCCTGCTTGTAGTTCCTCATACGCTTGATTCAATGCAGTTTGGTCAGTTTGATCAATTATACCATTTCGATATAACAAAATCAATGACGCACAAAATTCCACATCTTTCATACGTTTAATGTCTGTTGTTGTAAACAAATGTCTTTCTTCCATATTGGTGCATCCGACAATTCTCGCGCTAAAGATGCAAATTCTCCAGACATACTATTACGTTTTTCTTGATCATTCAAATTATAATCCGTCAAATTAAGCCGGTTAAACATAGTAATAATGTCTTCTCTTGTTGCAGACGGATCAATATCTATCACCATTAACTGATACAGCCAAAAATTCTTTTTATCCTCAGATTCAAGATCTTTAAAATATTTATTTCCATATTTTTCTTTGGCCGATTTATCCAAAAGGAACTGCGTCTTCAGCTTAAAGTCGTTGTTTACAAATGAACAAAGCGCTTTTATCCTCTGCTGTCCATCTACAATATGTGTAATAGACTCTCCTGTTTCCGCATCTGTATCAGCTTTCCAAAAAAACAATACTGGAATAATCAAGTTTAAAAGGACAGTTTCCACCAATCGAACTTTGTCTTTTTCTCCCCAAACTGACCTACGTTGATAAGATTCATCTACAATCAATGTTTTCTCTTCGAACATTTTGGAAATGTCTTTAATGCTTTTTCTATTGTCTGTGTAATTAAACACTTCACTTTTCCTCCAGTACTCGACGTGCATTTGATATGCCTATTATTTGATACTCTTGTAAATCATCCCAATTTCGATATATTCTATATGTAACAGGATGTATAAATCCAAGCTTATCCTGCAATTCAACATTTATAGGTCTACACAAATTCTCCCATTCTTTTCCCGCTCCTTCAATTTTCAACAAATCTTTTTCATTAATATATCCTCTATATATTGATTTTGTTATACGGTCATAATATCTCGTGTTATATTTCAACTTTTTACTTTTTCTTGCCTCATCCCAAAAATGCTGATACAATCGTTCGGAGACAATTGCTATATCAATATCAGAGGAAGGCGTATTGGGTTCTTCATCATGAAAAGGTTTAAATAGTTTATTCGGAGACAAGCTATATCCAACTTTTGCACTACCAACAATTTGCAAACTGTGAAAGCTTATTCCCAACTTTATTGACACTATTTCTTTAAAATAGTCCATTTTATCAACTATTTCTTCCGGAGGAATATGAAGATATTCTGAAAAATACCAATTTCGAGATTTAACAATATGCTTAAAATAAAATTCCTCGGGCTCAAGCGTCATCAAATCTTTCTTTAATTCTACTTGACCTTCCATTATCTATTCACCAGCCATTTATATAATTCGTCTGCAATTCCGTATGCCAACAAATACGGCACACCATTTCCAACTGTCTTAAACTTCTTTGAAATCGGTAGTTCTGCTGGAAGTTCAAACCATTTCGGAAGAGATTGTATTGCAAGTGCTTCTGCAACACTAATTCTCCTTGGCAAATATGGATGCAAATGGACTTCGTTATTACCATATGCTGCTGTGGGAGAATATCTCCATCGATGTAGCCGCTTAAATGATTTTCCTTTTACTGCTCCCTCCTCTATATTGTAATATTTTCTCCTATTTTTAATTTTAAAAACATCTTTTTCGTTTGGATGATTTAACACATCATTCTTCTCAAACCAATATTGCACCGTAAGTTCTTCTATTATATTAGCGGGCTTATTTAGCTCACCATTTTCCACAAAAGGAACTGTACGCGGCCAAGAGCATCGATTTATATCATTTAGATTATATTTATGATTGCTTCCAATCTTATAATCGATTTGATTACCAAAAACTTTTTTTCTAAAACCTATCAAAAACAGCCGCTCTCTATACTGCGGAGCTCCATACTCTATAGCGTTTTCTACTGCGTCAAATAAGACATATCCACTCTTTTCGAGTCTGCCCTTTAGCTTCTCATAAAATTCTCGATGTTTTTGGGTTCTATATAAGCCTTTTACATTTTCAAAAACAAAGAAATCCGGTTCACGGCAAACAATCAAGTCAACATACACAGATGTTAACTGCCCATTTACACCTGTTTCTCCTTCGTTTTTTCCCGCAACAGAGAAATCAGGACATGGTGGTCCTCCAATAAATCCTATCAATTTATTCGTCCTGTCATTGTACCGTGGAAATCTACTATACCAATTTTCATCGGATAAAAAATTTCTAATGTCCTCATTACTATAGCCATACTGTGGTAACTTTTCATTATTACGCCGAGCATATTGATATACGTTCAAAAATTGTTTATTAAATTCATTAACAAACACAATATCAAATCCTGCTTCTTCAAAGCCCAAGTCCAAAAATCCTGCACCAGAGAAAAAAGAGTACACCTCTATCGGTTTTCCTGCCATTTTCTTTAAAACCACTTTCCGATTGATATGACGAGTTCTCACCTCGCCTCAAATTCAATTCTTAAACTCGGATCACTCTCCACTTCAAGAACAATCTTGTTATATCGCACAATAATCTCTGAAAGAGTTGAATTGCGCTTTCTTTCATCAAAAAAGCTATGTTCGTATATGTTTGATGATAAAAATTGCTGAACGTCCCATACTTCCACACGGCCAGCCAATCCAGCATCCTCTGCCAAATTCAAAGCCGTATGAACTCGCTCAAAAATCGTTATAATTACTGGGTGGCATCCTGCTCGCAAATTAGCTTTACACTTTTCTATCAACAGTGCTCCCGGCATAGTTGTACAATGCACAATTGTATTTTGAATTACGAAATCACCATTTCTGTCTGTCGGTGCATCAGCTACAGAAGCTCCATGGATTTCAAATGAGCCCTCCGGCATAATCATACATAATTTAGCTGCCACCAAATGTTGCAGCACCGTTCCAAGGTACTGCGTTCCGGGGTTTTGTCTCTGCCGCTTCTTTGCCTGTTCAAATAATTCATCTAAATTTGCACCAATTGTCTTTGATGTATCCGCCGTTAATATAAATGGCTGATTTCTAAAATATTCTCGAATCTGCTCTGCCCAAAATTCTTCTACGGCAGCGAGATCAACGGCTTCTTCTATATGCCACTCATTGAGGAAGTCAACATATTTTATCATAAGACCCATGCTTCCTCTGCTTGTTCTTCCTCCCTCTGCAGACAACTGTTGCGTAATTCCATGTTCTTTCAAGATTTTCCTTAAATTTGCCCCACCAAGTCCAGCTACTTGCCCTTTACTGCTTGTCTGAAAATCATCAGAATTTAACGGAAATTCTTTATCCCGAACAAGACGAGTAAACTGTATTACAAGTGACAGTGGTCCCTTCGTGGCAATATTATTTTGTGTTTGAAATTCTCTCAATCTATCTTCTGCACTTTTCATTGATATACTGCCTCCGCAATCTTAGCTAAAAACCGCTTTCCCAAAAATTCAGCAACCGGTTTTGCCACTGCATCCCCCATCGCCTTATATCCATCATTTTGGCTTCCCGGTAATTGAAAGCTATCTGGTGCTCCCATAAGACGTGCCGTTTCGCGCACTGTTAACAGTCTAGCATGCACTGTCCCATCTTTTTTTACCACCAAATATTGCTTACTGCTTCCACCTTCTGGTGTTCGAAGACATCCCGCAATTCCATCAAATCGAAGTTCCAGTTGTTGTTTTCCATTGCGAGTGCGCCTATATCCAGTAGCATACACTGTATCTAACATATCAAGTTTTTGCTGATGCTTTGGAGGCACTAATCTTAGCGCTTCATCTTTATCGAATTGAGTTTGTTCTTCCACAACATCTTTAAGCATCAATTTTCTTCGAGCGGGTTTTTCTGTATACCACCAAATCCAGTCCGGAAGATTTTTCCCAAGCTTTACTGCCACTTTATTATGAAGCCAGCAGGGTTCATTCCGAACTATTTCTTTCGGAATCTCGCATTCCTTTTGAACCGCTATGACAAAAACCCTCGGTCTTGACTGCGGCACAAAATGAGATGCATTTAATACGATTGCTCCACAACGGTATCCACGCTCCACTAATGACATATGGAGAGCCCTATAATTGTCTCCACCATTAGTTGACAGCAATCCTAGAACATTCTCCAACAGTAAAATTTTGGGCTTATTAGGCATTTCATCTAAAACACGTAGCCATTCCCATACCAATCCACTACGTGATGCATGAATTCCACCTAAAGATCCTGCTAAAGACAAATCTTGGCACGGAAAGCTTGCCCACGAGAGATTCGCAAATGGAAGATTTTTCCCATTTATATTTTTTATATCATCAAGTTTAAAATAACCATCACCAAAATTCTCTTTGTATACGGCTGCCTTCTGTTCACTAATATCATTAGCCCAAATCGGTTTGAACATACCTTTCAAACCATATGCTACCAATCCACTCCCCGCAAAGAATTCGTGCATTGTCCAAGGAGCATTTGATAAATCCACAAGGTTATTTTGAAAGCAGGAGCTCTGATTCATTTTCCTTCCTCCTGTTATCGTTCGTACAGCATGCTGTAATAGTTAAACTCTCTCAGTATTGATTATATTATTTTTTATTTAACACGTCAAGTCCACGCAAAACCATTTATCGTCATTTTTGCAAACAATTTGCTGTGAGCGTTTTAATTATCTGACTTTCCATATAGCAGACCCCCGCCAACATCCGCTGGCGGGGGTCTACTACGCTTACAGTTCTACGCTGTTCTGCCTGTTCTTCTTCTGACTTCTATCCGCGGTCTGCTCCTGCTCCCTCATAAGCCCAATGACCTGCTGCATCTTTTCGGCACCGAAATAGTCCCACACTCGCTTGAAATCACGTTTCATCGCATAGAACTGAGAGTTTTCAGCCTCCACCTCTTTCAGCCGCTGGCTTAGATGATGGGTAGCTTTCTTCTCGTCCTGATAGAAATACTGGTACTTATCCCTCTCGTTCTTAACCTCCCAGTACTTCCGATGGAGGGCAAAGAGTACCTTCACCAACTTCTGGATCAGCGGCATGGCCTTTTTCTCCCGGTAACTCTTGCGGTCTCAAACGTGGCTGCTTCCGGCACCCATTCCTCCGGCCGCTGGGAGTACTGCGCTGACAGGTTTTCCAAACCTTCCATGATGGGAGCCAGCTTGTTCAGCTTCTGGTAGGTCAGCTCTGCTTTCTGTACCCGCTGTTCAGCGGCTTCTACGGCTGTCTGCGCTGTTTCCAGCTGTTCCTGCATCTCGGTCAGGTCGGTCTGGCACTCCTGCTTGGCAGCTTCCAGAGCCGCTACCTCTTTACTACGCTCCTGCTTTTTGAAGTCCAGCACAGACAGGTGTTCTTCGTGGGTGCCTTTCTGTTCCCACTCGATGCCGTGCCGCTCCATCACGGCAGCAAGCTGCTCCTTCTCGGCGTTGATCCACTGGTTCAGCTCGGATTCCCGTTTGGAGCCACCTGCAAAGCCCAAGGCCTTCAGAGCCTGCTTCAGGGAGACCTTGGTGTCCAATCCTTTGCCTTTCCAGCCGGACACATACGGCACGAAGTCAATGTGCAGATGGGGCGTAGCTTCATCCATGTGGAGGAATGCTCCGAACACCCGCAGTGTCGGGTTACGTTCTTGGAAGCCCTGCATATACTCGTCCAGCAGTTTCTTTGCCAGTGCGCCGTTCTCGGTCAGGACACCCATATCATCTTTGTTGCCGATCTGGACGATCAGCTCATGGAAGAGTTTTTCCTGTTTGCCTGTCCGCAGGTGCTCATAGTAGTCGGTGATACAGCGGTCCTTGCGCTTCTGCTTGGCATTGTAACGCTTCACTGCCTTGTCAAACAGTTCGTGGTACACCTTCTGAATCGGCTCATCACGGTACACGACATTCAGGCTGCTGCGCTCCGGGTCTACGTTTTCAGCGGTGAAACTTCTCCGGTTATGGTTGAGGGAGCCGGGACCCCGCATTGCGGAAATGGTTCTTTTCAATCGCACGTCCTTTCTCTGTGGAAGTAACTGGTGCCGGACACGGCATAGGCTTTGTTACTTTCGTCGAAAGTAACGCAAAAGCACTTTTGACAGACGTTCCGTCCATCAAAAGATGCCTTTGCGCTGCCGGGGCCTTCGTCTGCGGACGGGGGTTCGCTGCATCTCGTCGCTGCCCGGTCCAACACCACCTTCCTGCGTGATTGCATTCACAGGAGCGTGACACGCTCCTGTCCTCTGCCAATAGAGGAACTCACCAGCGGAAGCTTTCTGGCACGCCTCGTTTGTCCAGATACTCCTGCCGAGCCTGCTCCCGCTGTTCCTCGGTTGGTGCTGTCTTGTACTGGGCATACAGCTCATGCCGCAGCATCGCATCCAGTTTTTGCTCCAAGCCCTGTTCAATAATCTCTTCGTACTCATTTTCGCCGCTCAAATGATAATGCAGCAAGGCGACGAAAAGTTCCTGCGAAATCTGCACATTTTTCATCGTTATCACCATCCCGTGTCGGTTGTGTCGATTGTGACGGTATTTTACATAGTAGCAAAAATACCGTCACAACCGTCACGAATCGTCACGCCCCAGAATTTTCCAGCGTTAATTTGACCACCCTGCCTCATGGGTGCGCCTGCTTTCGTACCGAATCCCATAGTCGTTGTAGAGCCTGTCGGCACTCACATTCAGCTTCCGGGTCAGGATGTTTGCCTGTATGCTCACACCCGGCAGACGTTCCAGCAGCTCCGTGGGCGTACCGCTCCACTCTGGATGTTCCGGGCTGAGCATCTTTGCCACCGCTTCCAGAAGCGGGTCGGGCGGCAGCTTCCAGAGTTCCGTTTCGGCTCCTTGGAACTCCCACACGCAGCGTTCCCGGTCAAACTCCAATGTCAGCTCCTGATCCGGCTGGTCACGCCCCACGATGTCCAGTAGTGCGGTGTTGTCCGTGCGCCGCTTCTTCTGCATGATGAACGCGCCATCCGCTGCACCCAACAGACCGTTGGTGCCGGAGATCATATCAAAGCTGTCCTCGGCTTCCATCTTCCGGGTGTGATGAACCACCAGCAGGCAGATGCCGTACCTGTCGCTGAAAGTTTTCAGTTTGGTCACGATCTCGTAGTCGCTGGCGTAGCTGTATCGGTCACCGCCGATCTCCCGCACCTTCTGCAGGGTGTCGATGATGATGAGCCGTACATCCGGGTGCTCCCGGATGAATCCTTCCAACTGCTGGTCAAGTCCCTCGCTCACGGACTTAGCTTGCGTTGCGAAGTAGAGATTGCTGGTCTCCTCTACCCCGAACATCCGGGAGAGCCGCCGCTGCAGCCGGGCGTAATCGTCCTCCAATGCCAGGTAGAGGACGGTACCTGATGCACCTCGTACTCCCACAGCGGAAGCCCCATCGCCACATGGTAGGCAAGCTGCCCCATGAAGAAGGACTTACCCACCTTGGGCGCACCTACAAAGAGGTAGGTGCCGCTGTACAGCAGGTCGTTCACGATGGGTTTCCGAGGTGGATACACCGTGTCGTACAGCTCGGTCATTGATATCGTGTTCAGCCCGAAATTGTTTGACTTTTTCGCGGCTTGCAGATTGATTTGCTTGCCCGAATTTGTTATAATATTGGTGTTGATTTTTGAGGACGACTGTACCGCATCTGCGCCAACAGATGCACCCGGTACGGTCGTTTTTCTATTATCCGTCATTCGCATTCCTCCTTAAGTCCGTTCAACGTCAGAGTTACCATTTGCAGGGTCTCCAGCAAGTCCGGCGGAACTTCTTCATCCACGGCCAGCCGCTGCAATTCCTGATAGATTAGCTTCATCTGGTCTCGCAAGGTTTGTAGACCCTTGGGTTGCCTACCACGGTGATTTCCCGGTCAGTCAGGCGGCGGATGATATACTCCTGCTTGGTCAGGCCGGAGAGTTTTACCTTGGCTTCCAGAACCTCGTCCTCTTCCGGGGACATTCGGAAGGCTACCACCTTGTTCCGCCAGCGGCCTTGCT
>ENA-OQAZ01001396-OQAZ01001396.1-human-gut-metagenome-genome-assembly--contig:-NODE-1396-length-11584-cov-2.605743_pt1 | contig 11584 bp, 26 predicted proteins | sample MGYA00242737_ERZ504531 | MGnify/ENA primary metagenome ERZ504531 (study PRJEB26092, sample SAMD00036244) | human gut metagenome | host: Homo sapiens | study: EMG produced TPA metagenomics assembly of...
AGGAAGCGAAGTTGGTACAATCGAACTTAGCGATGCTGTATTTGGTGTAGAAGTTAATGAACACTTAGTACATCAGGCAGTTTTAAGCAGCTTGCAAATAACCGTCAGGGAACACAGAAAGCTAAAACTCGTTCAGAAGTTAGCGGTGGCGGTAGAAAGCCATGGAGACAGAAAGGAACAGGTCATGCAAGACAGGTTCAACAAGATCTCCACAGTGGACAGGCGGCGGAGTTGTATTTGCTCCAACACCAAGAGATTATTCATTTAAGATGAATAAGAAAGAAAAGAGAATCGCTCTTAAGTCAGCTTTGACATCAAGAGTTAACGAAGGAAAATTAATCGTAGTTGACGAACTTAAGTTTGAAGCTCCTAAGACAAAGGAATTTGCTAAGGTTATGGCAAACTTAAATACAAAGAAAGCATTAGTAGTATTAAACGAAAACGATGCTAACACAGTTAAGTCAGCAAAGAATATTCCTACAGTAAAGACTGCTTTAACAAACACTATCAATGTATATGATATTCTTAAATATGATACAGTAGTAGTTGAAAAGGCAGCTGTAGCAACAATTGAGGAGGTGTATGCATAATGGCAGACCTTAAATATTATGACGTTATTCTTGCTCCAGTAATTACTGAAAAGAGCATGAACGCTATGGCAGATAAGAAATACACATTCTACGTACACACAGATGCTACTAAGACTCAGGTTAAAGAAGCAGTTGAAAGAATGTTTGAAGGAACAAAGGTTGCTAAGGTTAACACAATGAACTTAGACGGCAAGACACGTAGAAGAGGATATGTTACAGGAAAGACAGCTAAGAGAAAGAAAGCTATCGTTCAGTTAACAGCAGACAGTGCAGATATCGAAATCTTCGCTGGTTTATAAAATATAGAATTTTAGTATGTAAGCATTAAGCGCTCCGCTTTAAATGTTTACGCAAGAAGATATTTGAAAGGAGAAAGAAAATGGGAATTAAGACATTTAACCCATATACACCTTCAAGAAGAGCTATGACTCAGCTTGATAATGCAGAGATTACAAAGTCTACACCAGAGAAGTCTTTAACAGTATCTCTCAACAAAACAGCTGGTCGTAACAATCAGGGTAAAATAACAGTTAGACACCATGGTGGTGGTTCTAGAAGAAATATAGAATTATCGACTTTAAGAGAAACAAAGTTGATGTACCTGCAACAGTTAAGAGTATCGAATATGATCCAAACAGAACAGCAAACATCGCATTAATTTGCTACGCTGACGGTGAAAAATCATACATCATCGCTCCTAACGGATTAAAGGTAGGAGATGTACTTATGAATGGCGAAAACGCTGAAGTAAAAGTAGGTAACTGTTTACCACTTTCAGCTATCCCAGTTGGTACAGAAATCCACAACATTGAGTTATATCCAGGTAAGGGTGGACAGTTAGTTCGTGCTGCCGGAAATACAGCTCAGTTAATGGCTAAAGAAGGTAAGTATGCAACATTAAGACTTCCTTCAGGAGAAATGAGATTAGTTCCAATCGTATGTCGTGCAACAATCGGTACAGTTGGAAACGTAGAACACGGTCTTGTAAACATTGGTAAAGCAGGACGTAAGCGTAATATGGGTATCAGACCTACAGTTCGTGGTTCTGTTATGAACCCTAATGACCATCCACACGGTGGTGGTGAAGGACGTGCACCAGTAGGACGTTCAGGACCATGCACACCTTGGGTAAACCGGCACTTGGTTTGAAGACTCGTAAGAAGAATAAGAAGTCTAACAAGATGATCATTAGAAGACGTGACGGAAAGAACATGAAATAAGGAGGTAGAAACTAATGGCTAGATCATTAAAAAAAGGCCCATTTGCGGATGAGAGCTTATTAAAGAAAATTGACGCTATGAACGAATCAGGCGATAAGTCAGTAGTAAAGACTTGGTCAAGACGTTCTACAATTTTCCCACAGATGGTTGGACACACAATCGCTGTCCATGATGGTAGAAAGCACGTTCCAGTATATGTTACAGAAGATATGGTTGGACATAAACTTGGAGAATTTGTTTCTACTAGAACTTATAAAGGACACGGAAAAGACGAAAAGAAGGGTAGATAATATCCTGTAGATTTTGAAAGGAGGTCTCATCTATGGCAAGAGGACATAGATCCCAGATAAAGAGAGAAAGAAATGCTAATAAAGATACTAGACCATCAGCTAAGTTATCATATGCTAGAGTGTCAGTACAGAAAGCATGTTTCGTATTAGATGCCATCAGAGGTAAAGATGTTCAGAGTGCTATCGGTATTCTCACATACAACCCAAGATATGCATCAAGCGTAATTTTGAAATTATTAAATTCAGCAGTTGCTAACGCTGAAAACAACAACAATATGGATGTTAGTAAACTTTACATTGCAGAGTGCTATGCTAATGCAGCTCCTACAATGAAAAGAATTAAACCTAGAGCACAGGTAGAGCTTATAGAATCTTAAAGAGAAACAGCCACATTACATTAGTGCTCGATGAAAGATAAGATAGGAGGCAAAGTATGGGACAGAAAGTTAATCCTCATGGATTAAGGGTCGGAGTTATTAAGGACTGGGACTCAAAGTGGTATGCTGAAGCTGATTTCGCTGATAACCTTATTGAAGATTATGAAATCAGAACATACCTTAAGAAAAAGTTATACAGCACAGGTGTTTCTAAGATTGAAATCGAAAGATCATCTGACAGAGTAAGAGTTAATGTTTATACAGCTAAGCCTGGTCTTGTAATCGGAAAAGGTGGCGCTGAAATAGAAAAGGTTAAAGCAGAAGTTCAGAAAATGACTGATAAGAAGTTATTTATGGATGTTAAGGATGTTAAGAGACCTGATAAAGATGCACAGTTAGTAGCAGAAAACATTGCTGCACAGTTAGAAAACCGTGTATCATTTAGAAGAGCTATGAAGTCATGCATGTCAAGAACAATGAAGACAGGCGCTTTAGGAATTAAAACATCTGTTTCAGGACGTCTTGGTGGAGCTGATATGGCTCGTACAGAGTTCTATAGTGAAGGAACTATTCCACTTCAGACATTACGTGCTGATATCGACTATGGTTTCGCTGAAGCTGATACAACTTACGGAAAAGTAGGTGTAAAGGTTTGGATTTACAATGGCGAAATACTTCCAACTAGAGAAGGGAGCGATAAATAATGTTAATGCCAAAAAGAGTTAAACGTAGAAAACAGTTCCGTGGTTCTATGAGAGGTAAAGCTACAAGAGGAAATAAGATTTCTTATGGTGAATACGGTATCGTAGCAATGGAACCGGGATGGATTAAATCAAATCAGATTGAAGCTGCCAGAATCGCAATGACACGTTATGTAAAGCGTGGTGGTAAGGTTTGGATTAAGATTTTCCCTGATAAACCAGTAACAGCTACACCTGCTGAAACTCGAATGGGTAAAGGTAAGGGTGCTCTTGAATACTGGGTAGCTGTAGTTAAGCCAGGTAGAGTTATGTTTGAAATCGCAGGCGTACCTGAAGAAACAGCTAAAGAAGCTTTGAGACTTGCAACCCACAAACTTCCAATTAAGTGTAAGGTTGTTTCACGTGCAGATTTAGAAGGCGGTGATAACAGTGAAAATTAAGACATATGTAGAAGATTTAAGAACAAAATCAGCTGCAGAATTAAACGATGAATTAGTAGCTGCTAAAAAGGAACTTTTCAATTTAAGATTCCAGAACGCAACAAACCAGTTAGATAACACAAGCAGAATTAAAGAAGTAAGAAAGAACATTGCCAGAATCCAGACTGTTATAGTTGAAAAGGCAAATGCTGCTGAATAGTTAGAGGTTAGTCCCCCAGCCGGCACAGGCCGGTGGAAAGGTTATGAAAGGAGAAATTGTTGTGGAAAGAAATTTAAGAAAAACACGTACAGGTAAGGTTGTTAGCGACAAGATGGATAAGACAATCGTTGTAGCTGTAGAGGATCATGTAAAGCATCCTTTATACAACAAAATCGTTAAGAGAACTTACAAATTAAAAGCTCATGACGAAGAAAACCAGTGCGGTATCGGTGATACAGTAAAAGTTATGGAAACAAGACCACTTTCAAAGGATAAAAGATGGAGACTTGTTGAAATTATTGAAAAGGCTAGATAAGGTCTTTATAGGAAAAAGGAGGAATACAGCATGATTCAACAGGAAAGTAGACTTAAAGTTGCTGATAATACAGGCGCTAAAGAATTACTTTGCATCAGAGTAATGGGCGGATCTACTAGAAGATATGCGAACATCGGTGATGTTATCGTTGCTACTGTTAAAGATGCAACACCAGGTGGAGTTGTTAAAAAAGGTGACGTAGTAAAAGCTGTAGTAGTACGTACTGTTAAGGGCGCTCGTCGTAAAGATGGTTCATACATCAGATTTGACGAAAATGCTGCTGTAATTATAAAAGATGATAAGACCCCAAGAGGAACTCGTATTTTTGGGCCAGTTGCTAGAGAATTAAGAGACAAACAGTTTATGAGAATTGTATCTTTAGCACCTGAAGTTTTATAGGAGGTATGCATAAATGTCAGCTATGAAAATTAAAAAAGGTGATACAGTAAGAGTTATCGCTGGTAAGGACAAAGGAAAAGAAGGTAAGGTTTCTTCAGTAGATCTTAAGAAGAATACTGTAACAGTCGAAGGTGTCAACATGCATACAAAGCACACAAAACCAAGTGCACAGAACCAGAATGGTGGCATCGTTACTCAGGAAGGACCTATCAATGCTTCTAACGTAATGCTCGTTGTTAAAGGACAGACAACTAGAGTAGGATTTAAAGTAGAAGACGGAAAGAAAGTTCGTATTGCCAAGAAAACTGGCGAAGTTATTGATTAATTAAAGAGAGGAGGTCCAAGACGTGAGTAGACTTAAAGAGACTTATTTAAATGAGATTAAGGATGCAATGCAGAAGAAATTCGAATACAAGAACGAAATGCAGATCCCTAAACTTGATAAGATTGTTATAAATATGGGTGTTGGTGAAGCTAAGGAAAACCGTAAGGTTTTAGATACAGCTGTAAAGGATCTTGAAACAATTACAGGACAGAAAGCAGTTGTTACAAGAGCTAAAAATTCAGTAGCTAACTTCAAGTTAAGAGAAGGACAGCCAATCGGATGTAAAGTAACTCTTAGAGGAGAAAAGATGTACGAATTTTTAGACAGATTAGTAAATCTTGCTTTACCTCGTGTAAGAGACTTTAGAGGTGTTAATCCTAATGCATTTGATGGAAGAGGAAATTATGCTCTTGGTATCAAAGAACAGATTATTTTCCCTGAAATCGAATACGATAAGGTTGATAAGGTTAGAGGTATGGACATTATTTTTGTTACTACAGCTAACACAGATGAAGAAGCTCGTGAATTATTGACATTATTTAATATGCCATTTGCAAAGTAATTAGGAGGTAGATCCATGGCTAGAACTGCTATGAAAGCAAAACAGCAAAGAAAAGCTAAATTCTCAACACAGGCTTACAACCGTTGTAGAATCTGTGGTCGTCCACATGCTTATTTAAAAAAATACGGAATCTGCAGAATTTGCTTCCGTGAATTAGCATACAAGGGACAGATACCAGGCGTTAAAAAGGCAAGCTGGTAAGAGAAATTTGAAGGAGGAAATTTAACTATGACTATGAGTGATCCAATCGCAGATATGCTTACAAGAATCCGTAATGCTAATACTGCAAAACATGATACTGTAGATGTTCCTGCATCAAAGATGAAAATAGCTATTGCTGAAATTCTTTTAAATGAAGGATATATCAAAAAGTATGAAGTTTTAGATGAAGAAAACTTTAAGAATATCAGAATCACATTAAAGTATGGTAAAGATAAGAACGAAAAGGTTATTACAGGAATTAAGAAAATTTCTAAGCCAGGTCTTCGTGTTTATGCCGGAAAAGATGAATTACCAAGAGTTCTTGGAGGACTTGGTGTAGCTATCATCTCAACAAACAAAGGTGTGATTACAGATAAAGAAGCTAGAAAGGCAAACGTTGGTGGAGAAGTTCTCGCATTCGTTTGGTAAATAAAAATTAGGAGGTAAGGCGAAATGTCACGTATAGGAAGAATGCCTATCGCTGTACCAGCAGGTGTAACTGTTGATATCGCAGAAAATAACAAGGTGACTGTCAAAGGCCCAAAGGGTGAACTTACAAGAGTTTTACCAGAGGCTATGGACATTAAAAAAGACGGCGAAGAAATCGTCGTTACAAGACCTAATGATTTAAAGAAAAATAAAGCATTACATGGTCTTACAAGAACACTTATTTACAATATGGTTGTAGGTGTTACAGAAGGTTACGAAAAGGTGCTTGAAGTTAACGGTGTTGGTTACAGAGCACAGAAACAGGGTAAGAAATTAGTCCTTTCATTAGGTTATTCACATCCAGTAGAAATGGAAGATCCAGAAGGAATCGAAACAGTACTTGATGGTCAGAATAAGATTATTGTTAAGGGAATTGATAAAGAAAAAGTTGGCCAGTACGCTGCAGAAATCAGAAGTAAGAGAGCTCCTGAACCTTATAAGGGTAAGGGTATCAAATACGATACTGAAGTTATCAGACGTAAAGTTGGTAAGACTGGTAAGAAATAATTAAAGGAGTGTAAAAAATGGTTAGTAAGAAATCTAGAAGTGAAGTTCGTGTTAAGAAACATAACAGACTGCGTAATCATTTAAGTGGAACAACTGAATGTCCACGTTTAGCAGTATTCAGAAGTAATAATCATATGTATGCTCAGATTATTGACGATACAGTCGGCAAGACACTTGTTTCAGCTTCAACAAATGAACCTGAAGCTAAGAAAGCTCTTGAAAAGACTAATAACGTTGAAGCCGCAGCATATGTAGGTAAAGTAATTGCTGAAAGAGCAATTGAAAAAGGTATTAAGGAAGTTGTTTACGATAGAGGCGGCTTCATTTACCAGGGTAAAGTACAGGCATTAGCAGATGCAGCTAGAGAAGCTGGTCTGGAATTTTAGTTGAGGAGGTAACACACATGAAACGTGAGATAATTGATGCAAGTCAGTTAGAATTAGAAGAAACAGTAGTGTCAATCAAAACGTGTTACTAAGGTAGTTAAAGGTGGACGTAATATGCGTTTCGCAGCTTTAGTAGTTGTTGGTGACAAAAACGGACACGTTGGTGCAGGTTTAGGAAAAGCAGCTGAAATTCCTGAAGCAATCCGTAAGGGTAAAGAAGATGCAATGAAGAGCCTGATTAGTGTTCCTATCGATCAGAACGATAGTATTCCATATGACATTATTGGAAAATTTGGAAGCGCTGAAGTATTACTTAAGAGAGCTCCAGAAGGTACTGGTGTTATCGCTGGTGGTCCTGCACGTAGTGTAGTAGAACTTGCCGGTATTAACAACATCAGAACAAAATCATTAGGAACAAACAACAAGCAGAACGTAGTTCTTGCTACAATTGAAGGATTAGCTGCATTAAAGACTCCGGAAGAAGTAGCTACACTTCGCGGTAAATCTGTTGAAGAGATTTTAGGCTAATAGGGAGGTAATTAGAGATGGCAGATAAATTAAAAATTACTTTAGTAAAATCAACAATTGGAGCAGTTCCAAAGAATAAAAAGACTTGTGAAGCTTTAGGTCTTACAAAGCTTAACAAGACAGTAGAAATGCCTGACAACGCTGCAGTCAGAGGAATGATTCAGAGAGTTAGACATTTAGTAAAAGTTGAAGAGATTTAATCTAAATTAGACAAGGAGGTGCGACAATGGATTTATCAAATTTAAAGCCTGCAGAAGGCTCAAAACATAGTGATAATTTCAGAAGAGGACGTGGACACGGATCTGGAAACGGCAAAACTGCTGGTAAAGGTCATAAAGGACAGAAAGCTCGTTCAGGAAGTCCTAGACCAGGTTTTGAAGGTGGTCAGATGCCATTATACAGAAGAATTCCAAAGAGAGGCTTTACAAACATTAATACAAAGCACATCGTTGGTATTAACGTAACAGCATTAGAAAGATTTGACAATGATGCAGTTGTTACAGTTGAAGCTTTACTTGAAGCTGGTGTAATTAAGAATCCACGCGATGGCGTTAAAATTCTTGGCAATGGCGAATTAACAAAGAAGCTTACTGTAAAGGTAAACGCTTTTAGTGAAGGCGCTAAAGCTAAAATAGAAGCTGCAGGTGGAACTTGCGAGGTGATCTAATATGTTAGAAACCTTGAAGAAAGCATTAAAAGTAAAAGAAATCAGAAAAAGATTATTATATACATTTGTAATGCTGATTGTAGTAAGATTAGGTTGTCAGATAGCGATACCTTTTGTTAATGCAGACATGGTAGCAGAAGTTACTTCTCCTTTTAAGGAGGGTGGCTTCAGCTTCTTATCAGCTATTACAGGTGGATCTTTGGAGAATATGTCAATCTTTGCATTGAACATTACTCCATACATCACAGCATCCATCATTATGCAGTTGTTAACAATTGCTATTCCAAAGTTGGATGAACTTCAGAAAGATGGAGAAGAAGGTAGAAAGAAAATAGCTGAAATTACTCGTTATTTAACAGTTGCTTTAGCTCTTATTGAATCAACAGCAATGATTATCGGATTCGCTAATCAGGGTATTTTCAACACAGATTCAATTAGTTATGGATCAATGAGCTCTCTTAGAAAATGGGGCGTTGTCCTAACTGGTATCATTGCCATGACAGCCGGTTCAGCAGTTCTTATGTGGATTGGTGAACAGATTACTGAAAAGGGTGTAGGTAATGGTATTTCTATCGTACTTACAATTAATATCATCTCAGGAATGCCTTCGGATATTTCTAACTTGTTTACAACATTTGTAACAGGTGAGGGAAAATCTATCGGTATGAGAATATTATCAGCATTGATTATTATCGGTGTTATAGTTGGTATTGTAGTATTAGTAGTTATATTACAGGCAGCAACTAGAAATATTGCCGTTCAGATGTCACAGAAAGTACAGGGAAGAAGACAGGTAGGAGGACAGCAGTCAAATATTCCTTTAAAGGTTAATACAGCTGGTGTTATTCCAATTATCTTTGCTTCATCATTATTACAGTTCCCGGTAGTAATTGCATCATTTTTCGGCAAGCAGCCAGAGTGGGTTAACTATTTAACACAGTCACACTGGTGCAAACCATCACAGTTAAAATATTCAATTGGTTTTGTTGTATATTTATTACTTGTATTATTCTTTGCTTATTTCTATACATCAATAACATTCAACCCACGTGAGGTTGCTAAAAACCTTAACGATAGAGGTGGATTTATCCCTGGTATCAGAAGTGGTAAACCAACAGTTGAATACTTAACAAAAATCTTAAACTACATTATATTTATTGGTGCAGTTGGACTTATTATAGTAGCTGTTATTCCAATTCTTGCGTCAGGTCTTACAGGAGCTAACGTTGGATTTGGTGGTACATCAATTATCATTATCGTAGGTGTTATTTTAGAGACACTTCAGACAATTAAGTCAATGATAACAGAACGTAGTTACAGTACTGTAAAAGGTATTTTTTAGTAGATTTTTTAAGGGGACAGCTTCTTTTAGGCTATCCCCTTGATTGCTAGAAAAAAGCAGTTGAATTTGTTTTGGTGAGAGGAAATAAGAATATGAAAATTATAATGTTAGGAGCACCTGGTGCAGGAAAAGGCACACAGGCAAAGATGATTGCTGAAAAGTACAGCATACCACATATCTCGACAGGAGATATTTTTAGAGCAAATATTAAAAATGGAAACAGAATTAGGAAAAAAAGCTAAAAACTTATATTGATGCAGGACAGTTAGTTCCTGATGAATTGGTAGTAGATTTAGTTATTGATAGATTTAAAGAAGACGATTGCAAGAATGGTTATGTTTTAGACGGTTTCCCTAGAACAATTCCACAGGCAGAAGCATTAGACAATGCACTTAAGGCAATTGGTGATAAAGTTGATTTTGCAATTGATGTTGAAGTGCCTGATGAAAACATTGTTAGAAGAATGGGTGGCCGTAGAGCCTGTGTTGGATGTGGTGCAACATATCATATAGTATATAATCCAACAAAAGTAGAAGGAAAATGTGATACATGTGGCGGAGAACTTATCGTAAGAGATGATGATAAGCCTGAAACAGTTTTAAGCCGTCTTGAAGTATATCACAATCAGACACAGCCATTAATAGATTATTATAAGGGACAGGGCATCTTAAAGAGTGTTGATGGAACAGTTGATATGAAAGATGTTTTTAAAGCAATAGTTGAAATTTTAGGAGCATAAAGCTATGGCAGTTACAATTAAGTCAGAAAGAGAAATTCAATTAATGAGAGAAGCCGGAAAAATTCTTGCGAAAGTTCACGAAGAACTTGCACAGGAAGTAAAAGCCGGAATGACATCTTATCAGATAGATAAGATTTGCGAAGAGATAATCAGAGGATATGGATGTATCCCTTCATTTTTAGATATGAAGGATATCCCGGATCAGTTTGTATATCAATTAACGATGAAGTGGTTCATGGTTTACCAAGCAAAGACAAAATCATTAGAGATGGTGATATAGTAAGCTTGGATACAGGTGTTATTTATAAAGGATATCAGTCTGATGCAGCAAGAACAATTGCTATTGGAGAAATAAGTAAAGAAGCACAGCAACTTATAGATGTTACAAAACAGAGCTTTTTTGAAGGAATCAAATTTGCAAAAGAAGGAAATCATTTATATGACATTTCAGCAGCAATTGGCGACTATGCTGAAAAGTTTGGATATGGTGTTGTAAGAGATTTAGTTGGACACGGTATAGGAACAGAAATGCATGAAGATCCACAGATACCTAACTTTAGACAAAAGAGAAAAGGTATGAAGCTTCAAGCAGGAATGACATTGGCAATAGAACCAATGATTAATATTGGAAGACCTGATGTTGCGTGGACAGATGATGACTGGACAGTAGTTACAGATGATGGTTCACTTTCGGCACATTATGAAAATACAATCCTTATTACAAAGGGTGAACCTGAAATTTTATCATTATAAAAACTGATTTAAAAATGGAGGATAAAAAATGTCAAAAGCAGATGTAATTGAAATAGAAGGAACAGTTGTAGAAAAACTTCCTAACGCTATGTTCCGTGTAGAATTAGAAAACGGACACATAGTACTTGCTCACATTAGCGGAAAGTTAAGAATGAACTATATTAAGATTCTTCCTGGTGACAAAGTAACAATTGAAATGTCACCATACGATCTCTCAAAAGGAAGAATCATCTGGCGTGATAAATAAACAACGCATGTGAAAAGATAAATCAAAATCCATGCTTGCATGAGATTTTCGTTTTAGACTTTTTGGTATGTTGCGCGTAAGCGCACTGAGATGAAGTGCGAAGCACGGAATCGAAGTGGCGTTGTTTATTAAAGGGTTATAAAAAAATAAACAAATCCATGCTTGCATGAGATTTTCGTTTAGTACTTTTGGCTATGTTGCCGCGTAAGCGAGCATCGTGAGATGAACGTGAGCCGAAAGAGGCACGGGATCGAAGTGCGTTGTTTATTAAAAGGGTTATAAAAAATAAACAAATCCATGCCTGCA
>ENA-OQAZ01001399-OQAZ01001399.1-human-gut-metagenome-genome-assembly--contig:-NODE-1399-length-11546-cov-1.602767_pt1 | contig 11546 bp, 16 predicted proteins | sample MGYA00242737_ERZ504531 | MGnify/ENA primary metagenome ERZ504531 (study PRJEB26092, sample SAMD00036244) | human gut metagenome | host: Homo sapiens | study: EMG produced TPA metagenomics assembly of...
GAATTCGACGTATTTAAGAGAAGAATTTTAAAGCGTCAGGCGGCAGAACCAGATTGCGGGCAGTCTGGACCAGAGGATACAATCTGTAAATTATGAAGAAGATACAGGAGAAGCAGCAGGGACAGAGCAGTATGACAGAGAACAGGTACAAGGCATGGTACAGTACGGCACGGTGTATACACGGGAGGACATTAATGCGGCACTCGCGGCAGAGCGTGAAGGACAAAATCCCTATGATATTGTGCCGTCAAGAGATGAAAACGGACATGGAACATTTCTTGCAGGGGTTGCAGCCGCATCGGAAACCGCAGATTACATAGGAGCAGCGCCGGAGGCGGAGATTCTGATGGTAAAGCTAAAACCTGCCAAAAAATATCTGCGGGACTTTTATCTGCTGCCGGAGCAGGTAGAAGCCTATTCGGAAACGGATATGATGATGGGGGTGCGCTTTTTACAGCAGTATGCCATCAGAGAAAAAAGCCGCTGGTTATCTGCGTCGGACTGGGAACGGCTTCCGGTTCAAGAACCGGTGCGCTGCCGTTTGCAGATTTATTAAATACATTGGCAAGGCAGGTCAATACAGTAGTTGTAACCTGTACAGGGAATGAAGCTAATAACAGAACACACACATCCGGTCTGGCGGTATCAGATACAGAACCCTCCGAAATAGAAATTACCGTCGGTGCAGATGAACGCGGATTTGTGATGGAAATATGGGCAGAAAGTCTTGATATCTTATCGGTGGCAATTACCTCTCCTTCTGGAGAGCGGATTTCACGGATCCCGGCAAGAATTGATACAGGAGGGGTCTACAATTTTTTACATGGAACGTTCACAGGTTGCAGTGAATTACAGAGTAGTGGAATCTGCATCAGGTTATGAAGTTATTTTTATGCGTTTTATAAATCCGGCACAGGGAATCTGGAAAATTCATGTATACAGCCTGACTAATATTGTGGGACGGTATAATGCATGGCTGCCATTAAAGCAGTTTTTATCAGGGGATACGTATTTTTTGAATTCCAATCCTTCCACAACACTTACAGAACCGGTGCGGCAGAGCGCGTAATCAGTGTCGGGGCATATAATCATATTACGGATGCATCTTATGTAGCATCCGGACGCGGTTATACAGCGACAGGTCTGGTAAAACCGGACTTTGTCGCGCCTGGAGTAGACGTCTATGGTGTCCGGGCAGGCGGGGGATATACGACACGGACAGGAACAAGCGTTGCAGCAGCCCACGCGGCAGGTGCTGCTGCCCTTCTTCTGACATGGGGTGTTACGGACGGCAATCTGCTATATGGGAACAAACGAAGTTAAATCGGTGTTAATCCGGGGGGCAAAGCGCGAAAACAATACGGTGTATCCGAACAATATTTACGGGTATGGGAAAATGGATGTCATTGAAGCATTTTATAAACTGCGGACCGGTTAAAACACGAACTTCCGATTGAAAAAAGAAGCAGGGAATGATAAAGTAAATAAATGCATAGTGACACTAAAAATTGGAATTATTGCAATAAAAATATAGAAAGGATAATGCAACTGCAGGAAATAAGCAGTTTATGGAACGGAGAGAAAATGAAATATAAAGCACTTGCCCTTGATTTGGACGGTACATTAATTAATAGTGAGAAAAAACTTTCAACCAAAAATAAAAAAGCGGTTATGGAGGCGGCGGAGCGCGGCGTGCATATTATTCTGGCATCTGGAAGACCGCTGTTTGGCATAGAGCCGGTGGCAGAAGCGCTGGAACTTTCCCGTGTTGGCGGTATATTCTGGCATACAATGGCGGCAATATTATCAACTGTAAGACCAAAGAAGTCATTTACAGCCGGAATTTCCCGCCGGAATGTATACACGATGTCTGTACACTGGCAAAAGAACACGGTGTGTATGCTCTTTCATATGACAAGGATGAGGTAATTTCGGAAAGTGATACAGATGAATATGTGCTGAGGGAGGCAAAATGTAATGATGCGTCCGTCCGCCGTGTGGAAAATCTGGAACAGTATGTAAATTATCCGGTTGCCAAATTTTTAATTGCAGGGGAGCATGAAAAGCTGATACCGATTCAGCAGGAACTGCAGAAGCGGCACGGAGATGTCATTGATGCATTCTGTTCTGCCGATTATTTTTTAGAGATTGTACCGAAAAATGTGGCAAAAGACCGTTCCCTTGCAGCGCTGCTTGAAAAGCTGGGACTGCAAAGGGAAGAACTGATTGCCTGCGGTGACGGCATGAACGACATTTCCATGATTGAATATGCCGGTCTTGGCGCTGCCATGGAAAAATGCGTATCCGCCGGTAAAAGAAAAAAGCGGATATCATAGCACCGTCTAATGATGAAGACGGTGTTGCCGAAATTATTGCTAAGTATTTTTAGAAAATGTGCCGATACTATAAATAGGACACAAGATGTGCCGATATAGTATGAAAGAACTATAAAACAAAAGAAAGTACAGCATAATTTCAAGGAGGAGATTACAGCAGAAACATTTATCGTAAACAGGGTGGAACTCATTAACAAAGTCGAAAGTGTTTCAAAAGTTGGAAATACAGCCAGAGTTGCCGCTGAACAGAAAAACAGCAGCAGCGAAAGTTTTGAACAGATGCTTGCATTAGAACAGAGCAGACAGAAAGCACGCGTAAGACGCGCCGATGAGAGACCTGTCAATGTGAATCCTGACGTGTTAAACGGCAGAATGAACGGCTACAACAACAAAGCAAGAGAAGCGTACTTTTCAATGGTATTTCCGACAATGGATATGAAAGGCTGAACAGCACACGGAGGTAGCTGGTCAGACAAAAAAACTGCCGGGCAGGCAATGTATTTTATATACATATCCTGCACCGGCAGTTTTTTTACAGAGATCTGATTAATTAGAAGAAACGTATTCGGAAACATCGAATACTTCGCCGTTGTTGATTTTCTGAATCAGTTCGACTGCTGTATTTACGGTATCGTAATCCGGCAGGTCAACAGACTTCTTTGAAAGGTTATATACGGTACAATCGCGGGATGCCGGCGTTCCCTCTACGCTGTAAGACTGGACATTCCATGAAGTTGTGTTGGCAATCTGTCCTTTAATTAATGACGTCATCGTTGCAGGCGGCATATTTGTTAAAATCATATTAGAAACAGAACTTAACACTGCACTGTAATTGGCAAGAATTGAAGGTGAAGTCGCCTTGTCGATAATTGCTGTGATGGCAGCAGCCTGGTTTCGTCCACGCTGGAAATCGCCATCGCCGAAAACGTGTCTTTCTCTTACGAAAGCAAGAGTTTTTTCACCGTCACACTGGTTTTCGCCGACTGTAAAATGATAGCTTTCAGGAGCTGCATCCTGACCGTTTGTAAAGTCCACGCTTGAATTGATGGTAATGCCGCCAAGTGCATCAACCACTTTTACACAGCCGGTAAAGTTAATCTTTACATAGTAATCCACGGTAACACCGTAGAGATTTTCCAATGCCTTAATAGAGTAATCGACACCGGCATTTCCTGCGTGTGTCAGTTTATCAAGACCAGACTTTCCGGAAGCATTTTCAATTGTGATATAGTAATCACGCGGTGTCGAAACAAGCAGTACCTGACGGGTTTTAGGATTGATGCAGGCAAGAATATTGACATCGCTGCGGCCGTTGGAAGAAACCGGACCGTATCCGTCATTTCCGGACAGATAAATGACAAACGGTTCTTCATTGACCTTTTTATCGGAAGCGGAAAGCTTGACCTGGGTAGTAATCGTAATCGTTCCGATAACCTTTGTTTTATCTTCAAATGTTTCAAATTCCTCCGTTAAAGTTGAACGAAGTGAATCACTCATGACAACAGCCTGAATATTCTTATTGGCATATAAGGCATTGACCATTTCTGACCAGTCGGTGTAATCTTTCGTATTTAATGTCGTATTATTTTTAGATTCAATTTCTGAAATGGCTTTTGTGGCAGCCTCACTGTTAATGCCGCTGTTATATCCGAAAGAATAAGACAGGGCATCCTGCACGGAGTTGGCCTTGTCATCTGCCAGTACGATAATATCCACAATGTCGGTCTTTGTTGAACCGGACATCAGATTAAAGGTCTGTGCAAGCTGTGTCATAAAGATAAATCCAAACAGCATGACACACGACATAATCACGGCTAAAATTTTACCGAGAATATGTGCCTTCGTAAACTGTGAGCAAAAATCATACAGCAGCAAAAGAATCAGGATTGCATTGACAATCAGCAGATACTGTACCGGAAGGATTGAAAATGTAATGATTCTGAATAAAAAAAGAATCGTAAGAATCAGCTGGATCAGTACAAGAACCAGTCCTGCCGCAACACGTTTGCCGCGCTGTTTGCGCTTGAGTGCTTTGGGCGAGAGCTTGTCGCTGTCTTTGAAAAGATACTTTAAATCGCCCTTTGTACGTTTAATAATATTTGACATAATAATCCTCATTTCTGAGCAACTTGTTGCGAAGAGGCGATGAGAAACTCGCGTAGGCGATTTCTCATCTGCAGCATAGCTATTTGTTTTTGCTCAGAAACAAATAGCTATGTGAAAAATAAGCGCATCAGCGTTATTTTTTCACACTAATCTCCATTCCGCAGGCAATTTAATGCCGGAGGAATCGCGAGCCAAATCTTATTTGGCTCTGCGATAAAAGCGACTTTGTGACACCTGCGGCACAAAGTGCTGTGTGAAAATATGCTATCAAGCATATTTTTTCACAATAATCTCCATTCCTGAGCGGACAATAATTGCACGGGCATTATTGTTTGCACGATTTCCTTATACAATGTACAAAAAGTACATAAACTTCATTATACATATTTCCTGGGAAAATAACAAGAGCTACTTTAGTATGAAAGAAAGCATAAGAAAAAATGAAAAAACGATTTATTAAATTAATAAAAACAGGATTGAAACTTATTTAATAACAGAAAAAGTGTGAAAATGGTTAATTAAAAGACAATTAATGCAAAAGCACTTAAAAAAAATTAAGTTTTATTACTTACGCTAAAGCAGCAGAGCGGACAACTGGATTTACATTATTCAAAATAGCATTGTTTTATTGGCAAAAATAGCTAAAAAACTTGCAATGGGAAAACTGTTTTTATATAATAAGCATAGATTCCGCCAAAGGCGTAAAAGAAAAGGAGTTTTTAAGGTTATGGGATATGTTGATGAAGTCTTAGAATTAGTTTCTAGAAAAACGCAGATCAGCCTGAGTTCTTACAGGCAGTAACAGAAGTTATGGAATCTTTAAGACCGGTAGTAGAGGCAAATGAAGACTTTACAGAAAGAACGCAATCTTAGAGAGAATTACAGAGCCAGACAGAGTGTTAATGTTCCGTGTACCATGGTAGATGATAACGGACAGGTACAGGTAAACAGAGGTTTCCGTGTACAGTTTAACAATGCAATCGGACCTTACAAGGGTGGTCTTCGTTTACACCCATCTGTAAACTTAGGTATTATCAAGTTCTTAGGTTTTGAACAGATTTTCAAGAACTCACTCACAAGCCTTCCTATCGGCGGTGGTAAAGGTGGTTCTGACTTCGATCCAAAGGGTAAGTCAGACAGAGAAATTATGGCATTCTGCCAGAGCTTTATGACAGAACTCTGCAAGTACATCGGTGCTGATGTCGATGTTCCTGCCGGTGATATCGGTACAGGCGCAAGAGAAATCGGTTATATGTTCGGACAGTACAAGAGAATCAGAGGGATGTTTGAAGGCGTTCTTACAGGTAAGGGCCTTACATACGGCGTTCTTTAGCAAGAACAGAAGCTACAGGTTATGGTTTATTATACATCACAGAAGAATTAATGAAGTGCCATGGCGATTCATTAGAAGGCAAGACAGTTGCTGTTTCAGGTGCCGGTAACGTTGCAATCTACGCAATCCAGAAGGCACAGCAGCTCGGTGCTAAGGTTGTTACATGCTCAGATTCAACAGGCTGGATTTATGATCCGGAAGGAATCGATGTAGAACTTCTCAAGGAAGTTAAGGAAGTTAAGAGAGCAAGATTAACAGAGTATGCAGCTGCAAGAAGTCTGCTGAATACCATGAAAAGAAGAACGGCGAACACGGCGTATGGTCAGTGAAGTGTGACATTGCGCTTCCATGTGCTACACAGAACGAACTTGACCTTGATGACGCTAAGCAGTTAGTTGCAAACGGTGTAAAGGCTGTTTGTGAAGGTGCTAACATGCCTACAACTCTTGAAGCTACACAGTATTTCCAGAACAACGGTGTATGGTTTATCTGTGGTAAGGCTTCTAATGCCGGTGGTGTTGCAACATCTGCTCTTGAAATGAGCCAGAACAGCGAAAGACTCAGCTGGACATTTGAAGAAGTTGACGCTAAGCTCAAGAACATCATGGTTAATATCTATCACAATATTGATGATGCTGCTAAGAGATACGGCATGGAAGGCAACTATGTAGCCGGTGCAAATATTGCAGGTTTTGAAAAGGTTGTAAATGCTATGCTCGCTCAGGGTGTTTGCTAATTTAAAATAAATTTCATCACACAGACAAGAAAAGACACATTTTTACACTCCGGATTCGGTATGATAGCGGTTGTAAGAATGTGTCTTTTTATAATTCCATGAGCTATGGCTATGGCAGGGGTAATGAATCCGTGGTATAATACCTAAAATAAAAGAAGAGGAGGCTGTTGCAGATGATGAACTTATTTGAAGGTGTCAGAAAGATGACGGATGACGAAATCCGTATGCAGATCGCACTGTTTCGCAATGTCACCCTGCTGAATGCCGCGAAAGAAACGTCGGGTAAGGTGCTTGGCGGCTGGCAGACATTGCCAACGCATTTGCGGAAAGCTTCAGCAAAAGAACGCCGTTTGATTTTCAGGTAACGCGCGTGTGTGACATGGTACGAAAAGAATATGACCGTTTAAAGGCAAATGACCGGGTGCAGTTAGAATACGAACTCAAAAAAAATTCTGACCGAAAAATGCAGGGAGCTGGTGCCGGAAGAATCCGAAGAGCCGGATGAAGAACGGCTCTCCTTTTTAATCATCAATGAAGCAGCGAAAGTCTACGGAATCCATAAATATAAGACACCGTCGGGTAAAATCGAAGCTGTCAGTACAGCTTATAATAATGCACTGCTGTCCGTGATACATACAAGACTGCAAAAGCAGGGCAAAGAAGAAGTAATCCATACCGACCAGAAAATTCAGGATGCCATGAATGCCGTATCATTGGATACCAAGCGCCAGCTGCAGTCTGCGCTTATGCCAAAGGAATTCAGCGGACGGTGCATCGGACGTATTTTAAGACTGGAACGTTCCACAAAGTACCTTTCGTATACGGTGACATTTTTAGGCTACGGCTGTTTTGATGAGGTATTATCCAACGTATCTGCCGTCTTTTCGGCGATGCGGGCGTTCAAACGGATTTCACGTGTACTGTTTGCACAGATGATATGGAAAATAAAAAATACAAGTCATTTGACATTTACCATAGCAGAAAATGTCCTTCCGGCATATCTGGACCCGGTCAGACGTCAGGAATTTATGATACAGGAACAGGAATTCCGTGCGGCGCTGGCAGGAAGAATTGAATCGGAGCAGCAGTATGCAAAGTGTGAACAGGCAGTCACAAAACAGGAAGAAAAAGCAGCCGATGCAAAACAAGCGGCTGGAACTGATGCAGCGGGATTATGATGAATTACAGATGAAATTTATGGGGCTTGAAAGCCGTAAAGATGAATATATGAACAGGACAAGACCGGAAAATGAAACAAAAGACTATTACAGCGAAGTCAATGAAACGAAACGCCGGTTAGACCGGGCACAGGCACAGCTGTCAAAGGCCGGAGCAAAATACCGCGAAGAGGAAGAAAAGCGCGGCAGGGCAGAATCCGAAAAGAATACGGCGATGCTGAACCTGGAAGTGGTAAAGCGCAAAACGGAAGAAGAAGTCCGTGAACGGGCACGGGAAATTGAAAAAGTGTGGAAAGCTTTTTTCTTCCGGTTTTCATTTGAGGAGGATTTGTTTGAGTCGGTTGTGATTCATTTCACAAGGGATGAGGTTTTAATTATAGAAGAAATGTTAAAAGAACTGCATGAAAGCCGGAATACGGGAAGTTTTGCCTATGAAACAAAACAGGAAGAAGACCATACGGAAAGCGTGACCTATACGGTGACGCCGGGCGAAAAGGTTATCCGTATCGTTTATGAGAAAACACACATTATGCAGATAGGATAAAGAGGACAGTGAAAAATGGCGGAAAACAGATATTGTGACATAGAAGCGTTTCTGGATACGATTCCACAATATGCAGGAGAAAGCGGTGTTGTGCGGGCAGGCGCACTGCTTGAAGAATTGGGACATCCGGAAAAAACATTAAAAATCATTCATGTTGCAGGCAGCAACGGAAAAGGTTCAGTGTGTGCCTATTTAAACAGGATTCTGATACAGCACGGCTTTAGGACAGGACTGTTTACATCCCCGCATTTAGTTGATGTCAGGGAGCGTATCCGCATTGATAATGAAATGGTTTCCAAAAGTGATTTTGTACAGGCATTTGACAGGGTACACAGTGCAGAAAAACGTCTGCAGAAGAAAAATATCACGCTGGCATATTTTGACTGGCTGTTTGGCATGGCACTGCTGTTATTTGTGCAGAAACAGGTCGATTTTGTCATTCTGGAAACCGGACTTGGCGGGCGGCTCGATGCCACCAATGCAGTACAAAATCCGGTGCTGTCCGTGATTACAACCATCAGTTAGAGCATACTGCGGTGCTTGGGGATACCCTTTCACAGATAGCAAAAGAAAAGGCGGGCATTTTAAAGCAAGGTGTTTCTGCAGTTTATTCGGCAAAAAAACCGGAAGTCATTCACGTGATGGAGCAGACCGCGGAAAATGCAGGCGTTCCGGTATTGGAGGGCGTAGCGCCGGCAGACTATCAAATTACGAAAAACACAGGAAAGTGTATTGATTTTTCCCTGCATAATGGTTATTATAAGAATGATTGTTTTTCTCTGGCAACAGGAGCTGTTTATCAGGTGGAAAATTGCAGCCTCGCCTTGACAGGTGCGGCACTTTTGCAGAAGGCAGGCATTTTACAGCTTGATGAGGGGAAAGTAAAGCAGGCCGTTTTTGAAACCTGCTGGGAAGGCAGAATGGAAGAAATTGAGCCGGATATTTATATTGACGGTGCACACAATCCGGAAGGCATTGAAGCATTTATCCGGTCGGCGCGTTCTATTTGCGGGAAAAGACCGGCAGTTCTTTTATTTTCAGTTGTAAAAGATAAGAATTTTGAGCAGATGATTGGGATGCTTGCGGCATCCGGGGTATTTACCCATTATATTATTGTACAGATGCAGACAAAAAGGCATCTTGCAGGTGAGAGTATCGAAGAACTGTTTGCAAAGTATACATCAGCCCCCCTGACAGAGTTTGACGAATCCTTTGACGGATATTTATATGGAAAGAAACTGCAAGAGGAGATTCCTGACAGCGTATTATTTTGTACAGGGTCTTTATATCTGGCAGGTGAAATTAAACAGAAGCTGCAAAATGGCAGATAAGGAAAAAGGAAAGGTTTGGTATAAGATTATGATAGATTTTGATGAAGAAATTAAGAAGTTTCAGCCGAGTCTGGAGGTCGATGATGCGGAAGAAGCGATTTATAATAATGATGTGCCGGACATCACCGACCTGATTGCAAAGATTATGGAAGATATTTCAAAGTAAGACGTACTGGATTTGGAGGAAAAGATGAGATGTTATAAATGCGGTGCCACACTGACGGCGTCTGACAGATGTCCGCAGTGCAAGGCAGACGTTTCAGTCTATAAAAGAGCGGCAAAAGCTTCCAACGCCTATTATAATCTTGGTCTTGCAAAGGCAAAGGTCAGGGATTTGACAGGTGCGGCAGAAAGCTTAAAAACAAGTGTGATGATTCACAAAAACAACATAGAGGCAAGGAACCTGTTAGGACTTGTTTACTGTGAAATGGGTGAAGTGGTTGAGGCACTCAGCCAGTGGGTTATCAGTAAGAATTTACAGCCGGACAACAATCCGGCAGGGTCTTATATTGCACAGATTCAGTCGAATCAGCAGGTTTGATGCGGTAACAACAACGATAAAGAAATATAACCAGGCATTAAACTATGCCAAAGAAGGCAATCTGGACATGGCAACCATACAGCTTAAAAAAATTGTTGGCCAGAATCCGCATCTGATAAAGGCACACCAGCTTTTAGCGCTGATTTATATCAAAGACGGCGAATATGCAAGAGCCAGAAAGCTGCTGATGTCTGTTTTAAAAATTGACCGCAACAACACGCTTGCGCAGCTGTATTTAAAGGAAATCGAAGAAGCACAGCAGTTAAAGAAAAAGCAGGGTGCGCGTTCCAATGAATTTTTACCGCAGAAGCGTGAAAAGCGTGAAACAAAGGTGATAGAAAGCCAGCCGCTCAGTGGAAATGATGTGATTCTGCCGCGGTCATCGTATAAAGAGCCGGGCAACGGTGCTATTACGATTGTGAATATCCTTGTCGGTGTTGTAATCGGTGCTGCACTCATCTGGTTTTTAGTAATGCCGTCCCGTTACAAGGGCATTACGGAGGATTATAATAAGAGCCTTCAGGATTACAGCGAACAGCTCTCATCCGGCAATGTGGAAATCAATTCCCTCACGAAGCAGTTAGAGGATATAAAGTCGGAAAAAGAGGCACTCGAAGAACAGCTTTCGGGATTAAGCGGAGAAGGCGGAAGCAATAAGCTGTTAACTGCCGTTATAAGTGCAGCTAATTCATATATTGCAAATGATACTGCAACCGCAGCCAAGGAACTCATGGATATTGATGTCAGCTCACTGCCGACAGATGATGCCAAGAAACTGTATAATACCATTGCAGAAGCGGCGATGAAGCTGCGGCAAATGAATTTTATACACAGGTACAACAGCTTACAATAAAGCGGATTACACAACAGCCGCCACTGCATTTGTAAATGCGTATAAGTGTGACAGCACGAAGGCAGAAGCAGCTTATTATGCGGCAAAGAGTTATGTGGCATTAAACCAGACGGAAGATGCCAAGAAGTACTATCAGTACATTGTGGATGGATTCCGCTCAAGCTCGTACTACTCAGAAGCCAATGCATATGTAACATCGCATTCATAAAGATACGTAAAAAAGATAAACCTGTCAGACGGTAAAAACCGCTGGCAGGTTTTTGCTGTCTGAAATGAAAGCTGTCTAAAATGAAAAGCCACAGTAGGAAAAAATGTGACGGCAGACGACATTTCAGGCAGGAACAGCCGGACAGGCACAAAAAGCGGAAAGTGTTGCAAAAAGAAAGGGAGGATTGGCATGGAGCAGCAAAAAGTGCGGCAAATGAAGAAATGCAGGAAAATAAGCATACGGATTACATTTATATGGTTACAGGGGACAGGCTGGTAATCAGTATGAATGCGGAACTTGACCATCATCTGGCAGATGAAATGCGGGATGTGATAGAATACGATTATTGAGGAACGTGGGGTGCGCATCTCATTTTTGAT
>ENA-OQAZ01001400-OQAZ01001400.1-human-gut-metagenome-genome-assembly--contig:-NODE-1400-length-11545-cov-6.474164_pt1 | contig 11545 bp, 13 predicted proteins | sample MGYA00242737_ERZ504531 | MGnify/ENA primary metagenome ERZ504531 (study PRJEB26092, sample SAMD00036244) | human gut metagenome | host: Homo sapiens | study: EMG produced TPA metagenomics assembly of...
ACAGTTTCAGAACTATTTTGAATCGATTTGATACAACGCTCAGAAACTGGGAATCATGGAACTACATCGCTTTTTCCGTTATGCTATTGAGAAAATGTGCAAGGAAAAGAAAAGTTTAAATCACTTCTTTATGCCAATATACTGATATTTATATAAAAAAGCAAGATTTATCTCTATAAGCACTATATTTGCGATACGGACTCGGACCTGAAACATAAAGTGATACTTTTATTTGCAGCTGTTATATTGATAGTTATTGCAACAATCATTAAAAATAACAAAGAGGTAATTGAAGAGGATTTGAAGAATCACTCTATTCTGCCATTGGACTATCACTATTTCTATTATGCCCACAGTGAAGGACCAAAATGGCTCGCAATAAAAGATGACATCAGTGTATTAGGGACAGCACACTATAAGAGCAAATACCCGGATGCAGGTGTAAAAGCGGTTGTAGTTTCTTATGCCATTGAAAAAAACTGACACAATGGTCAAGACTCCATTTCCACCTTCACTTCCTGAATGTTCCGAAGCTCATCACTGAAGTTTACTCCAATCTTGTAGACCGTACGGCTGTCCTTGGCAAAAGGTGCGGCATAGCCTTTCTCCCGAATCTGAGCCAAAGCTTCGTCTGCGCTGCCGTTCAACTTGAATTCCATGATGTACACGTAGTCCTGCGTCTGGAGTACCAGGTCAATCCGTCCGCGACTGGTGTGGTATTCCACCTGCACGTAGAAGCCCATCAGCTTGAAAATGATGTAGAGGATATTCTGGTAATGCACTTCGCGGTCACGTGCCAGCTCGTATGGAATGTCGGCAAACATAGTCTTCAACCGTTCGAAAAAATCATCCACTTTGCCCGCCATTACTTCCTCCACGAAGCACTGAATCTGGTAGGGTGACTTGCTTACGCTCACTGACGCGTAGTTGGGCAGCAGAAACTTGAAGAACCCTTGTTCCACTTCCCGGTTGGGGAAGCCTAACGTGTAGTTCTCGAACATCTTGTTGTAACCCTTGATGGTGAGGTAGCCGCTCTGGTAGATAACCGGGATCGGGTCGGTTGAGGCCGTATCAATGCTGTCCAGTACAGGCTGACTGGTGACGATGTGTTCCAGTTCTTCTATCGGATAGTGATGGAGCTTGAGCAGTTCGACGAGGTAGGTCGGTGTGCCTGTCTCAAACCAGTAGCTGCCGAACTTTTTCTTCGCAAACGTATTGAGCAGACTGAACGGATTGTACATGCCCACGGCATTTTCCGTGAAGTGATAACCGTCATAATTGGATTTCAGCTCTGCACAAGTCTCTTCATAAGTCAGGCCCGTAGCTGTAGCCAGCGCATGAATGTCTTCCTCAAAATACGTATGGATTTCCTTCTCGCTGATGCCGCAGATTTCCACGTAGCGGTCGTCCATGGAGATGTCCATCAGGTTGTTCAAATCGCTGAACACGCTGACCTTGCCGAACTTGGTCACTCCCGTAAGCAGGGCAAAGCGGATGCACCCGTCCATGGATTTCAAAGCTCCATAGAAAGCTTTCAGGGTGCTGCGGTATTCGTTCTGCAAAGTTTCATTGCCGATGGCCTGAAGCATGGGCTTGTCGTATTCGTCGATGAGAATCACCACACGGCGGCCTGTCTGCTCGCAGGCACGGCGGATGATACCTTGAAAACGAAGGGAAAGACTTGTCTCACTTTCCCGTGCGCCGTATCGGCTTTCCCAGATACATAGATTATCATTCAAAATGCTGGTCAGCGATTCCGGCGTATCGTATTTCTGCGTATTCAAATCCAGGTGCAGAACCGGATATACTGTCCAGTCCTTCTCCAGCTTCTCCAGTGCCAGTCCTTTGAAAAGCTCTTTCTTTCCTTGTGCATAGGCTTCAAGGGTCGACAATAGCAGGCTTTTTCCGAAACGTCGCGGACGACTCAGAAAATAGTAACTTCCTGTATTGAACAACTGATAAATCAAGGCGGTCTTATCGACGTATTCATAACCACCCAATATCACTTTCTCAAAGTTCTGCACTCCTACCGGATATAGCTTGCTCATAACCACTGGATTTAGATTCTACTGCGAATGTAGTAATTTTCAGCGAACATTCAAACAGGCAGGAAACAGGAAACGGAAAAGTTGGCCGGAAATGTGGTTGGGTGTGGCATCGGCTTCGGGGAAAAAGAAAAGGAACCGACCCATTTAAGGGGCGATTCCTTTTTCGTGAGAGTTATTTTTCAGTTTATTCTGCTACTTTCTTTACCACCAGCGTATGGTTATTGGTATCTCTCCATTCTGCCAGGAGGGCATACAGTTCTTTGTAATTCGATGGAGTCTGTAACTGGCGGCTGATGCGCAGGCTGCGGGTCACTTTCATGCCTTCTTTCGTGGGCTGGTAGCTGAATACTACTTTTCCGCAAGCATTGCTGATTTCCTTGTTAGCGCGGGGAGTCACTTTCATTCCTTCCGGCAGGCAGACAATGGTCTCCAGCGTGCAGTTCATAGTTCTCGGCAGGAGGATATTTTCGGGAATGGTTGTATTGGCAGCATACGCATAGAGTGTGCGGGCCGGTGTCGGGTCGTTCAGTGTCACGATTCCCCATCCTTCGGCTGGCTGCTGCAACTTCTTTTCGTCCACTCTCAGGGTGTCGATCTGCTGCATTTCCTTGGCTCCTAAGTAAGCTTCCATTGTCAGTGGTTTTCCATCCAGACTGGTCACCGTCAGGAAGGGTTGCAGGCTGGCTTCTTCGGTGCCTGTCAGGGCGACCTTTTCAGGTATCAGCTTGCTTTGGGCTACCAGCGATACGATGGTAGACAAACCTTGGTTTTCAGCTTTTGACGGGCGAAGGCACATACGGCTACTTCCGCTTCCAGTCCGGCTGCCTGCTGCAAGGTGACATCCAGGTTCACTAATTCTGCCTGGGTGCCGTAAGCCGAACGGATAACTTCCGATGCCGGACGGAGACGGTAGCCGGCATCCTGCAGTGATACGCCGCAACGGCCCAATTGATATAGTTCGGTCATGTAGCGGGCAATGGCGTTGCGGACTGCCTGCGGATTGCCTTGGATGCCTCGGGTCAGTTCGGCTACCTTTGCTTCGATAACGGAGCGGTTGCCGGGCTGGAATTGTGCTTTCAGGCTTTTCAGGGCTTCATCGTATCGTGACCAGGTTGAGGCCACGAAGACGGGCATCATGCCGCTGGCTACTGCTTGTACTTGTCCCATATTTCCTCTTGTGGAAGGATAGGCGTAAGGGCGGGGCTTCACTTCCTTTAGTGTCCAGGTGAAGGATTTCATTCCGTCTCTTTGGGCAATGGACGGCTGGGCAGAAGCGTTCAGCAGTTCATAGTGTACCGATTTTCCGGCTGGTACGTTCAGGCGGAAGGTGAATTCCTTGATGGGAGAAAGTTCTTTGACCGGACAGCAGACATCAAGTTCCGGCAGGTAACCGGCTTTGCTTACAATGGAGTAATCCAGCACGATGGTGGCACCTAATTCAAGTCCGGTGTGCACCACGACCATTTCTTTCAGCTGGTTGTAGGCCGGTGCGTTGGCAGCTGCGGCAGGCAATACCTCTACGAAGGCATTGGCGGGTGTCTGAACCACGGTGCCATCTTTCTGGCGGGTGTAGGACGCGTGAATCTCCAGCTTCTGGAAGTCGGGGTTATACACGATAAATGTTTCTCCGTACAGGCCGTTCATGGCGGCATGGGTGAACAGGGTGAGTTCCTTCTGCACCCGCATCTCCTGACTGCCGTCGGCACGCAGGGTGTACGTTTTCGAGAGTTTGCGGAATTCTGCTTCCGATGCGGCTCTGGCCGGCAGTACAGCCAGCAAAAGCATTCCTATGATTCCTATGTAGATTGATAATGTTTTCATTACGCTTCGTTTCTTGTTAAATCCTCGTATGAGTGGTTATTTCTTTACCACAATGTATTCTCCATATCCCTTGGCTGTGTTCACCGCATTTCGGAAACTTTCCCAGTCGGATGCTTCGTAGACCCGCTTCTTCAGGCGCAAGGATGTTTTCACCTGCAACTGGTTGCCGTTTTGGCCCATGTATCCGGTGAATCCGGCACCTGGCCCGTCCATCTGGTCCTGCTTTTCCTTTCCTTGCCATTCGTATCCTGCAGGAAGTTTCAGGTTTTCTTCCATTTCCACCAGACGGGAGCAGCCGTCCTTGAAGCCGTAGGCCCGTTTCTCCAGGCTGGTATCTATCCGCAGGTAGGAGAGGACTTGCGTGTAGAGGTTATTCAGTACGAAAGGTTTGAAAACCATTTCTCCCTGGTCGCCTTTCAGTGCATATTCCGGAATCTCGTAGCGGAACGTAATCTGGATAGGGGCGCGCTGGTAGTCTTTCGGTGTCCGTCCGTAGTCCACGCTTTTCAATCGGGCTTTGGGCGATACGTTCAGCAACTGGCGTTCCATGGTATGTGCCCATTCGCTCTGAAATCCGGTGGTGAAGATGCGGCGGATGTTGCTGTCGCTCTGTCCCTCAGCTTCGATGGTGAAGGTACCTTTCAACGTGCCTTTTTCATCGAGGGTGTTCTGTGCCTTGATACGTACGTAATGGTTTTCCGGGTCAGAGATGGGAGTCAGGCACAGGTCGGTGCCTTCCGGTGTGCCCGGCAGGTAATTTTGCTGCTGTTCGGCACTGCTCCACAGTTCCCGGCAGAAAGGTACCCACGTGGGGTCGAGCGGCATCATTGTGCCGTCACTGAGTTTCACTACGGCCACGCAGTGGTTGAAATGGTCGGCCGGAATGGTCTCCACCCGGCTGCCTGCCATGGTCATGGCCGGAAAGGCTTCGAATCCTGCCATCCGCAGGAACGCAATCAGTGTGCCGGCAATGTCCTTGCACACCCCGCAGCGGTCGGTATAATTCATCTTCAGGTTGTGCAGGGTGAATCCTTCTCCCTTTCCCATGGAGATACCTGCATAACGGATGTTGTCGGCCACCCAGTGGGTGAGTACCGCCACTTTTTCCAGTTCGGTTTTTTTACCCCGAATGAGTTCGTCTACTTTCTTCTGGGCTTCCGGAATGGCGGTGAAACTGCCGTAGTCTTCGTTGACTCCGTAGAACCAGCGTGACTTCTCTTTCCAGTCGGCGGTGGTAGACATCATCAGCTTCGGTGCGGCGTCATAGAAATCGACCATATTTGGTTCCCGACGGAAGGGTAGGATGGCATCTTTAGCAAAGGTATAGACTTTCCGTCCGTCTTCGTAGCGCATGGAGGAAGCGCAGCTGCCCTGATAGAACTGGAATTGCATTTCTTTTTCGGCCGGCAGACTGACGCGGTACACTTTGCGCAGGGTGGGATCGGCCGACCAAAAGGGCACGATGTCGTAGAACTGTCCGCGCATGGGCGGGATAAAGCGGGAGTCGTCGCCTGACTGGGGTGCATCACTCAGCAGGGCATACGTGAATCCTTTCTTGTCGATTTCATAGTCGATGATGTCGCCCGGTTGCAATGCACCCAGTTCCAGCATAATCTGGCGGGCTCCCCAGTAGATAGCTCTGGCCGGAGCGGCGTAGTCGCACGCCTTGCTCACATCGACCGATGTATAAGTTCCGTCGGCATGGTAGATGGTCACTCGCTTGAAAGTAGCAGCTGCCGTCAGCGGGTCGTAATCGTATTTCAGTATCCGTTGCTGCAAGGCTCCGGCAGTTGTCTGCACCCGTACAGCCCGGCAGACCGCAAACGAACCTTGTCCGGTGGGTTCCACCGTCACACTGGTACTGTCTAGTAAATTCACACAAGGATAATCGGCATATTGTTTATCCAAAGAAACTGCCCCGTCGTTTCTCCACGACTGGGCATGTACGGCCGTCCCTCCTCCTATCAGGATGGCAGCACCTACAAAAAATAGTTTTGTCTTTTTCATATTTTTCTGATAGATTGCCTGGTAAAAAATAACGGTCTTAAAGGTAGGTATTCTTGTGTAGCTGACCTAATGATTAAGGGATTTATTTTTGATAAATGTCTCTGTAATTGGTCAGGTTTTGGTATATTTGTGGGAGATACAACCTTTGAACTTAAAAAATACACGTTATGAAACACATCCTGATTCTTCTGTGTGCCCTGTTAGGGCTTGGCAGTTGCCAAAGCAGTAACAATACTGAGATAGACAACCGGACGGTACAGACGTTCGACGTACCGCGTTTTATGGGGAAGTGGCACGAAATAGCCCGTTATGACCACCGCTTTGAAAAGGGCATGACCCGTGTAACGGCCACATATACCTTGCTTTCCAACGGACGCATTGAGGTGCTGAACGCGGGATACAAAGATGGAAAGTATAAGGAAATCAAGGGAAAGGCTAAACAGCCCGATCCGAACGACCCCGGCAAGTTGAAAGTGTCGTTCTTCCTGTGGTTCTACGCCGACTATTACGTGCTCGATATTGACCCGGACTATCGCTACGTGCTGATAGGCAGTAGCAGTGACAAGTATCTCTGGATTATGAGCCGCGAAGAAACCCTGCCCGACGAGGTGCTTCAGGAATTGATTGAAAAGTTGCGCCAGCGCGGGTATGATACGAACAGACTGGTGTTCAATTAATGAGAGAAAAAGAATATGGGAAATAAAGGAATCCCTCTGCTTCACTTTGCGGCGAAAGCAGGGGGACTTTTATTTATTCGATAAAGAAGTCAGGTTTGTTTTTCAAGCCCTGAACCCGATGCGACGGATGGGCTGCGGTTCCAGTTTCACCACCTGCTTGCTGCGGAGACGGTTACCTGCCTTCACGACATCTTCCTGAGTGATGGTACGGAACAGGAAGGTATTGTCGGGAATAGAAGGTTGCGACATGATACGCTGGGCCATGCACTTGATGATGCCCTGCTCAATCAGGTTGTGCAGCCAGCGTCCGTTGCCGAAATACTCATCACGCTGGGCGGTGGCTTCCACAATCAGGGTATACAGTTCCTTGTCCGCTTCGGAAGTCAGTTGGAAATGCGTTTCTGCAAGAGACGGCGTGCCATTTCCATCAGTTCGTCCGCATTGTAATCGTCAAAGTAGAACTGGAGAGGGAAACGTTCCTGCAAGCCGGGGTTGGTACGGAGCATCTTCTGCATCTTGTCCTCGTAGCCGGCCAGGATGATAATCATATCAGGGTTGGGCTCCGAGAGCACGGTGAGCAGGGCGTGAATCACCTCTTTTCCGAAATCTTTCGTTTCTTCCTTCGTCGTAATCAGGGTATAAGCCTCATCGATGAAGAGTACGCCGCCCCGGGCTTCCTCGATGGTCTGCCTGATGTGCTTTTCCGTTTCACCGATGTATTCGCCCACCAGCTTGGTGCGGCATGTTTCTATGGTATGTCCGCTGGAAAGGAGTCCCATCTGGTGATACAGCTGTCCGATGAGTTTGGCCACCGTCGTCTTTCCTGTACCGGGATTGCCTAAGAACAGCATGTGGTGGCGGTTGTCCAGTTCCGTGTCGAGGCCTAATTCCATACGCCGCTTCATGAAGGCGGCCATCATTCGGGCCTCCTGCAAGTCTTCCTTCAGGCGGGTCAGTCCCACCATCTCCTGCAAGGCCTGTTCGGCATCCGATGGCATGTTGTCTTCGGGCAGGGGACTATTTTCTTCGGTATGCGGAAGCGGTTGTTCTTCGTCAAACGGCAAGGGAGATCATCTACTGGAAAGGCTTCGTCTGGGTCGTTGGTTTCCGCCTTGTCGGGTGTATAGATGGTGTTCTCTTCCGTAAAGATGCGGTTCATTGCTGTGCTGCATCTGCGCAACTGATAGGTACTGTCCATTGTGCCGTAGAAGATGAAGATAGGGCCAGAAGAAACTTTCTGTTCCATCAGGTTTCCTAACAGGTTGAGCAGGTTGGATTCCTGTCGGGAGTACTCCTTGTAGGGTACTTCCACCAGCACTACTTTTCGGGTATCCATCTTCTCCTGCAGGACTTTCCATTGTAGGGAACCCTCCAGCAATTCTTGTAGGGAGAAATGGCTGCAAAGAGCGGTCTGCTTTTCACAAAAATGAAGGGCCAGCAGGCGGGCGGCATATTTGCGAGCCTGATTGCCTGAAACAAGCAGGTGAGGTACGGCAAGCTGATGGCTGTCGAGCGCATACAATGTTTCGAGGAACTGCCGGATGAGGTTCGAGTCACATTGTTCCTGGTGCATCCAGGAGAACAAGGGCAGGAAACAGAAGGTCTCGGCAAAGTATTTTTCTTCAGGGCGGGTTTGGAAATCCTCCACCTCGGTCTTGTCCCAGCATTCGTAGCCGGAATAGAGCTCTAAGAGTGTCCATCCCACCGGGCGTCCGTTGCGGTAGACGTAGATACGGTAGAGTCCGGCTTCCCATTCTTCTTCAGAGAGGATGTCGAACCGTACTTTTCGGGACTTTTTCCCTTTCAGTGAACGGGTATCACAGCCCAACAGGCGGTATTCGCAGGAATACACCCGGATAGAAAGTTCCTGGGCATCGGTAAAACCATCGGGATGAGAGATTTCCACGGCGAGGTGGTTGTGAGCATATTCGGGAGCACAGAGATCTTCAATAAAGGTGCGTGTAGCACGTAACATAACATTTTTCATATACAACAAACGAATTTTAAAATGAGAAAATAGAAATAGATAAAGATAGAAGCTTACGGACACTGAAGGTCCGTAGCAGCGTAAATTCCCTCTCGTTTCCCAATCGAAAGAGAGGTGCGCAGCTAGTACGTCAAAGAGCACAACAATCCCGCCCTCCTTGTCGGAAGCAATAATTCATTCGATTCCTATGCTGAGAAAAATCCGGTCAGGACCTCAGCGGAACGTAACGAAAACTTTGTGTGACATCTTTAACGATCATTTGTTGTATCTAAATCAATGTGCGATGAAAACCGCCTTGTGCGCATTTTCGGAACAAATATAAGCATAACTCTTTAATTAACGAAGAATTAGGGAGGAAAATCATACTTGTGGCAAAAATAATTCTCCTCGCGACCGTTGGCTCATTAAGGGATTATCCTTACATTTGAGTAAAAATAAAAAATGAAGGAATATGTCGCACACGAAGTTTAATCTGCAACGGTTTCTGGATGCGCAGGAAGGCGTGTATCCTGTGGCATTGAAGGAAATCAGAAATGGAGGTAAGCGCAGCCATTGGATTTGGTATATCTTCCCTCAGCAGAAGGGGCTGGGCTATAGTTACAACTCGGAGTTTTATGGACTGGACGGGGAAGAAGAGGCCCGGGCTTATCTGGCACATCCTGTATTGGGTGTCCGCCTGCGGGAAATCTCCCATGCCTTGTTAGGTCATCGTGGCCATCGTACGGTGCGGGAACTGATGGGGTCGGAGGTGGATGTATTGAAACTGCATACTTCGATGAAGCTGTTTGATAAGATTGCACCGGGAGAGGTGTTCGGAGAAGTGCTGAAGGCGTATTTTTATGAGTGAAAGGAGGAAAAGGCATGAAGAAAATCCGAATAACCGTAATGCGAAAGGCGTGTTACCGGGATTTAATGGAGAAGTATGAGAATCCCATCGAACATGCGTGTGACATGGAAGAAGCAGGTGTTCATTGCTAATGGCTGGGAGAAGCCTGAGGGACTCTGTGAGAGTGCATGGCAGAGCATGTCGCCTTTCGTGATGGCACTGGCTCATGGGGGAAGCAATTTTTATGACGGCTGGATGAAGAACGAACGTTCGGCTATGATTTCGTGCAACGACGGTTTCCGTCCGGTGAGTTTCCTGATAGAAGTAATCGATTAATACAGAAGAATATGTTAGCTTATACGTATATGGAGCACGGCCGTTTCTCATTGATAGAGAAGACTGTGCCCGAGCTGAAAGATCCGAAGGACGCCCTGGTGCGCGTCACGTTGGGAAGTATTTGCACCAGCGATTTACACATCAAGTACGGCAGTGTGCCGCGTGCTGTACCGGGTATTACGGTGGGGCATGAGATGGTGGGCATCGTGGAACAAGTAGGAGCGGAGGTCACTACCGTGAAGCCGGGTGACCGGGTGACGGTCAACGTGGAGACCTTCTGTGGGGAATGTTTTTTCTGTCAGCACGGATATGTAAACAATTGTGAGAACCCCGACGGAGGATGGGCATTGGGTTGCCGTATCGACGGCGGACAGGCGGAATATGTGCGGGTGCCGCATGCCGACCAGGGATTGAACCGCATTCCCGATGGAGTGACGGACGAGCAGGCACTTTTCGTGGGCGACATCCTGGCCACCGGCTTTTGGGCTGCCCGTATCTCGGAAATTACGCCCGAAGATACGGTGCTGCTGATTGGAGCCGGACCTACAGGAATCTGTACGTTGCTCTGTGCCCGGCTGAAACATCCGCGTCGTCTCATTGTATGTGAGAAATCGGAAGAGCGTATCCGTTTTGTGCAGACACACTATCCTGAGGTACTGGTCACTACACCGGAACAGTGTCGGGAGTTTGTGAAAGCCCACAGCGCGCATGGAGGAGCCGACGTAGTTATTGAAGTGGCCGGAGCCGATGATACCTTCCAGCTGGCTTGGGAGTGCGCTCGTCCGAATGCCATTGTGACCGTCGTGGCTTTGTACGATCGTCCGCAGGTGCTTCCCTTGCCCGACATGTACGGCAAGAACCTTACCTTCAAGACAGGCGGGGTAGACGGTTGCGATTGTGCCGAAATTCTCCGGCTGATAGCAGAAGGAAAGATTGACACTACGCCACTCATTACACACCGCTTCCCGCTTAATGAGATAGAAGAAGCTTACCGCATTTTCGAGAACCGTTTGGATGGGGTAATTAAGGTGGCGGTGAGCCCTCGGAACGACAAATAATATGATACTGCAACTAAAAATATACAGACTATGCGAAAGAATTTTGGAGTAAAAACATGGTTGTACCCGATGCCCGTATTTATTGTGGCAGCGTACGACGAGAATGGAAACCCCAACGCCATGAATGCGGCGTGGGAGGAATCTATACGGATGACATGGTGGGCATCTGCCTGGCCGAAGGACACAAGACGACCCAGAATATTCTGGCACGAAAGCCTTTACCGTGAGCATGGCTACAGCCGACCATGTGGCAGCCTGCGATTATGTAGGGCTTGTCTCGGGAAAGAAAGAGCCGGATAAATTTGCCAAAGCCGGTTTCCATGCCGTAAAATCGGAGTTTGTGAATGCGCCGGTCATTGAGGAACTACTCATGACACTGGAATGTGAGCTGGTTTCATACGATCAGGAGAGCAATCATCTGGTAGGCCGTATTGTCAACGTGTCGGCAGCAGAAGAGATTTTGGATGAAAACGGACAGATTGACCCTGCCCGTCTGAAACCGATTACGTATGACCCGATTCATCATCACTATCTGGTGATAGGAGAGAAGGTGGGTAATGCCTTCTCCGATGGGAAAGCATTGAAGTAAAATATAGGAGCTGTCTCAAAATGTACTGCACCCCAAAAGTTTTGTGTCTAACTTTTGGGGTGCAGTACAGTATTGCCATCCTTGATCAGAATGGAGTATAAGTCCGTCAAGACTGTCAAACCTTGTGAACGCTTTATCCAACATATCGTATATCTGTTCCATATCCGGTTTTCGGGAGATGTTGTATGATATGATC
>ENA-OQAZ01001402-OQAZ01001402.1-human-gut-metagenome-genome-assembly--contig:-NODE-1402-length-11538-cov-4.951187_pt1 | contig 11538 bp, 13 predicted proteins | sample MGYA00242737_ERZ504531 | MGnify/ENA primary metagenome ERZ504531 (study PRJEB26092, sample SAMD00036244) | human gut metagenome | host: Homo sapiens | study: EMG produced TPA metagenomics assembly of...
ATAAAAGAAACCGTGTGCATCAAAAATAATGCTGAAGAAAAAATGTCTAATTTGCCGCTCGCCCCCAGACTTGGGAACATAACAGGCAAGCCGCTGACGACGACCGTACACTGACTCTGCAAGGATCTTACTTCTTACAACCCCTGCGCGGTCACCCCATCTGAAGCTGTGGGGCATCTGGAGTATCATTATGTTCTCTCCCTGCCGTGGGTTAAGGTCTGCCTTGACCTTGCTGTGCGCCCCATCAGGAAAGTAAAGTACCTGTTATGCTGTGTATTCAGTTGTAAAGGTGCTGTTGTACAGAACAAATCTGTAGTTTTAGTATACTCCAGCCGTTAGCAATCGGTCAACAGTAAGTGCTAATTGTTTACACGACATTCACAATTCAAGGCGACAATCCACCTATGATGGATTTCATTAGAGAGTTTGCTCACCGTCTAATGTATTGTACATAGTCATCAGCAGGGTTCGCTGATGCATCTTTCGGTTATGGATGTCAATCAAGCATTAAGATATCCTTGCCGCAAAAGTCACCGCAAATTTTGCCCCGCCGCCAGGGGTGTCGGTCACGGTCAAGTCTGCATGATGCAGCCGGGCTAGTTCCTTGGCTACGCTTAGACCAAGGCCAAAATTGTGCTTGTCGGTGCGGCTGGGATCAGCGCTGTAAAAACGGTCAAAGACCCGAGCTTTTTCGGCATCCGGTATGCCGGGGCCGTGGTCTTGCACGGCCAGGGTGATTTTTTCCCCACAGTATGTCAAGCACAGTTCCACGGGGGTGCCCGCGGGGGTGTGGTCAAACGCATTGTTGAGCAGGATTGCCAGCAGCTGCTTTACACGGTCCGGGTCCGCCTCTATGGAAGGAACGCTGTCCTCCGGCAGGGTCAGACTTAACGGGTGTTGGCGCTGCTGCGCCAACGGGAAAAACGCATCGTATACTTCTAGGCAGAGGTTATCCGGTGCGATGGGGTGCAGATGGGCCGGCAAGGCATCCAAGTCGCCGTTGGCCAGCACCAGCAGATCCTCCACCAGCCGCGCCATACGGTCCGTCTCCTGCTCGGCATTCCGCAAAAGGGTGGCGCGTTCAGTCACAGGAGTGCGGCACGCAGCGTCCAGGCTTGCTTTTACTACGGCCAGCGGGCTGCGCAGTTCGTGCCCGGCTGCGGCGATGAACTCCTTCTGCCGCCGCATGGCCAATGCCGTCGGAGCCAGCGCTTTGCCGGTCAGCCGCCAGCTGATGATCGCCAGCAGCAGTGTGCCAGTGAACCAGATCGCACCATACTGCACAACTGTCTGGACCGCATGACGGTGTACAAAGCCCATATCCTGTAAAGCGGCCACAAGCAGATAACTGCCTGCTGTGCCGCGCGGCAGCAAGGCTGCGTGGCAGCGGTATTCGTTCAGCGTGAACACCGCGCTTTGCCGCTGCACGGCACCGCTGCTGTCATGCAGACTTGTGTCCAGCAGGGGGGACAAACCTTCTTCTAACAGAGGTTCAACCGCATTGCGGGCATCGGCGCTGCCCGTGGTGCCCGCAAAATGCAGCGCGGCACCGTTGTCCCACAAAAACAAAAGGCAGCCGCTGTTGTGCTCCTGGTCAGCCAGCCAAGCGTCACTTACGCTGTCGGCGCTGTCCAGCCGGTCAACGATGGCAGAAAAGTTCTGCGTGAGCAGCGTCTCCGCGGCGGTCCTGTACTGGGCGGCGGCATAATTCCATGTCACGACCAGCGCACCTGCCAGCACCAACGAGGTCAGCGCCGTCATCAGCAGGGTCAAACGGCGGCGCAGTGCAGTCAGCATGGCGGTACCTCCGCCTTATAGCCGCTACCGCGCACGGTGGTGATCGTTACCGCACTGCCTACGGCTTTCAGCCGCCGCCGCACAAAATGGATGTAACAGTCCAGATTAGCGTCCTCAACTTCGGCCAGTGGTCCCCAAACCCGCGCCAAAAGCACCGCACGGGTCTGCAGCTGCCCCGGTGTGCGCAGCAGTACCTCTAAAAGATCGGCCTCCCTCTTGGTCAGGGCCGCAGCGGCCTTTGGCCCGCTCAGGGTCAGTTGGGCGGCATCCAGCGTCACGTCACCGCAGCGTATGGCAGATTCGGCAGTGGTGCCGGGGCGGCGGGTTAGTGCCCGCAGCCGGGCCAGAAGCTCCCGCGTGTCAAAGGGCTTGCCAGGTAATCGTCTGCACCGGCATCCAGGCCGTCCACCCGGTCATTGATGCCGGACAGGGCCGTCAGCATTAACACCGGGGTGGTACATCCCTTGGCGCGGGCGGCCCGCAGCAGGCTAAGACCGTCCAGCCCGGGCAGCATCCGGTCCAGTACACAGACATCGTATGCGCCGCCGCACAAAAGGGCTTTGCCGTCTGCGCCGTCGTGGCAGGTATCTACAGTATAGCCCGCAGCTTGCAGGGCAGGCAGCAGCGCCGTGCAAAGGGCGCGGTCATCTTCGATCAATAAAATCCGCATGGCATAATTCTCCTTTTCCCTTTCTAGTATACACCCCAAACCTTGAAACAGTCTTGAAAAGCCGCAGCTTTTTTCAAGGACAATTCAAGATTCGGGCGGTATACTGGTGCTACACCCGATGAAGGAGCACATACTTATGAAACGAATCATCAGTGCCGGATTATGCACGGCATTTATTTTGAGTCTGGCAGGCTGCGCCAGGCAGGACACCACTCCCAGCCTGACCGCTGCAGACACCACCGATACCCAGATGGGCCGCTGGTCGAGAGCCGCGTTGACCTTGGCGGTGAGCAGCTCATCTCTTACCCGACGCAGCTGGCGGACGGAACGATTGTTCTGTACACCGGCAAGGTGGGGGAGGACAGCATCGAAGACTACACCCGCCGCACCAGCACTGACGGAACCAACTGGACATCGGAACCTGCAGCGTTTGACGTGGGCGATGCGATGGTCACGTGGATCCTCGTTGCGCCGGACGGTGAGCAGGCGCTTATCACCTATGACGGGGAGAATGCCGGGCTGGTTCTGCAGGCACCTGACGGAACCAAAACCGTTGTAGAGGATGACACGGTAAAGCAGGGCATCAACCCCAACACAGCTGTATTTCAGGGGGATAAGCTGGATTTTGTCTCCAACGGCGACACCGTGGATTTTGTGCAGGTCAGCCTGACTGACGGCAGTGTTACGACCGCCGCACTGCCGCAGGATCTGGCGTACAGCCTCAACTCCCTCACGACAGTCGGCAACCAGCTTGTTTACCTGAGCTTTGACAATAATACCGGCGATATTATCCTGAACGCCCTGGACCCCGCCACCGGCGCAAGCACCGAGCTGCTGAACCCGGTCCCAATGCGACCAGTTCTCAAGCGCTGACCGGCGACGCAGACGGCGCGGCTTATTACGCCTGCACGGACGGCATCTACCGCCTGGCCCCCGGCGGCACCCTGCCGGAGCAGGTCGTCCCTGCCGAGGGCACAGCGATGAGCATTTCCAGCAACTATCCGCTCTCTCTGCTGCGCACGGCGGCGGAGGACTTTATGGTCCTGCTCTTTGGCGACAGCGGCGGAAACGGCGATCTCTATTTCTATCACTATGACGAAACGCTGCCCACCCATGCCGACACAACGCTGACCGTCTGGTCATTGGCGGATTCCGCCACGGCGCGGCTGGCCGTGAACGCCTATAAAAAAGCCAATCCCGAGGTGGACGTTACCTTTGAAACCGCCGTGCAGACCGACACCGATGATGTCAGCGCCGCCATCAACGATGCGCTGACCCAGCTGAACACCGAACTACTGGCCGGGGAAGGGCCTGATGTGCTGCTTCTGGATCGTGTCGACTACACGACCTATATCAATAAGGGAATGCTGGCTGACATGAGTGACACCGTGCCGCTGGATGCGCTGCAGAGCAATATCATCGATCCGTTTATGACCGATGGCAGGGCCTATGTGCTGCCTGCGCGGTTCATCGTCCCGGCACTCTGTGGTGACGCGGGCACGCTGGACGGCCTGACCGACCTGAACGACCTGCAGGACGCCGTGCTGGCCGCTGCACCCCGCCCCGACACCGAGCAGTGCAGCGATGAATATTACACGGCTCTGCCCGATGACCAGAAGTATGCTCTGGCGCTGGCCAGCGGCGTTGACTTCGCGAAGCTGCTCCTGCCTTCCAGTGCCAATGCCCTGCTGCACGACGGCGCACTGGATGCAGACGCCCTGACCAAGATATTTACCTTTGTGAAAACAACTGCCGACTACTATGGCATGGCTGACTATATCAACACCGAGATGGACGGTGTATCTTCCCAGAGCTACGACAACGCGGACATTGTCACCATCGATGCACAGCAGGACGAGTACAGCACCTGCAGCCGCGCCAAATTCGGCTGGATGGATGTTGCCACCCCCTACGCCGTCATTGCAATGGCGCGCACCAACGATATTTTTGATGCGGATGCCGAGGCCGTTCCCGTGGATATGATCCCGATGCCCGGCCTGACGCAGGTGCCTATAACCCGCAGGTACTGGTGGGCGTGAATGCCAACAGCAAAAATCCGGATGCCGCAAAGGGGCTGGCCGCTGCGTTCTTCGGCACCGATGTGCAAAGCCAGTATTGCTCCGATGGTACAACGGTGCGGGCGGACTGCCTGCGGGAAAAACTCGATGCCGTCAAAGCGACGGTAAGCGGCGCAAAAACGGGTAAAGTGACCGGCGCGTATGTCGGCGACCTGGATGCCTTCTACGCCAACTGCACCACACCTGTATTGTTCCCGGTGATGCTGCAGCAGAACTTTATAAACCATGCCCAGGCCATCATTGACGGCAGCGAGGACGTGGCCGCCGCTGTGGCGGGTGTGCAGAGTGATCTGGCGCTGTATCTGGCAGAACAAAAGTAACATCGGTGCGCGGAGCGGCCATGCTGCCCCGCGCATCGCTTTGCAGGAAAAAATTGTATGCAGAAAAGACAAAACAAACACCCGGACCCTACGCCCTGGCTGTTTCTGGCCCCCAGCCTGTGCGGTGTCACCCTGTTTGTGCTGGCCCCCTTTGTGGAGACGGTGCGCCGCAGCGTGACCGACACGATGGGGCGACACTTTGTGGGCCTTGCCAACTATACGGCGGTACTGGGCAACGATGCGTTCCGACTGGCGGTGGAAAATACGGTGCGGTTTATCGGAGTATGCGTTCCGCTGCTGCTGGCGCTCAGTCTGGCACTGGCTTTGGCGCTACGGGCGAAAGGCTTAAAAAATACCTCCTGGGCCGAGGTCTGCCGCACGACCTTTTTGCTGCCCATGGCTTTGCCGGTGGCAAGCCTTGCACTGCTCTGGAAAGTATTGTTTGCCCAAAACGGCCTTGTGAACGGAACTTTTGGCACCCATTGTGACTTTATGGGCACGGATGCTGCGTTCTGGGTGCTGATCGGTACTTATCTGTGGAAAAACATCGGCTATGACAGCATCCTTTGGTCCAGCGGGCTGGACAGCATCTCCACAGACTTGTACGAGGCCGCTGCCGTGGATGGTGCCAGTGGGTGGCGGCAGTTTACAGCCATTACCCTGCCCAACCTGCTGCCCACACTGGCCGTCACGCTGGTGCTGAGTCTGCTGAACACCTTTAAAGTTTTCCGCGAAGCCTATCTGGTGGCCGGGGCCTACCCGGAAAAAAGCATCTATTTATTGCAGCATTTGTTCAACAACTGGTTCCTGGCACTGGATCTGCCAAGCTGAGCGCCGCAGCAATCCTGATGGCAGGGGCGCTGGGGGCGGTGATCGCGGCATGGCATAAAACGGCTCTAAAAAAAATTTTGCTTTTCCCATTCGTCCTGCTCGTATGGTTCCCGCTATGGTTCCTTTTGATGGGCACGCTGACCGGCTCGGAGGAGCTGGCAGCGACCATCGGCCCGGCGCTTTCCGGCAGCGGGCAGGCTGCGTGGACCTGCTGCCCAGCTACCCTACGCTGGAACCTGCTGTCAAGCTGCTGCTGGACACACCGGAATACTTTACCACCTATTGGAACACCTGCCTGCAGACATTTCCGCAGTTGGCTGGTCAATTGGTCGTGGGTGCTCCCGCCGCATGGGCACTCTCCCGCTTGAAATTTCGCGGGCGCGGGGCCGTGCGGGGGCTGTACCTTATTTTAATGTTGCTGCCGTTCCAGGTCACTATGGTGCCTGCCTATCTGACGATAAACCACCTGGGACTGATGGATACTGTCTGGGCGGTCATTCTGCCGGGGGCATTCAGCACATTTCCCGTATTTGTGATGCAGCGCGGGTTTGACGCTGTTCCTCTGCCGCTGCTGGAAGCTGCCGCTATAGATGGCGCGACCCCGTGGCAGCAGTTTGCGCGAATCGGCCTGCCAGTGGGGCTGCCCGGTATCCTGGCTGCGCTGACCATGAGCTTTCTGGATGCCTGGAATGCGCTGGAACAGCCTATGACCTTTTTAAAAACACAGTCGCTTTGGTCGCTGTCACTCTATCTGACCGATACTACCCGCGACCTGGCACTGACCATGGCGGCCAGCTGTTTGCATTGCTGCCCGCCGTACTGATTTTTGCTTTCGGCCAAAAGTATCTGGAACAGGGGATCCTGGCCGGAGCCGTGAAAGGATGAGGACCTATCGAACTGCTTATCGGGATGGACCCACGCCAGCGCCAGCGGCTTGGGTGGATTGTCCGCTTTTTTGCACTGCTGCTGGTGCTGACACTGCTGGCCCGCGGTACAGCAGGGGCAGCCATGGCCAGCGTGACGGTGCAGAGGCCGTCCTCCGGCAATGTGACAAAAAGCGTGCGCACTACGGCCACGGTCAGCTTTGCGGGCGGCACACCTTTTACAGTGCCCGCGGGTCTGCTGGTCATGGCAGTACCCGTGCAGGCGGGGCAGACCGTCAAGGCCGGGGACACGCTGGCCGTGTTTGATGCCGCTGAAGTGGACCGCGCCGTAAACGCCAAGCGGGCCGCGTTGCAGCAGCCCGGACCAGGCCGCACAACAGACGGCGGGAGACACCGCCGACCCCTACGCCGCCCAGCTCGCCCAGCAGCAATTAGAACGTGCCTACGAGGAAACACACAGAATCTACGCCGATGGTGAAGAGAGCGTTTCCCGTGCCCAGACCAAGCGGGACGAAGCTGCTGCCGCTCTGGAAAAAGCCCGCAATGCCGGCTATGCGGACGACGCTGAAAAACAGGCCGCCGTAGAAAACGCCGCCGCTGCCCTGGAAGCTGCGGAGGATGCCCTGTACAGCGCCCAAAAAGCCGCCGAAGATGCCAACAATGCGGCACTTTCCGCCGCCCAAAGTGCCGAGGATAACCGCAACACCGCACTGCACACGCTGGAGAAAGAGCAGGAAACCACGGAAAAACAGAACGCACTGGACCGCGCCGCTGCTGCTGTAACGGCCTCTGATGCCGAAACCCTGCAGGCCGAACTGGATGCCTTGCTTGCCGTGCAGCAGGCGGGCGGCACACTGACTGCCCCCAGTGATGGCACCCTTGTGTCGCTGGATCTCGTGGTTGGGCAGCCCTCCCCTGCCGTGGGCGGCCAGCTGGCTGCAGATGCCGATTTTACCGCCGAAATTCCTTTGGAAGAATCTCAAGCCAACCTTGTTTCAGTTGGCACTGTACTGCACCTGAGCCAGAGCCGCGCAAGCTGTGATGCCGCCGTGCAGAGCCTTTCGGCCCCGGATGAAAACGGCACCGTTACAGCAAAATGCACCTTGTCCAAAGGGGCATGGTGTGCCGGTGCTGCCAACGCATCGGCCACGGTGCAGGGTGAAAAGCGGCCCTGTGTGCTGCCGGCCAGCGCGGTACATAAAGATAATACCGGCTGCTATGTGCTGGCTATCGAACAAAAAGCCACAATCTTGGGTCAGCAGAATATCGTAGTATCGCTGCCTGTCACGGTGGTGGAAACGGGCGATACCACCGCCGCCGTCAGTGGTGCGCTGGACGCCGATACACAGGTCATTGTCAGCAGTACGCGGGCCGTGCAGGCCGGGGACCGGGTGAAGATCCATGATGCATCGTAAAAGAGGTTGGGCGGTTGCGGCAGTATTGCTGGTAGTTTTGCAGCTGCTTTTGCAGACCCGCGCAGCGCATATTGTACAGCAGAACCAACCGTGACGGTGACCCTGTCTTCCCCGCTTACAGCCGGGCAGCTTGCCGCTGCACGGGAATGGGAAAAAAGTAATGCCAACACTCAAGCCGTTACTGCCAGCTTTTGGAGCGAGAAAGCAGCAGCGGTCTCGGCAGATTCTGACCGCACAGCGGAAGATGTGACCTGTATCGGCTTTGACGGTACAGCGCAGGACTGTCTGCCCGTGGAATATCTTCAGGCACAGCGCCCGGTGTCGTAGGACAGCAGTGCGCGATTTCTTCGACGCTGGCGTGGACACTGTTTGGCAGCTATGATATTATGGGCTTGACTGTTGCACTGGACCGTACCGAGTATTTCATTTCCGGCGTGTTTAAAAGTAAAAGCAAAACGCTTCTTTATCCGGCGCAAAGCGGCTTTACCCACGCGGCGCTGCGGGGTCTTTCGCCCGACACCCCCAAAACGGACGCCGAACAGTGGGCCGCAGCAACCGGTGCCGGAAAGATCACCGCCATCACTTACGGCCCCCAAAAGGCATGGCTGGCTCAAGCAGCGTGTGCCCTGCCTGCCTGATTATCGGACTGGCTTTGGTCGTGCTGTTGCTGCGCTTTATTTGTGCCCTGCCCGGTGTCTTGCACGGGGCAGCCCTGTTTGCTTTAGCACTGGCATTTGCGTGGGCGGTACCCCATTTTCTGCAAACCCTGCCCGGCTGGCTTATCCCCGGCCGCTGGAGTGATTTCAGCTTTTGGCCCACTTTATGGACGAAAATTATGGATACTTGCAATGGAAATATGAAGTAATTTAAAATTTGCAAGCAGAATAAGCCACAGATTGATGATGAAGAAACTTGCTTTCGATATATATTTCGCTGAGGATGTCTATAGAAATCGTTGGGAAAGTTGGACAAACTCTTTGGGATATTTTTGCATGAACATGACAATTAAATGCACAAGCATTTTTGGAATTGAACATGATGAACGGGTTTATATAGGAAAACAGCAAGATGCTAAAGCAAGGGTCATATACCGGGAATAGTGGTACTCTATTGCGTTTTATTTTACATTCTTTGACCACCATTTGACTACTACTGTGCAGACGCACCGTAAAACACCGAAAAGCCCGTTGTGACAACCACCAACAGGCGTTTTCTTGCTTTGGACGCAACTGTGCAGAACCAACAAAATTCACGCTTCAACGTTGGTCTGTACGGGCTTGTCGTAGTTCTCCGACCCGGAAGGCCAGAGGTTCGAATCCTCCCGGTCGCACCAAGAGCAGCACCTTATGGGGTGCTGCTCTTTTTGTTTTGCACGGATTTTACGAGGCAGTAAAAGAAGGGATTCGGACAGCCCGTGCCCCGCGCTTTGCGTCCCGCGGGGCAGGAACGCCCCGGTGGGGCTTTCTAGCACGGCTCGGCGAATCCCTTCGGGCGCACAAAAAAGCGCATTGCAATGTACTTTACGCAGTAAAGCGGTGATAGTAGGACTTATATTTAACACACGGCAAGAAACAATTTCCGTTTCGCACATTGTAATGTTCGCAGAAAAAACTTATAATGCTTTTGAACCTGTAGGACACACAAAACGCAGAAAAGAGAGGGAATCATGAGAAAACTGTTCCTTTTGGAAGATGATCTGAGCCTGATCAGTGGGCTGACCTTTGCATTCAAGAAACAGGGCTTTGCACTGGATACAGCTCGGACGCTGGCAGAAGCGAGGTGCTGTGGTCAGACGGAAAATATGACCTGCTGGTGCTGGATGTTTCCCTTCCGGATGGCTCTGGCTTCGATTTCTGCCAGAAAGTGCGGCGCACATCCAACGTGCCGATTCTGTTCCTGACCGCTTCGGATGAGGAAATGAACATCATCATGGGACTGGATATGGGCGGGGATGATTACCTGACCAAGCCGTTCAAGCTGGGTGTCCTGTTGTCGCGGGTCAATGCACTGCTTCGCCGTGCAAATGCGTCCAGCGCAGGAGAACCCGTACTGGAATCGGGCAGCATCACCGTCCGGCTGTTGCAGGGGCAGGCGTACAAAAACGGAATCTTGCTGGAACTGACCGGCGCAGAGTACAAGCTGCTCTGCTTCTTTATGCAGCATCCGAATGCCGTGCTATCCAAGGAACAAATTCTGGATGCACTGTGGGACTGCGATGGGGATTACATTGACAGCAGTGCCTTAACAGTGTACATCCGGCGACTGCGGATGAAGATTGAGGACGACCCCGGCAAACCGCAGATGCTGCTGACTGTCCGCGGCATGGGCTATAAATGGAATGGGTAAAGGTGCCGTATGAAAGTATTCGCAAACCGGGGAATCCGGATTTTGTTCCGGACAGTGCTGGCGGTCTGGGCGGTGGCATTGGCTCTCACGCAGGGCATCGTATGGCATACGACGCACGCATTCTCTTTCGGGTTACTGTTGGTTTTTCTGCTTCTGGGCGGCTGTCTCTGGGGCGTGCTTTTTCGCTATTTCCAAAGGCAGAGCGCGCTTCTGGAACAGGCAGTCCAGAAAATCCAAAGCTGTCTGGATGGCAACCCGGATGCACGACTGGACTGCGACCGGGAGGGAGAACTTTACCGTCTGTTTCACTCCGTTAATGCATTGACGGCAGTTCTGAGCGCACACGCAGACAACGAGCAGCGGGAGAAGCGTTTTTTGAAAAATACCATTGCAGATATTTCGCACCAGCTCAAAACACCGCTGGCGGCGTTGAATATCTACAACGGTCTGCTTCAGGACGAAGCTGTTTCGCCGTCGGAGGTCAAAGAGTTTGCAGACCTGTCCGAACAGGAGTTGGACCGCATCGAAACGCTGGTGCAGAATCTGCTCAAAATCACCCGGCTGGATGCCGGTTCGGTCGTCTTGGAGAAGAAAAACGAAAATGTTGCTGAAATGGTGCAGGACATCGCGCGGCAGTATAACTATCGTGCAGAACAGGAACAGAAAAAGCTTGTTCTGTCCGGCTCAGAGGCGGTTACACTTTGGTGCGACCGTGACTGGATGCAGGAAGCTGTGGACAATCTTGTAAAGAATGCCCTTGACCACACAAAGAGCGGAGATACGATTCAGGTAGAGTGGAATGCACTGCCGTCCATGGTTCAAATCAAAGTGCGCGACAACGGCAGCGGCATCCACCCGGAAGATTTGTACCATATCTTCAAACGGTTTTATCGCAGCCGCTTTTCACAGGATACACAGGGCATCGGGCTGGGTCTGCCGCTGGCAAAAGCCGTTGTGGAAGCTCATCACGGCACCATTGAAGTAGACAGCGAGCTGGGAAAGGGCACGACCTTTACTCTGAATTTTCCGATTCCTACAAAATTGTAGGCTGAGTGTAGGCTTGCAGTAATGTTGACGTGTTATCCTTTTCTGCACAGACAGAGATAATCCGTCTGAATCGAAGGAACCTGCAAAGTGAGGGATACACTATGGAACTATTAGAAGTCAACCATCTCTGCAAGACCTACGGCAGCGGAG
>ENA-OQAZ01001403-OQAZ01001403.1-human-gut-metagenome-genome-assembly--contig:-NODE-1403-length-11536-cov-2.413358_pt1 | contig 11536 bp, 9 predicted proteins | sample MGYA00242737_ERZ504531 | MGnify/ENA primary metagenome ERZ504531 (study PRJEB26092, sample SAMD00036244) | human gut metagenome | host: Homo sapiens | study: EMG produced TPA metagenomics assembly of...
AAAATAAAATGTTATTTTCCGGACTTCCATTTTTTATATTATTTCCTTCCGGCGGTGCTGGTGTGCTATTTTGCAGCACCGCGGAAATTGAAAAATGCAGTGCTTTTTGTGTTCAGCCTGATTTTTTACGGATGGGGAGAGCCGCGCTATATTGTGCTTATGATTGTGTCAATTGTGAGTGGTTTTGTTTTTGCACTTATGATTGAAAAAAAACAGAATAAAAAAAGCGGACTCATCCTCATGTGGATATCTGTGGCGGTCAGCCTGTCATTTCTTCTTATATTTAAATATGCTGATTTTTTAATTGAAAATGTGAATCAGCTGCCAGGTGTGTCACTGCCTCTTTCTAAGCTGTCTCTTCCAATAGGAATAAGTTTTTATACATTTCAGATCATCAGTTATACGGTAGATGTCTGGAGAGGAGATACTAAAGCCCAAAGAAACATTATTTCATTTGGAACATATGTATCGCTGTTTCCGCAGCTGATTGCGGGACCGATTGTGCGATACACGGATATTGAAAGAGAGCTGCAGGAAAGAAAGCATAGCGTCACACTTGCTGCATCAGCATAAAGCGATTTTTGATAGGATTAAGCAAGAAGGTACTGATTGCAAATGTACTGGGAGAACTGACAGATATCTGTCTAAAAACATCGCAGCCAAGCATACTATCTTGGTGGATGTATGCAGCAGCGCTTGTACTTCAAATTTATTTTGATTTTTCAGGCTACAGTGATATGGCGATTGGACTAGGCCGCATTTTTGGCTTTCAGTTTCCAGAAAATTTTAATTATCCTCTGATTAGCCGCAGCGTAAAAGAGTTCTGGCGCAGATGGCATATCAGTCTTGGCAGTTGGTTTCGCGACTACGTTTACATTCCTCTTGGAGGAAGCCGCGTAAAGACTGGACTTTATGTGAGAAATGTCATAGCCGTGTGGATGCTTACAGGACTGTGGCATGGCGCATCATGGAACTTTGTCTTATGGGGAGCGGGTTTTGGAGTGCTTCTTTTGTGCGAGCGATTTTTATGGGGAAAATGGCTGGAACGAATACCGTCTATTATTTCACATTTGTATTTGCTTTTTATTATTTTACTTAGCTTCATTCTTTTTTCAGCAGACACAATACCACAGGCTATGCAGCGAATAGGCGGATTGTTTGGTGCAGGAAAATTGCCAGTCATATCAGTACAAAGTGTGTATTATCTAAGAAGCTATGGACTGCTGCTTATTTTTGCAGCAATCGCAGCAACACCTCTGCCAGCAACAGCATTTAATAGATTTATGAAAACAAAGGCAGGAAGTACTCTTAATTGGCGATGCCGATTGTGCTTGTAGGATTACTTTTGTTGGCAACTGCCTTTTTGGTGGACGGTTCATATAATCCATTTTTATATTTTAGGTTTTAAGCATTGGGGAGAGTTTATGATAAAAAAAGAAAAACAACAGGCTATAGTCACATTGCTTATAACAGGACTTATATTTGGAATACTTTGCGTGGCAGCATGGTTTCATACGCCAAATCAGATATCTGTCTCTGAGCGAAGACGTCTGGCACAGCTTCCAGCGCTTACAAAAGACAGTGTGGGAAAGGGAAACTTTATGAGTGGATTTGAGCGTTACAGTCAGGATCAGTTTCCATTTCGTGAAACATTCAGAAAGCTAAAAACGAAAGCGCTGTTTTCTTTGTATCAGCAAAAAGATGTTCATGGAGTTTATGTTGCAGACGGCTACGCAGCATCAATAGAAAGCGAAATCAATGAGGCTTCTGTGTTGCATGCAGTTAATGCATTTGAGCATGTCTATACACAGTATTTAAAAAATGGCAGCCATGAAATTTATGCAGCAATAGTACCAGATAAAGGATATTATCTTGCGGCGAAAAATGGGTATCCAGTGATGGATTATGATAAGTTTTTTAAATGCTTTGAAAATGGGATGCCATATGCGAAATTTATTGATCTTACACAGACGCTGTCTCTTGAGGCATACTATTTCACAGACAGCCATTGGCGTCAGGAAGCACTGATAGAAACAGCCAACCAGATAAAAAGAAATATAAAAAATGATACTTTATCAGATGACTATGATATTTGTCAGGCAGCAGATTCTTTTTATGGTGTATACAGCGGTCAGGCGGCACTTCAAGTAACACCTGACAAGATTATGTATATAGACAGTGAAATCATTTCACAGGCACAGGTTTATAATTATGAGACGAAAAAGACAGGCGCTGTTTATGACAAGGATAAGCTGACAGGCTATGATCCTTATGATTTTTTCCTGTCAGGTCCATCAGCACTTCTTAGGATTGAAAATCCTAAGGCAGCAGAAAAGAAAAATCTAATCGTCTTTCGTGATTCCTATGGTAGCAGTCTGATTCCTCTTTTAATTGATTCCTACAGCAGTATAGTGGTTGTAGATCTTCGTTATATCGCGCAAAAAAAACTGGGAGAATTAATTAATTTTGAATCAGATGAAATGGCAAATGCAGACGTGCTGTTTTTATATGGAACTATTTTATTAAATGACAGCAGTACAATTAAAAAATAAAAAAAGTCCAATAGGCGGAATATTAATCCGGCCTATTGGACTTTTTTTATTTATTGATAATCAAAAATCCACTCCAAAAAGTCAATGGAAGTCTGAAGTCTTGACGTGTTGACGGCAATTCCAAGGTAACATGGTGTACCTAACAGACAATTTTTATTTACGATACGAGTATCACTAACGTCTATTGCAGCTGCGTACTGGCCAAGGACCTTGCCAGCTTCATCAGTGCGGCTTAAGTAAAGGATACGATCCTGTTCCTTTAAGTACTGGAAGAATGCTGGCGGAAGTGTTTCCTCGAGATCGGCAAATAAGGTATTATCTTCCTCACCGACACCATAATAATTGACAAATGCAGTATTGCCGCCGAGTACATCAAGATCGTGAGCGGCTGCCATTGCCATTACCTTCATCATAGAGGTATAGGAAGCCTCGTCTGATCCGCTAAAGTCAAGATATTCTGTCAGATTAAAACTGATCTGATAGTCTTTAAGGCTCATATCCTCATAGGCGGCAAATTCTTTTTCAAGGGAATCAACATCAGCATTATCTGATAAGTAGTTGTTATAAACATGAACCTGCACGATAAATGGACGGCTGTTTTTGATTACGGACACGGTGATACTAATCACAATGGCGATCACACCTATGATCACAAAGACTGGAACCTTGTAATAGCTCCAGAAATATTCCCATCCATCCTTAAAGCCCATTGACTTCATTTTAGCAATTTCAGATTTAAAACTGCGTTTTTCACTTTTTACCGGGTTAAATTCCTCCTTCTTTGGTTGTTTTTTGCTTGGGTCATCTGCTTCAATTCTCATATTTTAATCCATGCCTTTCTGTGGTATAAGAAGTATGATACTAGTGTAACACAGTTTTTGCGATATGGAAATGAAAATAGTATGATTAGTATAAAATAATCATAAAATCTGCATCATTCGTTTGCATTTTTAAGAATCCTCATATATAATAAAATCTATGAGCGGCAAATAAAAAATATAGCCGTCCGGGAGCGTCTGCGTGATCGCAGCGCAATATGTGAAAAAGGAATAGAGGTACTTATAATGGGAAGCTTGTTTAATCTTGACAATCCAATTTGGCGGTTTATGGGAAAACTCGTAGATGTGTTTATCCTGACACTTTTGTGGGCTGTCTGCTGTATCCCGATCATTACGATTGGACCAGCATCAACTGCGGTGTATTATGTAACACTGAAACTTGTGAGGGATGAGGAGTCGTACACAGTAAGAAGCTTCTTTAAGTCCTTCAAGGAAAACTTCAAGCAGGGAAGTGTGATCGGTATCATCATGACATTGCTTCTTGTATTCTTCTTGTATGATATCTATGCATACTTTATGATGGGTACACAGATCAGTCGTATTCTTGGAATTGTATTCCTTGGAATTTTCTTACTGTATCTAATCACACTCGTTTATGTATATCCGCTTCAGGCAAAGTTTTACAATAAGATTCGCTTCACACTCAGAAATGCACTGTTCATCGGTGTAAAGCATATCTTCCGCAGTCTGGCAATGATTGTTATTGCAGTAGCTGTTATCGTGGGATGTCTGTTCTTCCCACCATTGATCTTATTAAGCTATGGTCTGATTGCATTTTTACAGTCATACTTCTTGGTGGTAATCTTTGATAAGTATATCCCGAAGGAAGACGAGGCAAATGGGGATTCTGTAGTTGCAGAGGCTAAGCGTGAGTTAGAGGCACAGGAAGCAGAAGAAGGCGAGCAGGTTCATATCGTTATGACCCAGCAAGATCAGCAGCAAGCAGATACACAGGTCTTCTCAAGAGAGATGTTTGCATCAAGAGAACCTAAAGAAGAAACAGACAGCGCAGCCACACAGGATAATAAAGAAGAGCAAAAATAAAAGTAAAAGCGAGAAAGTTAGTGAAAACCAGCTGTCTTTTTTTGCTGCAATTTACGGATAAAACATTATCTAAGCCATTACACCGAGGGGCTTTCGTAAGCAACTAAAAAAAATTTTGATTTTGTAAGAAATTTATTTATAGATTTTGTCTTATATGGTATAAGGTATTATATTAGAATGCATACAGCCGTAGAGAAGAAAGAGAGGACAGGGGGATGACAGATATTGACATTATAAGGTTGTTATGGATACGAGACGAGATTGCAATAGAAGAGCTTGAAATAAATTATGGCCATTACTGCAGACAGATTTCATGGGAAATTGTACAGAACCGTGAGGATGTGAGCGAATGTTTAAATGATACTTGGTGGAAAACATGGTGCAGCATTCCGGAAAACAGACCAGATTCGCTTCGAGCATATGTCGCAAGGATCACAAGAAATTTATCGCTTAACAAGATAATTCATAATAAGGCATGGAAACGCGGATATGGAAAAATTAGTGTAATTGAGCAGGAAATTGGTGATCTTATCGGTGAGGACGCTATTAGCCGTATGATTGACAAAGATGATTTTGTGCAGCGTCTGAATGGATTTTTGGAAAAACAGACAAGAACAGATCGGATGATTTTCGTGCTTCGATTTTGGTATATGGAGACACCACGGGAAATTGCAAAGCATATGGGTTTAAAGGAAAAAAATGTTTATAACACATTGTATCAGATGAGAAAGCGTTTTAGAGTTTATTGGGAACAAAGTGGAAAGGAGGACATTGTTTATGAAAAAGCATGATTTTGAAAGTACGTCTAAGAAAAAAGCAAAAGAGCAAACACCTGAAATGGCAGAGCGGGAACAGGAAATTTTGATGTGGATGGGCGATATCCGTGATGATTTTATCTTAGAGGCGGAGGATTACAAGCACTATCAGAGCGATAAAAGTGTGCCAGGATATTTTATTTTAGGCGGTACACTTGCCGCGGCAGCAGCAATTTGTACGGCAATCTTCTTTCAGACAGGTCGAAATCGAATCGATCATTCAAATGTTCCGATGCAGCTTCCATATCAGACAGAAGAGACAAAGGAAATTGATTGGGAGACAGAGGAAGAGACGACAGAAGAAGAGACGACAGAAGAAGAGACGACACAGGCAGAAACGACAGAAGCAGAGACAACAGAAGCTGCATTACAGGAAACAACAAATGAGGCAGGCTGGCTTAGTCATGCAACAAACTATCAATTTATGGTGCAGACAGATGAAAGTACAGTATCTGTATATAATGCATGGGATGGCAGCTTGAAACTACCATTTCTGGAAAATTGTTAACAGGGAAAAAGTGTGTTCTTGTAAAGAATGGAGAGCGAGTACCGATAAATAATCTTCAAACGGTGGGCTATCAGATGTATGTAGGCGGAGAATTGCAGCTTAGTCAGGAGTTTCATACTTACTGGAATCAGTTGTCAGATACGGTATTTACAAGCAGCGACAGTACACTCTATTCATCAGGAAAGTTATATAATATCAATGGTATTGAACTGACACAGGATAATCAGGTATTCAGACGAGTAGGAGATCATATTTATAGCGAAGATTATGTGTATGATTTTGATGGACAGTTACTTGGCGAACATCCGTCATTTACTGCACAATACGAGTTTGGAAATTATGTGCTAGGATGTGATTTTAGTACAAATGAGTATATAATGTTTGATGTTGATACGATGGCAACAGTATGGACTGTCAGTGATTGGCTATACTTAACTGATGCAAATGATCTGCTTAGCTGGGAGACAGCAGATGGACAAGGCATTGTAACAGATTTGATGTTAAATCCAAAATTAAATGAAGCGGACTGGCTTGCACAAAATGCAGAATGGGAGCCAAATGGAACTAAAATTAGTATTGTATGTGAAAATAAACAGACAGGAGAAGTGATTGTTAGCTTAATCGAGAATCAGGAAGGTTCTTCTATATATCATTATTATGCCTGTGACAGTCAGTATAATATAACTGAAAGAACTTCCAAAAGAATTTATAGATACTTATTATGAGGACGATATCCGTGTGCCATTAACTTATCAAATTACAGATGATGGACTTCTGACAATCACGAATTTTTGGACAAAGGAGACAATTGTTACGGCATCCGTTGATCTACAAGGTGGTGAGATTTCTTATATAGATGTTACAAACGCAGGTCCAATGTATGGCGTTACAATTAATACGATAAATCCAAACAATATTGTTACTCTGCTGATTTCAAACGGAACTGTCATTTCTGAGTCAAGAGGGAATACAGTTTTGCAGGAGAATGTTGTTAATCTGGATGAAGATACAATTGTTGTCTATGAGAATGGAACAAATCCGAATACATTATACTTTAATGCAAATGGAGAACCGTTAATAGAGCAGGACACAAATGCTATTTATGCAGATCGCTATGCAGTATGTACGATGCAGAATGGTAAGCTTTGTATTACACCGAGAGGGCAATTTGCTTACAACCTTCCAATCGCGGAAGATGAATATTTGGTGCTGACGACAGGAGAAGACAGCTACAATTGGCTGGGTGGAGATATGGTTCTTGCTCTTGATTCTTCTGGAGAGGAAATTTTAAGACTTCCTGGCTATGGAATTACAGGAAATAGCGCATATATTAGCAATGGAATGATAGTGAACGAAAATACACCGCTTGTTTTGTATACTGAATATGAGGACAAAGCTTCAGATGACAGCGATTATGCGAGTGCACAGATGGGAATCTATTCTCTGAAGGATCGAAAGTGGATTGTGGAGCCGGCTAGGCAGAGCGTGACTCTTTTTACTGATTCTGTGTATATGATCGGCTCTGATGTTGGCAATTTGTATCGAACAGACGGAACCTGCATAGAGGAAGGGGCAGAGGATGTGACTGTGCAGGGCAACTTTATTATCAGCAGACGTGCCGTGTATGACAAGACAGGACAGCTGCTGATTATGATTCAGGAAAATGAGAATGTTCTGACCGTGCTGTGCGATGAGATTTTAATAAATGAGTATTTTTCAGATGGCAGTCATTATACGAAATGTGTTAATGCGCAAGGAGAGACCATATGGATAGAGCAATCAGGACTGACATGGACTGGTGGGGAAGCTGGCTGGAGAATTTATAAAAGTTGGAACGATACGAATGGAAAAGGACTTTTAACAGCTATGGGTGATGACAATACATTAAAAATTGTTTTGTCAGAAGATGAATTTTTTGCTAAAAATCCAGATGCACAAGGAAATGGTCTGTGTCTTCTTACGGTAACAGCAAATAATGAGGGGAGACACGAGTTCTTTTTACAGAACAACATCCGCCGAGCATCAGAAAATATATTATTATCGGTGCGATGATGAATTAAATATAATAAATGCGTATCCGCAAAATCAGATTTATCTCGGTAACATGTATGACGAAGTGTGCTTATGGTACTGGGGATTAGATGAAAGTGGCAATGGATTTGTAGAAAATCTTATATGGGGAAATAAAATAAAAGTTGATGCAGAGATCATGAATGAGATCCTGCAATGTTCAGATGTACAGGTTATGCAAGAGGGAAATATATTTGGACTGTTGTTTGATCAAAATAAGAAATTTTTATACGGGACAGATAACGATACTCATCTTATCAGTGAGAATGGCAAAATCACGGCACGCATGGCGAGCCAGAAGAATACAGATGCAGCAGGAGTCGACATACTTTCAATTGCATATGCAGAAAAAGAGTATTCTGAAATTTTGTATTATTTAGCTGATGGCACAATGCTTGATGGTTACGGCACAATTTTATTTATGAATGAACAAATGAAATGTGTTCAGGAAATAGGTCGTATCGTAATAAGAGACAGCATGGGAAATGTGCGCAAAGAAATTGATGTAAATTAAGTGACAAATTTGTCACGAAAGAGTAAGAGAGATGTCACCTAGATGCGGTAAGATAATGGAAACACTAAAAAGAAGGGAGAAGTTGTGGAGAAAGAAACAATGAATGAAAAAAAAACAAAAGCAAAGAGGCTTGAAACAGGGATTTGAGCTGATTTATGAATATCGCTTTGTATTATCATTTTTGCTGTTAATCATGTTGGTTTCATTCAAAATCAGCGGATCATCTATGGGGTGTTGGAAGTTGTTTTTGGGAGATGGCGAAAGCGGTATTCGTTTGGGAGAACCGCGTGTCTGGCGAAGTGATGAGTGGGGAACATTGACACCGCTTTGTTTTCGTCAACAATATAATGCGCTTGGTGCATATAATCGCTATAGCCAAACACTTGGCAGTATATTGACAGATAACATGCTCGTGTATGGACAGCCATCGTGGGATATTTTGACATTATTTCGCCCATTTTATTGGGGATATCTTTTCTTTGGAAGCGAGAGAGGACTTTCATGGTTTTGGTGTTCACGTCTGATCGTGCTGTTTTTGGCATGGTTTGAACTCGGAATGTTTATTACTGATGGGCAGAAAAAATTATCTGTAATGTTATCAATCTGTGTGAGCTTTGCACCATTTTTACAATGGTGGTTTGCAATCAATGGACTTGTTGAGATGCTGATTTACGGTGCTTGTTTTGTGCTTGGAAGTAACTATTTGGTATCACATGCATTTAATCCAAGAAAAATTGCAGTGGCAGTCGGTATGGCAGTTTGCGCAGTAGGATATGTTTTGACATTTTATCCGACATGGATGGTGCCAGTGGCATGGGGCTTTGTTCCATTATTTCTGTGGGTTGTCATTTGGAAATTTAACAGAAATGTGTTAAGACGAGTTGATGTGGTGCCATGGCTTCTTATTTTCGTGATTACAGCAGCAGGTCTTACAGTACTTGCCGTCACCTCATGGGATGTGATTAAAGCAGAATTAAATTCAGTTTATCCCGGAAATGCACCTTCGTCATCAGGTGGTACAGGCCTTTGGTGGATGATGAAATATCCGATTTCGCTTGTTAGCAGATTTAGTATGAATGAACTAATTGTAGAAAATTCATCCATCATTTGTTTTGCACCAGCAGGAGTTGTACTCGCACTGTGGGTAATCATTAAAGAAAAAAAGAAGGATCCTTTACTCATTCTTTTACTAGGAATGAATCTGTTTTTGGCATGGTATTATTGTGTTGGTATTCCTAAATGGCTTGCCAAAATGCTGCTGCTTAGTTTTGTAAATTCAAATCGCGGGCCGCAGGTGTTAGGCTTTCTTCGTTTGACTCTATTTGTCAGAGCTGTAGCATTAAAAGAAAAAGCACCTAAAAGGTGGTTAGCAGCATTGGCAGCTGTCATTTCATCAGCTGTACCGATGAGATTAGCCTTGGGATTTACAAAGTATGAGCCGGGTGGACTTAGATATGAGTATTTTGATACAGCAGAGAAAATTTTAGTTGTCTGGGCAATTATAGCAGTTGTTTTTTATCTGTTGTATCGGGCAAGAAAAAGCAAGTATACAATGGCGGTTTTGGGAGTATGCACAGTAGTATTAGCATCATCAATTTGGATAAATCCAGTTGCAAAGGGGGTACCTGAAATTACGAAAAGTGAAACGATGCAGCAAATTCGTGATCTTGTAAAAGAGGATCCTCAGGCAATATGGCTTGTCGTAGATATGGCCTACCCAGCTACTAACATTCCTGCGATGGCAGGAGCAGATTGCTTGAATACAACGCAGACATATCCTCAGAAAACACGCTGGGAGATGTTAGATCAGGAAGGAGAATATGAAGATATCTACAATAGGTATTGCCATATTAGAGCATCACTTGGAAGCAAGACGATGCTTGAGTTAGTCAGTACAGATTATGTAGAAGTAACACTTTCACCAGAGGATCTAAAGAAATTAAATATCAGATATATAGTCAGTACAAATGATTTTGATGAAAGAATAGCGGTTGGAACAACTAATATTTTTACAGACAGTGGCATTGAACTTCAAAAGTACTATGAAGGAGCACAGCTATCAATATATAGATGTGTTTATTAAAACTTGCAGTGTACCAATTTGAAAGGAGGAGAGGACATGGATGATATTGCTGTATTGATCCCCTGCTATAATGAGGACAAAACAATTGAAAAGGTGGTATCAGATTTTAAGCGTGTGCTGCCTGACGCCGTCATTTATGTGTATGACAATAATTCAACAGATGACACAGAGAAGCTTGCAAAAAAGGCAGGGGCTATAGTGCGTCATGAGTATCAGCAGGGAAAGGGAAATGTAGTGCGCAGAATGTTTCAGGAAATTGACGCACATTGCTACATACTTGTGGATGGGGATGACACTTATCCAGCAGAATCTGCTGCAAAAATGGTAAAGCTTGTACAGGAACACAATGCGGATATGGTAGTTGGAGATAGGTTGTCATCTACTTATTTTGAGGAAAATAAGCGCCCGTTCCACAATATAGGCAATTGTCTTGTTCGGGGAATGGTATCAAAACTTTTTCACGGAAGCATACGCGATATCATGACGGGGTATCGTGCATTCAGCTACCGTTTTGTAAAAACATTTCCGATTTTATCATGTCGGTTTGAGATAGAGACAGAAATGAGTATTCATGCGATTGACAAGCGTATGCAGGTGGAAAACGTGATTGTACCATATCGTGATCGACCAGAAGGAAGCGTGTCAAAGCTGAATACCTTCTTAGATGGTTGGAGTGTAATTAAGACGCTGATTCGTCTTTTTCGTATTTACAATCCATTTGCCTTCTTCGGTATAATAAGCATAATGTTGTTTCTAATTTCGCTAGTAATGTTTGTGCCAGTATTAATCACTTATATTGAAACAGGCCTTGTGCCGCGCTATCCAACACTGATTGTCAGCGGATTTTTATCAGTCGCAGCAATACAGCTGGCAGGCATTGGAATATCACTCCAAAATATGCTTCACAAAAATCGCCAGGACTTTGAATTAGAGCTGTATCATGCAGAGATTCAGGAGCGAACAGAAAAAGATTGTAAATAAAATATTTTATCAATAAAAAATAAAATCGCCTTCATATAACTAGTAATAGGCCAGTCGGTCATGTCAAAACCGACTGAAAGCGGCAAAGCCCAATATCAGTATATGGAGCGATTATGTTAGAGCTGCAGAA
>ENA-OQAZ01001404-OQAZ01001404.1-human-gut-metagenome-genome-assembly--contig:-NODE-1404-length-11532-cov-1.491890_pt1 | contig 11532 bp, 14 predicted proteins | sample MGYA00242737_ERZ504531 | MGnify/ENA primary metagenome ERZ504531 (study PRJEB26092, sample SAMD00036244) | human gut metagenome | host: Homo sapiens | study: EMG produced TPA metagenomics assembly of...
CGCACTCGGAAGAAGTCCAAGACTTGGTGCCGTGCTTCCATCCTGTAAGATCACAGCCTGATCACCGGGCCGCAGAAACTGGCGGATCGCATACTCTCCTTCGATTGCTACCGTCCCAAGTGTCCCTGTGACCTGCAGCACTTCTGCCCTTCCATTTTCAAGTCGCTTCAAAACGTTTAAGCTTAAAATCTGCCCGATCTGTCCCGGATAAAACGTTTCGGCAGCGGCATTTAGTTCCTCTGTCGAAAAAAGTGTATTCCAGCGATACCAGGATTCTTCACGCTCCGCATCGGATGCTCTGCTGCCGGACATCGCTGCACAGAAAACGGCCTCGTTGGAAGCTTCCTCCTCCATGCGAAGTCCGCAGGACGTTGAATAATACAGCGTATTTTCAATCTGCCCGTCTTCTTTTATCACCATCCCGGCAGTCTGCTGCACTGCCTGCACGGCAGCATCCGTCTTTCCAATATTATTATACACCTGATAAGAAACGCTGTCATCCAGATCTGCACCAAATTCCTCGCAGCGACTGTTCTCCATCTGAAGCATAGCATAACATCTGGCACAGACTGCCTGGGCTTTTAACGCCTCGATCGGATAGGAAGAGGGCATTTCACTTGGAACCACATAGCACAGATAAGTTTCCAGCGGAAGCGTATTGATCAGGATCAGACCTTCCTCTCTTTTCTCCACATGAAGACTCCCTTCGTAAGAGGGACACTCTGCGGCACGTTTCAGATACGGAAGCTGAAATACACCGTCTTCTTCCATTGTAAAGACCAGATCGCCCTGCAAAAATTCATTGCTTTGCATCGTGAGCTCAACCTGCTCACCGGCCTGGTAGTGCCGTTCTGTGCCTTGTCCGCTCACCCGAAACGGCACATCTGCCGTAATCGTGATCCGGTCATGGTATTCACTCGCATAATTGTCACTGCACAGCAGGACACGGATGTCCGGATTTGCATCTGATGCCATTCTTTCATCCTTTTCTGCAGTTTCTGTCTCCGCTCCCTCTTTGTTTTCCGCCATTGTTTTGCTTTCTTTTCCGCTCTGCCCTGTGCTGCGGTTTCCGCCTTTTTCCTGGTTTTCTCTCAGCACCTGTTCCTGAAGCTGACTCTGTTCTGCCAGAAAACTCCGACTGCTGCTTGTCAAAACAATCCCATAACGATCATACAAGGACAGGAGCATTGCAGCCAATGATGCACATCCAAGTAAGAAAAACTGTCTTTTTGCAATCCTTTTCACCTGCGGACACTCCTTTTACTTTTCAGAACCATTACCTGTTTTTTAAATATATTCCTGTCCTTGTATAAAATACCTGATTTTTATTTTACTGCTGAAAATAGTAAATGGTTGTCGTTTCGTATTTTGCACCGGCATGCAGTTCGGTAGACGGAAACGTCTCGTGATGTGTTGCATCCGGGAATCCTTGTGTCTCAAGGCAGAGACCGGAGCGTTTCTGATAAACGACACCTTCTTTTCCCTTTGGAATACTCTCAACAAAATTACCTGCATAGAACTGAACGCAACTGCATCGGAAAGACTTCCATACGTCTTCCGCTTTCCGGTTCAGTTACTTCCGCAATCTTACGGAGTGTTCCGTTGCTGTTGTTCAGTACATAGTTGTGGTCATATCCGCCGGCAATCTTCAGCTGCTCATAATCTGCCTCAATATCTGCTCCGATGCTCTTTGCAGCACGAAAATCCATCGGTGTTCCCTCAACCGGAAGGATCTCTCCAGTTGGGATCATGCCCTGTCCTACCGGTGTGAATGCATCTGCATCCAGCCATAAAATGTGATCTTCGATCTTTCCTGCTGCATGTCCTGCCAGATTGTAATATCCGTGATTAGTCATATTGGCAATCGTATCTTTATCAGAAGTTCCTTCGTAGTGAATCTTCACTTCGTTTTCCATGGTCAGTGTATAAGTAACGGTGATATCAAACGTACCCGGCAGTCCCTGTTCACCGTCTGCACCGACATGATGGAAACTTACACTGTTGCCATCCTCGTCTACGGACGCATCCCAGATGATATTGCTGTAACCTTCACTTCCGCTGTGAAGATTGTTTTCGCCTTCGTTTTTTTCCATTCTGATACACATGTCCGTCAATCACGACCTGTGCATCTTTTGTCCGGTTTCCGTTTCTTCCGATGATTGCACCAAAATAACAGGTTCCCTGCTCATAATCCTGCACATCATCATATCCAAGCAGTACATCTTTGCTTCTGCCCTTTGCATCCGGAGCAAGGATTGACACCATGGTTGCACCATAATCGGTCACTTCCAGTGCCATACCTTTTCCATTTACCAGTGTATAGATATGTGCAATCTTACCTTTTGAAGTTTTTCCAAATTCGCTTACTTTAATACCCATTGCTCCAAAATCCTCCTGTGAAAATTTATCGTTTTCAGTATAACATTACCCGTTTTAAATTGCAATGCACGATAGATGTCTCCATTATAATAGGGAGTTATATTTTTTGTCAATTTTATAATTATGATGTGGGTGTCAAAAGTCCCCAACTATGATGCCTACGGATTGTTCTCAGGAATTTCTCGTATAATCAAAATATCTGGAATATGCCACAATTCCACAGATAGCATAAAAAATCATTGCCAAAACGAATCCCTCAACGCTGCGTACAAATAATACCAGTATCAAGATCAGAAGAAACGTCGGCAGTTCCATCCGATGCAGCCATTTAAACATGTGATAACGCTTCGGCGACATTTCATGTTCTGCTGTTTTTGCATTTGTTGTCTCACATTCTATTATCGCACCAAAACGTGAAAAGTGCCGGTAAGCAGTATAGGGAATTCCATCCAACGTAAATTCCGGATACATTCCTTTTTTTGTTATCACAATCTTCATTCCTTTTTCAGAGGCATACTGCAATAATGCTTCTTCAAATTCTTCCGGATTCATGCACATAGTATCCGGCCTGAAAGAGAAGCGTGCCTCTGCTTCTGCTTTCGATACTTTTTTGAAATCATTCAGCAAATCCGCAAAAACGGCACCTTTCTTTTCCTTTTCATCCATTTTCTTCAAATAGTATTGTGGATCAAACTCTCCGAGATTTTCCTCTTTAATCTCTTCGCAGAAATCAATCGCATCCGTCAGCTCCGCTCTCTGCTTTTCCAATCTTTCCTTCTGCTTTTGGATCACCTTACCAAGCATTTCAGGACGATCAAAGGTATCTTTAATCTCCTCAATCGGAACATCCAGCTTCCGTAAAATCTTAATCTGAAGAATCCGCTTTATATCTTCCGGCCTATATTCACGATATCCATTCTTCTCATTTCGCTTTGGCTGCAGCAGGCCCATCTTTTCGTAGTACCGGATATTTGCACGACTGATACCGGTCTGTTCTTCTGCTTCTTTGATATTGCTCATAAAACTTCTCCTCTCTTTGTACTTTGCATCAGGCAAGTACTTTATAGTGGGATTGTAAGGTATAAAGCTGCTTGAATGTCAAGCATTTTATAGAAAATTCCAGTCAAATCACAAACAAGACCTGCAATCCATATAGATTACAGGCCTTGCCATATCTTTGTCACAGAAATGCTCTGTGACAAATCTCATTTTGCATTTACATGTTGTTGATTGCAGTCAGCAGTGCATTGATGGAAGCACGGATGATATCCTGATCCACGCCGGCACCCCAGTAATGTTCTCCGTCTTTGCTGCGGATACCAACATAGGCGATCGCTTTGGATCTGGAACTCTGTTCCAGTGCATGCTCCTGATAAGTTGTCAGATCATATTCCAGACGGAACTGATTCTTCAGTGCGTTGCTTACTGCATTCAGACGACCATTTCCGGCTGCGATCGCAACCACGCTCTTGCCTTCACATTCTACAGTCACCTCTGCAATAATGCCATTATGCTGTTTGAAGTGTACTTCGCTGATATTGAACGGCGTTGTGATATCTTCAAATTTTTCTTTAAACAGATTGAAAATTTCCTGAGGCTGCAGTTCTTTGTGCTGATGGTCTGAGCTGTCTTTTGCAGCATATCCCATTGCCTCACGCATTTTTGCCGGAAGGTTCAGTCCAAAGTTCTGCTCCAGAATATAGCCTACGCCGCCTTTTCCGGACTGGCTGTTGATACGGATCACGTCTGCCTCATATCTTCTTCCGATATCGGTCGGATCAATCGGCAGATACGGAACGGTCCAGGTCGGCAGTCATGCTCCTCACGGTAATGCATACCTTTTGCGATTGCATCCTGATGGGAACCAGAGAATGCTGCAAATACAAGCTTCCGCCGTACGGACTTCTCATATCAATATGCATGCCTGTATATTCTTCATATGCTGCAGAAATTGCCGGCATATCACTGAAGTCAAGCTGCGAATCCACACCCTGAGAATACATATTCAGTGCCAGCGTCACAATATCCACATTTCCGGTACGCTCGCCATTTCCGAACAGAGTGCCTTCAATACGATCAGCACCTGCCAGAAGTCCCATTTCTGCATCACTGATACCACATCCACGGTCATTATGCGGATGCAGAGAGATCAGCACATTCTCACGATATTTCATGTTTTTGCTCATATATTCAATCTGGCTTGCGTAAACGTGCGGCATTGCATTCTGTACGGTACTTGGCAGGTTGATGATGCATTTGTTATCTGCGGTCGGCTGCCATACATCCAGAACTGCGTTGCATACTTCCAGTGCATATTCCGGTTCTGTTCCGGTAAAGCTCTCCGGACTGTACTCAAATGCAAAATTTCCTTCTGTCTCATCAGCCAGCTTTTTCAGAAGTTTTGCACCGTCTACGGCAATCTTCAGGATCTCTTCTTTGGATTTTTTAAATACCTGTTCTCTCTGTGCCACAGAGGTAGAATTGTATACATGTACAATCGCTCTCGGAGCACCTTTCACTGCTTCAAAAGTCTTGCGGATAATATGCTCTCTTGCCTGTGTCAGTACCTTGAATGGTCACATCATCCGGAATCAGGTTCTGATCGATCAGTGTTCTCAGGAAATTATACTCTGTCTCGGAAGCGGCCGGGAAACCGACTTCGATTTCTTTAAAACCAATCTTTACAAGCAGTTTAAAGAATTCTACCTTCTGTTCCAGACTCATCGGTACGATCAGTGCCTGGTTTCCATCACGCAGATTCGACGCTGCACCAGATTGGTGCCTTATCTACATAAGTCTTTTTCACCCAGTCATTGCATTCTACTGGCGGCATAAAATACTGTCTCTGATATTTACTTACATTTTTCATCATTTTAACAGATCTCCTTTTCTTTTTGTCTTTAATTTATCCGGCAGGCATCGTTTGAAGAACATAAAAAAACCTTACGTCTCACTATAACATATCTGCTGTCATAGAGACGAAAGGTCAAGTCTTCCGCGGTACCACTCTATTTTATGAATTCATTCATACTCTCACCGGATACGGATTTGCATCTTATATCCTGTCCCTGTAACGGTGGACTTCCGTCTGCTTCTACTCTCCTTTGATTTCAGGCAGCTGCTCCAAGGTCAGTTCCATTCTTTCCTTCCACTGTCTCGCATCACCCGACAGCTTTCTGTATTCTGTCAAAATGTACTATTCCTCATCAACGCTTTTCCTATTAATGAATAAATATTACCATTTTCGACCAGACTTGTCAAGGTTTTTCCATTTCTTTTCAAGAATGCCTCTGGCATTCTTGCTGCAGAGGCGGGCGTCATCTCCCATCTGATATATATTTTCGATCCAGTGTAAAGCCTCTTCCACGCACTTCATTGATCTGCGTTACGGAAAGAAATGCTTTTTTATCGACTTCCTGCACCATATCGGTCACAGTATGCAGCTTTCTGGATGAGATCACACAACAGACTGCCATCTCATCTTTTTGCAGGTAGCCGGTTTCAATATGATACATTGTGGCACCAAGATCCAGTTTCTGAAGAAGCATATCGCGAATTTCCTGATAATGCCTGGATATGATCATAACCTGTACTTTTTTCTGTCCTGCCAAAGAGACATATCCGAGTACAATGGAACTTAAGATTACGATCAGGATTCCATACAGAACCTGTTCTTTTGTCGATATAACAACCTGTAACAGAAGCACTGTGAAATCGAAAAAATACATAGAAACCGCCACCGGAATCCCCAATTTTTTATTCAGGATCAGCGGCGGGATATCCAGCCTCCGGTCGATGCTCCGAACCGGATGACGATACCGACACCAAGACCGACCATAATGCCGGCATAGATAGCTGAAAGCAAAATGTCATTTGTCATCGTTGCGATCCACTGCTGTTGTGTAAAAAAAGAAAGGAACATTGGATACACAATAGTACTCACGATGGTCGTCAGTGCAAATTTTTTGCCGAGTACAAACGCCCCGACCGCAAACAAAATAATGTTATAAACAGCTACTGCCACCGAGAGATCCACCCCGAATGCTCTGCTCGTAACAAGTCCAAGACCGGTCGCTCCTCCGGTGATCATGCCGTGCGGCAATACAAAAGCTGCAATTCCAAATGCCAGGATCGCATTTCCAAGCAAAATACCGCACAATTCCAAAATCTGATACCCCAATTTCTTATTCATGCGCCTTCTCCTTTTCCTTAGTTTTTCCGGATAATCTGTTCTTATTCTACCCTTTCCGGCAATGCAGTGCAAGCCGCCGCATCATAGCAGTAACGCAATATCAGGATGACGCCGAAAAAAATGTGGGACAGACAAAACATGGACATCACCTGAAAACGGGAAAAAGCAGACTCCAGAACGGAATCTGCTTTTATCTTGCCAAATATAAATTGAAACCTTAAATCATTTCTCACGATAAACGATTAGTTGTTGATCAGTTTGTCTTCGCCATTCCAGCTGTACAGTTTTCTGATCTCTGCACCGACTTTTTCTGAAGGATGCTCGGAAGCCAGTTTTCTCATCGCTTTGAAGTGTACCTGACGTCCTGCCGGTGACATATCGAGAAGGAATTCTTTTGCGAAAGTACCATCCTGGATGTCTTTCAGAACCTGTTTCATAGCTTTCTTTGTGTCTTCTGTTACGATCTTAGGACCTGTGATATAATCGCCATACTCAGCTGTGTTGGAGATAGAATATCTCATTCCTGCAAAACCACTCTGGTAGATCAGGTCTACGATCAGTTTCATCTCATGGATACACTCAAAGTATGCATTTCTCGGATCATATCCAGCTTCACACAGTGTCTCGAATCCTGCCTGCATCAGTGCACATACACCACCGCAGAGAACTGCCTGCTCACCAAAGAGGTCTGTCTCTGTTTCTGTACGGTAAGTTGTCTCCAGCAGACCTGCTCTTGCTCCACCGATTCCAAGACCATAAGCCAGTGCTTTGTCCCATGCTTTTCCGGTGTAATCCTGCTCTACAGCAATCAGACATGGGGTTCCTTTTCCTGCCTGGTACTCGCTTCTTACAGTATGTCCAGGAGCTTTTGGAGCGATCATAGTTACATCAACATATGCCGGCGGTTTGATGCATCCGAAATGAATGTTGAAACCATGTGCGAACATCAGCATATCGCCTTCATTCAGGTTTGGCTCGATGTCTTTTTTGTACATATCTGCCTGCAGCTCATCGTTAATCAGAATCATAATGATGTCTGCCTGTTTTGCAGCTTCTGCTGCTGTATATACTTTTAATCCCTGAGCTTCTGCTTTTGCCCAAGACTTGCTGCCTTCATACAGACCAACAATAACATCACATCCGGAATCTTTCAGATTCAGTGCATGTGCATGTCCCTGACTGCCGTAACCAATAATTGCAATCTTGTGTCCTTCCAGTGCGGAAAGGTTACAATCTTCCTGATAAAAAATTCTTGGTTCCATTTTATGTTCCTCCATTATGTATATATTTGTTAAAGGTATAATTAATGCCTCTAGCTTTCTTCTTTACAGGTAACGGACATCCTCCGCTCCTCTTGATAAACCTGTCATGCCTGTCCTTGCCAGCTCTAATATCTCGTAATCGCCAAGAAGTTTGAAAAATGCTTCAATCTTGGACTCTGTACCGGTAAGTTCAATGATCAGAGAATCAACTCCCACGTCAATAATTTTGGCACGGAAAATATTTGCAATGGACATTACATCCTGCCTGTTTTCACGGCCAACTCTTACTTTTACAAGCACCAGTTCTCTTGTCACGCTTTCGCCTTCTGCCAGCTGTTTGATATCAACAACATCAACCAGCTTTGCCAGCTGCTTTGTGATCTGATCCAAAATCTGCTGATCGCCGTTTACGACAACAGTCATACGTGAGTATCTCGGATCCGCTGTCTCGCCAACGGTCAGACTGTCGATATTGTAACCACGGCGGCTGAACAGCCTGCTACTCGACTCAGTACACCGGAGGTATTGTCAACCAATAAGGATAATACTCTTTTCTTCATTGGGATTTCCTGCCTTCTTTCAAAACTGCCTCTGTTCTCTTGAGGCTTATTGTATTTTACCAACAAATATTTACTTTGTCAATGTAAAGTGTCACTAAAATATAACGATAAATCCTTTTACTTCCATAATATTTTAGTTTTTTTCGTTTCCTGCTACATTTTTATAGCAGTTATAACAGTACTCTATGATATCCTTTCTGCGGATGATACCGATAAAGATCTTTTTATCGTCGATCACCGGGACAAAGTTCTGATTCATGGAAGTTAAGATCAGATCTTCGATCTCACAGTCGATATTGACCGGTTCATTGTACCATCTGCGTTCCACCTGCGAAAGGGGGATCTCTTCTGTCATATGAAGATCCACAATCTTATGGTCTTTGATATACCAGAGCAGATCTCCTTCCGTCAGCGTTCCCACATAACAGCCATTGCGGTCAATCACGGGTACTGCACTGTAACGGTAGTGTTCCATCTTTTCAAGTGCCTGACGAAGAGAGTAATCATCATACAGATACGCTACTTCACTTTTTGGTGTCAAAGAAAACAATACATTCATAGTTTACTTTTATCTCCGCTTTTCTGACATTGCCGTCTCCCGGCAAATGTCGTTTCTTTTGTTTTTCTGTGCCGCACATCCGGTTTGGACGGACTGCTTTTGGCATCTGCCGGCTCAAAAATCATATCCCAGATTGGAAAGTACCTTTCCCGGCTGATCGTAGATCACCATGTCTGCTTTGCAGTCCGTGTAGTGTTCCTTTTCATGGATCACAACGATCTGCTCACCTTCAAAAAATTTAACATAATTTGAGTACACATCCGAAGATAATTTTGTTCCGAGTAAAAGAAGCACTTCTGCTTTTTCGACTTCTGTCGCTGCCAGTGACGTCAGATGGCTGTCCAGCTGTTCTCCGTAAAGAGTCACACCGGGACGTACCACATTATTACAGTTCCGGCATCGCGGTGTCTTTTTGGAATCCCGGATATATTCCATCGGATATTCCTGTCCGCATTTCGGACAGCGGTTCTGATAGATGCTCCCCCGCAAACTGAGCACATTGTTGCATCCTGCACGTTTCTCCAGATCAAAAATATTATCGCTTAAAATACACTGGATCTTTCCTGCATCTTCCAGTTTTTTCAGTGCATAACAGGATTCGGAAGGCTTCCAGTCCTTTTCGAGAACTTCTGCCCTGTAAAATTCAAAAAAGGAATTCGGTCTTGTCATGTAATAGGCACTTGCGAAAATATCTTCCGGTGATCTTCCGTACTTCTGCTCAATCTCATAAGCATAATCCTGGTTTTGGAAAGTCCTGCATCCCGTCTCTGCGAGAATGCCGGAACCACACAATGCCACGGTATAATGGCTGTCATCTAATACTTTTTTCAAATACTCATACTTTTCTCCCATAAGCCACATCCTCCTTGGAATAAGCATACCAAAAAAAGTAAGAGTATGCAATCCCTTAGTGAATGATCATGCATTTTTTCCGAGTTCCTCGTAATATTTTGCAAATGTTTCTGCATCGCGTTCTACCAGTCCGTCCAGCGAATCCTGAATCAGAACCGTACCGTTTTCTTTATCAAAACCACACATCACCATACAGTGTTCGTTGCGGAACCAGCGGTAGGTTTTTCCCTCAAACTCGCATACTTCATCCGTCGGAACCGGTTTCTCCAGATACATGGTATTCCAGATTATAATCGGTATCCCTGCCGCCACATAATTATAAAGATCTTCAAAGTCAGTATCTGAAATATCAAAGCCTCTTTTTTCACTTTCCTGTGCTTCCAGGAAATTATTTGCAGTCTTGACAAGTCCCGGTGCAAAAATACCTGCCCCGTCTTCCGTATGTGGATTTCCAATATAACCCATCGCAAAATTCCGGTCTGCAAAAACAAGATAATCATCTGCTATGGTTGTTTTCTCCAAATCAAATCCGAGATATTTGAGAACCATTGTCAGTGCCACAGATTCACACCCGGTCGGAAGTTCCGGATTCTGGAGAATATTTTCCATCTCAATTTCTTCTGAAGTCTTGTCTGTTTTTTCCAGAACAGGAAGTTCTCCTTCCGGAGCGGCATCCTCTGTTTTATCCTCTTCCGTTTCAGATTCTGTCTCCGTTTCCGGACGTTCTGTTTCCAAGCTGCCCTGCTCGACCACTTCCACGGCTTCCGTTTCCGGCTCTGTCTCTTTTTTCTTTTTTGTTTCTGTTTCAGACGTTTCACTCTGTCGGTCATCTGCATTTGTTTCAATATAAGCAAGCGGCTTTTTATGCAGCTCTTCACATCCTGTCATCAACACGGAGATTGTAAGCAACATGATGATACTGATTCTTTTCTTCATATTTACCTTTGAATATCCTTTCATTCATTTACAGATGTTACAACGATTTCTGTTCCTTCTTCCATTTTGCTGTGGATTTCAATGTAACCGCCATAATATTCCACCACATGTTTGACAATGGACAGTCCAAGACCTGTTCCGCCCGTCTGTTTTGAATGGCTTTTATCCACACGGAAAAACCGTTCAAAAATCCGGCTCTGATATTTCATCGGCACACCGATCCCGGTATCCTTCACACTGATACACGGATGTCCTTTCTTTTCGCTGACCGTAACCCACAGTTTTCCGTTTGGCTTGTTGTATTTGATTCCATTTTCGATCAGATTATAAAACAGATCATTCATCAGCTGCCTGGACGCGAGATACAAAACAGCATCTCCGGAAAGTTCAACCGTAACGTTCCGGCTCTGTGCCATCGGTTCCAGGCGGTCACAGACCTCTTTTGCAAAAGACAGCAGATCTATATTCTCTTTTCCATAATATACTTCCTTGTCATCCAGCTGACTGACTTTGATAATATCATTTACAAGCGTCAGCAGTCTCTCGGATTCCCTGTGTATTTTGGCGGCAAACTCCGGCACATCTTCCGGTGCAACCAGATGATTCTCCATCAGCTCGGCAAAACCAGAGATGGAAGTCAGCGGTGTCTTCAGTTCATGTGAAACATTTGCCGAAATTCTTTTCGCATCCGCTCTGTCCGCTCCCGTTCAGTAATATCCAGGACCAGAATGATAATTCCCTGAATTTTTTGATTTTCCAGGATTGGATTTCCAAAATACTGAACTTTTTTAT
>ENA-OQAZ01001405-OQAZ01001405.1-human-gut-metagenome-genome-assembly--contig:-NODE-1405-length-11509-cov-1.912230_pt1 | contig 11509 bp, 15 predicted proteins | sample MGYA00242737_ERZ504531 | MGnify/ENA primary metagenome ERZ504531 (study PRJEB26092, sample SAMD00036244) | human gut metagenome | host: Homo sapiens | study: EMG produced TPA metagenomics assembly of...
TATAACACCTTTTCTTTTTTGCTATAATGGGATATACTTTAATATATTACAGTGTCAAAAGATTTTTTGATAACATAATCTTTATGATAAATGTGTGAAATATGGAGGTATACAAAATGGATATGATTGGTTTTATTGGTATGGGAAATATGGGAACGGCTATGCTAAAGGGAGCAAAAAGAACATTTGATGGTTCCCAGATTATATTTCATAGAAAATCAGTGGATAAAATGAAAGAATTGGCAGAAGAAGAAAAGGTGAATTATGCCATGTCTAATTCAGAAGTAGTTGAAAAGTCAAAGTACATAATTTTAGCAATAAAGCCTCAAATGTTTGAAAAAGTTATAGATGAAATAAATGACAGTTTAGACAATGATAAAGTTATTATTTCTCTTGCACCGGGATTTACAATTACTCAGTTAAAAGAAAAATTAAAAGCCGGCAGAATTGTAAGAAGCATGCCTAATACTCCAGCTATGATTGGAGAAGGAATGACGGGAGTGTGTTTTAATGAAAATGAATTTGATGAAAATGAAATAGATGTTATTAATAAGATTTTTGAGGCAACAGGAAAAGCAAAGAAGGTTGACGAAAAACTTATGAATAGTGTTGTCTGTGCTAGCGGAAGTTCACCGGCGTATGTGTTTATGTTTATTGAAGCCTTGGCAGACAGTGCCGTAAAATGCGGATTGCCTAGAAGGATGCTTATGAATTTGTTGCACAGACAGTTTTAGGTTCTGCTAAGTTGATGCTTGAAACAGGAAAGCATCCGGGAGAATTAAAGGATATGGTATGTTCACCTGGCGGAACAACTATTGCAGGAGTTGCCGAATTAGAAAAGAATGGATTTAGAAAAGCAATTTTTGAGGCAACAGAAGCATGCTTTAATAAATGCAATAATATTAAATAAGCATATTAAAAAATATAGAAAGTGAGGCTAATATAAATATGAGCAATATTGGCAATTTTAAAAGAGTGGGACGTGAAGTTGTTTATAAGGGAAAGATTCTTGAGTTTTGTCAGGATGAAATCCAAACATCTAAAGGCCATCATGTAACATGGGATTTCCTTAACCATAAAGGTGCGGCAGCTATTGTGCCTGTAATGATGATGGAAGATTCTTATGGTTAAGCAGTGGAGAAATGTTGTGAACAGAGTTTCTCTTGAAATTCCTGCAGGAGCAAAGGACACTGTAGAAGAACCAACTCTTGAATGTGCAACAAGAGAGTTGGAAGAAGAGACTGGTTACAAACCGGAAGAATGGAATTTCTCCACACAATAGTTCCGGCTGTTGCTTATTCAGGAGAAATAATAGATATTTATGTGGCATTTGATTTGCAAAAATCCCATCAGAATTTTGACGAGGACGAAGATATTGAATTGGTTGCATACACTATTGAAGAATTAATTGAAAAGTTATGTTAAATGAAATTCAGGATGTAAAGACAATGGCTGCTATTTTGGCATATTATTATAAATACTGTAATAAATAATAAAATAAACATAGAATTTATAAAAAATGTGTGTGACTTACATTGAATATATTTAAGAAGAATTTTAAAATCTACACTTTTCTACTTGGAATAATTGTTGGGACAATTGTTTTTAATGTAATAAGTGCAGATTTTTCTTTTGAAGATATTTATAATATAAAAATAAATGATTTTATTGGAAATTTCAATATTTGTAATCTTATATTTGATAAAGTATATAATTTTCTATTCAATACTTATGATTATAAAAGAGAAGAATGTAGTGGCGGCATTTCTCCTATTTGCTCAGGGGTTATATTTTTCAGGTTTAATTACAATAATAGTTTATACCCAAAATTATATTTGTATATGTGGAATAATAATTCTAATAACAAAAATAGCCATAATTTCAACACTCTTTAATGAAATGCAGCTTAGAAAAAAAGGTGCTGTATGTTTTTGTTACAGTGATAATGGGAGGCTTTTTAGAAAATATTTTGATTTTTATATTATGAAAAATAACTACATATGGTATTGAAAAAGCAAAAAATAATACATATATTGTATTACTTAAAAATAATAAGTTTTTTAAGAGAAAAATGTGTTTGATTTTCCCTTTAAAGCCTTATATAATAGGTATATCACGCTAAAAGCAGAGGATAGTGAGAAAAGATGCAGAATATAATTGAAGAATTCATTTTACAATTGCATACTAAAAAGGATACTTCAAGCAATACTGAAATTTCATACAAAAGAGATCTTACAAAATTTTTTGAATATTTAAATATTGGCAGTATAGAAGAAATTAAAAATATTACTAAGCATGATTTAGAAGGATACATAAAACATTTAAGTGACATTGGAAGAGCCACAACAACTATATCACGTAATGTCGCATCAATTAAGGCATTTTTTGCTTATCTATATGATGAAGAAATTATGAAGAGCAATCCTTCAGTGGGGGTAAAGGCACCTAAAATTATTAAGAAAGTACCTGAAATTTTAACTGTAAGTCAGGTTGATGCATTGTTAGAACAGCCATCTAAAAATTCGCCTAAGGAATTAAGAGATAAGGCTATGTTGGAACTTTTATATGCAACAGGAATGAGAGTTACTGAATTAATAACTCTGAAAATGGATGATGTAATCTGGCACAGGAATATGTGGTTTGCCACGATAGAAAGAAGGAGAGAATTGTTCCTTTTGGTTCGGATGCAAAGAAGGCTTTAGTAAGGTATATAACAGATGGAAGAGAGTATTTGTTGGGAGATAACGAAGACAGCGTTATAATGTTCCCTAATTGTCAGGGTGGAGCAATGAGTCGCCAGGGCTTTTGGAAATTAATTAAGACGTATGGCAAAAAAGCGGGCATAGAGACAGAATTGACACCACATACATTAAGACATTCGTTTGCTTCCCATTTAGTTGAAAATGGGGCAGATTTAAAGTCTGTACAAGAAATGCTTGGACATTCTGATATATCAACAACACAGATTTATATGACATCCGGAAATAAAAGAGTGCGAGAAGTATATGCCAAGCACATCCGAAGGCATAAGATTTACTTTAAAAGAAAAGTTAAAGTAATGTGGTATGATTGAAAAGAATATTGAATATTATAAGTAGTGAGAAAGGAACAGCGTAGACTGTTCCTTTTTTAGTGTGGTATGTAGATTTATATAAGTGTAATTTGATTACAAATTTCACACCATCTTTAAGCTTCTTCAGCAATGATGTGTAATAATTTTTCAGTGTCATCCCATCCTAAGCATGGATCAGTAATTGATTTACCATAAATATGTTCATCAACTTTTTGGTTGCCACCTTCGATATAGCTTTCAATCATTAAGCCTTTTACAAAGCTCTTTAAGTCATTTGAATGTTTACGGTTATGCATGATTTCCTTAGCAATACGAATCTGCTCCATATATTTTTTGTTTGAATTTGAATGGTTACAGTCAATAACTAAAGCAGGATTAGCAAATCCCTTATCTTTGTACATTTCGTATAAGTTAACCATATCTTCATAATGGTAGTTAGGAATGCACTGTCCGTACTGATTAACGGCACCACGTAAAATTGCATGTGCCAAATCGTTACCTGTTGTCTGAACATCCCATCCTCTGTAAAGGAATGAATGAGACGACTGTGCTGCTTCAATAGAGTTAAGCATGATGGACAAGTCTCCGCTTGTAGGATTCTTCATGCCTACAGGAATATCCATACCGCTGGCTGTAAGTCTGTGCTGCTGATCTTCAACTGATCTTGCACCAACTGCCACATATGAAAGACAATCTGAAAAATATCTTGCATTCTCAGGATAAAGCATTTCATCTGCAAGAGGAAATCCTGTATCTTCCATAATCTTTAAGAACATCTGTCTTATAGTAATTAAACCCTGAAGTAAGTCAGGTTTCTTTTCAGGATCAGGCTGATGAAGCATACCTTTGTAACCCTTACCTGTTGTACGAGGCTTGTTAGTGTAAACACGAGGAATAATAAAAAGCTTATCTTTAACTTCTTCCTGAACTCTTGCAAGTCTTCCAACATAATCTTCAACAGCTTCCTGATTATCTGCTGAACATGGTCCGATTATTACAGCAAATTTATCACTTTCACCTGTAAAAATCTTTCTGATTTCTTTCGTCATTGATTTGTTTCTGTTTTCTAACTGCCTCTGGAACAGTACATAGTTTTAATTTCCAAAGGTGTGGGTAATTTTCTAAAAAATGTGCTACTCATAGTTGGTCTCCTTTTTCCCTATTAGAAATATATATTTGTTCAATAAATTTCTATAGGACAGTATAACATAAATGCCTTATTTTCAATAAAAAGGACATAAATGCAGAAGAAAAAGGTCAGAAAATGTGGTATAAATATGATAAAAGATAGTAGAAAATGAAAAAATATAGTATAATGCATTTTAACAAAAATATTTTATGGGATTATAGTTCAGTAAGATTCTATGAATCTGTAATTATACAATAATGAAAAATAAAAGTAGAAAGGGGAAGTGATATGTTTAAAAGAGTGATTTGGATTATACTTGACAGTGTTGGCATTGGGGAATTGCCTGATGCAGATTTGTTTGGAGATGTGGGAGCGGACACATTAGGACACATTTTCGAAACAATTAAAGATTATAATCTACCTAATATGGGAAAATTAGGACTTGGAAACATTGATGGAATAGCAGAATCTATTAAGAAATCAGATGCTACAGACCATGACATAATATCCGGTTCTGCCAAGAAATTGGAGCCTGTAGGTATATATGGAAAGGCTAAGGAAGTATCTGCCGGAAAGGATACAACAGTTGGTCATTTTGAAATGACAGGAATTTGGACTAAACAGAAGTTTCCAACTTATCCTAATGGTTTTCCTAAAGAGATAATAGACAGATTTATTGAAGAGTCAGGAATACCGGGAGTGTTGTGCAATGGAGTGGCTTCAGGAACAGAAGTTATAAAACAGTATGGAGCTGAACATGAAAAGACTAAGAAACCTATTGTTTATACTTCAGCGGACAGCGTATTTCAAATTGCCTGTAACGAAGATGTGTACTCACCTGAAGAATTGTACAGAATATGTATGGTTGCACGAAAGATTCTTGTTGGGAAAAATCAGGTTGCGAGAGTAATTGCAAGACCTTTTGTGGACAAAAATGGAGTTTATACAAGAACATCTAATAGAAAGGATTTTTCAGTTGAACCGGAAGATGGTAACCTTTTAGATGTTTTAAACAAGAATAATATTAATGTATGGGCTGTTGGAAAAATAAATGATATTTTCTGCGGAAAAGGAATAAATAAGGCAGTTCACATTGAAAACAATATGGACGGAGTTGATAAGACTTTAATGCTTATGAATGAAATGGACAAGGGACTTATTTTTACAAATCTTGTAGAATTTGACTCTAAATGGGGCCACAGAAGAGATGTGGACGGGTACAGCAGAGGACTTGTGGATTTTGATAACCGATTACCTGAAATTATCAGTAATCTTAGAGATGATGACTTGCTTATAATAAATGCAGACCATGGATGTGATCCGACTTTTAAGGGAACAGATCACACAAGAGAGTACATTCCGGTTCTTATGTATGGGAAAAAAGCAAAAAGTGGAGTGAATCTTCACGTGTTGAATACTTTTGCAGACATAGGTCAGACAATTGCAGACAATTTTGGGTGCAAAATTTCTATGGGAACAAGCAGATTGGAGGAAATATGGAAAAACAATATCATATAAAACTTTCAAGTGAAGATATAGGAAAATATGTTATTTTGCCGGGAGACCCGGGAAGATGTAAAGAGATTGCTAAATATTTTGATGAACCTAAATTTGTTACATCAAATAGAGAATATACAACATATACGGGGACTATTTTAGGAGAAAAAGTTTCAGTAACATCTACAGGAATAGGAGGCCCGTCGGCAGCAATTGCAATGGAAGAATTAGTGGCCTGTGGTGCACATACTTTTGTAAGAATAGGAACTTGCGGAGGAATTAATACTAAAGTTAAGTCAGGTGATATGGTTATAGCAACAGGCGCAATAAGAATGGAGGGTACAAGTAGGGAGTATGCTCCAATAGAATATCCTGCAGTACCTGATTTTCAGGTTGCTACAGCGTTGGTTCAGGCGTGCAAAGAGTTAAATAAACCATATCATTGTGGAGTTGTTCAGTGTAAGGATTCTTTTTATGGACAGCATAATCCTAACAGAATGCCAGTTTCTTATGAATTACTTAACAAATGGGAAGCCTGGAAAAGGTTAGGTGTACTTGCAAGTGAAATGGAATCAGCAGCTTTGTTTACTGTTGCAGATTCTTTGGGGGTAAGATGTGGTTCTGTTTTCAATGTTATTTGGAATCAGGAAAGAAAAGCATTAGGGTATGAGGAACCGGACTGTCTAAATACTGACATTGCTGTCAGAGCAGCGGTTTTGGCAATAAAACTATTAATAGAGGAAAGTAAAAATGACAGATAATAAAAAAATAAGGTCTACGCTAAGTAAAAAAGTAAAAAAAACAAAAGATTCTTTTCATACAGCATATAATAAACATACAATTTATATGTATATTGTAGTTGCCTTAGTATTAACCTTTATAGTTGAAATGATTGCAGGTATTGCAGCTTTTGATCACTCAAAGATGTATGGAGTTTATTTTCTTATAGGTTCTCCATATGTGTTCATATGTAATGCATTTATAGTTATGATGACGTTATCTTTTACACTTTTGTTGAGAAATCGTTATTTTTTGGATTAGTGTAATTTCAGTAATGTGGATAATACTTGGAGTTACCAACGGTGTGCTTGTGGCAACAAGGGTAACACCACTTACTGCATCAGATTTCAGATTAATTGACAGTGCTTTTTTCAATTATGGACAAGTATTTTTCTATTTGGCAGATTATTCTTGTTGTAATTGGAGTAATAGCAGCTTTGGCAGTTCTTGTGTTACTGTTTTTCAGGGCACCAAAAGTAGACCATAAGATTAAGTATGGACGAAACATAGTTGCAATTGTTTTAATATGGGTTATTGGAATGGGTGCAATTAATTTGGGAATTGCTTCAGGTCTTATTAATAAGAAATTTGGAAACTTAAGAGATAGTTATTTTAAATATGGCTTTGCATACTGTTTTACTAACAGCGTTTTAAATACGGGAATACAGAAGCCTAAAAATTATTCAGCAAGCTCAATTAAAAAGATTGTTGATGAAGAAGAAAGTCAGGCAACGGAGGCAACAGAGAAGACACCTAATATTATTTTTCTTCAGTTAGAGTCATTCTTTGACCTTAATAATATGACAAATATTAAGCTTTCAGATAATCCTGTACCTAATTTCGAAAAAATATACAATGAGTATCCAAGTGGATATTTAACTGTTCCGGTAGTTGGAGCAGGAACTGTAAATACTGAATTTGAAATAATGACAGGAATGAACCTTGACGATTTTGGCTCAGGAGAACTTCCATTTAAGACTGTTTTAACAAATCATACAAGTGAAAGCATTTGCTATAACTTAAAAGAATACGGTTACAAATGTCACGCAATTCATAATAATACTGCAACATTTTATGGAAGAAATAAGGTATTTTCTAACCTTGGTTATGATACATTTTCATCTATAGAAACTATGAATATTACAGAATTTACTCCAACAGGATGGGCGAAAGATAAGTTCTTAAAAGATGAAATTTTGGATACACTTGATCTTACAACTGAGCAGGATTTTATTTATGCAATTTCAGTTCAGGGACATGGGGCATATAGTGTTGACGACAGTTATGAATCAAAAATCAAGGTTACAGGTTTAGATGACGAAAGTTTAACAAGGGAATATGAATATTATGCCGACCAGACCAGGGAAATGGATAAGTTTATAGGAAGTCTTGTTAAGGCTTTAAAGAAACGTAAAGAGGAAACCATACTTGTTATGTACGGAGACCATTTACCGTCTCTTGGTATAACTGCCGAAAATCTAAAGAATAAGAACGTATATCAGACTCAGTATGTTATTTGGAGTAATTTTGACAATGATTATTACAAAAACAAAAAAGGTTAAGGCTTATCAGTAGAGTCAAGAATTTTAAAGCCGCTTAAGATGACAGCCGGAGTTATTAATAACTATACACAGTTCCATAGAAAGGACAGTGATTATAAGGAGAACCTTAAAAATTTGGCATATGACATGCTTTATGGTGATAATTATGCCAGTGGTGAGGAAAATCCTTATGTTGCAACAGATTTGCAACTAGGAATACATCCGGCAAGGTTAACAAACATACAGCAGGTATATGAAGATGATGTTATAGACGGATTTTTCTATGGTGAAAATTTTAATACTTACAGTAAGGTTTACATTAACGATGAAGAAATGGAAACAGACTTTATTGATAACAATACGTTAATGGTAAGAGACTGTAACATTAAATATGGCGACAAAGTAGTTGTATGCCAGCAGGACGCAGATGGAGTGATTTTAACTCAAACAGATGAGTTTACTTATAGTGAAGATGAAATTAAACCACCTAATTATACGCCACCTGAAACAAAAAAGGCGAAAGCAACTAAAAAGTCAAAGAAATCTAAAAAGTCAAAGAAGAATAAGGAAGCAGAAACAACTTCTAAATAAAAGAATTTTAAACTTAAAAAATATGAATATATATGTTTTTTCTCCATTACAATATAATAAATGTAGTGGAGTTTTTTTGTTATGAAAAAAATGATAGCAATAGTAATGGTAATTGTAATAATATCGCAGGTTCCTGTTTTTGGCGAAGAAAGTCATGAACTTAATATTGATTCAAAATCATGCATATTAATGGAAAGCAGTACAGGAATGGTTTTGTATGAAAACAATCAGAATGAAAAACTTAGTCCTGCAAGCATAACCAAAATAATGACTTTGGTACTTATTTTTGATGCAATACATAGTGGAAAAATAAAGCTTACGGATGTGGCAACAACAAGTGCTTATGCCAAAAGTATGGGAGGCTCTCAGGTTTTTCTGGAAGAGGGAGAAACCCAGACTGTGGAAACACTTATAAAGTGTATTATTATTGCTTCCGGAATGATGCTTCTGTTGTAATGGCAGAAATGATTGCAGGTTCGGAAGAAGCGTTTGTTAAGAAAATGAATGAAAGGGCAAAAAGTCTTGGAATGAACAACACTCATTTTATTGACTGCTGCGGGCTTACGGATTCTGATGACCATTATACAACTGCAAAGGATGTGGCTTTAATGTCCAGAGAGTTAATTGAAAAATATCCTGAAATATTTAAGTATTCAACAATATGGATGGAGTCAATAACCCATAAGACAAAGGCGGGAGAGAAAGAATTTGTACTGTCTAATACCAATAAGCTTTTAAAAACCAATCAGTATGTAAAAGGCCTTAAAACAGGAAGCACCTCAAAAGCAAAATATTGTGTGTCAACGGTGGCAAAAAAGGATGGCGTTCAGTTAATTGCCGTGGTTATGGCTGCACCTGATTATAAAATAAGATTTAAGGAATCAGAAAAACTGATTAACTACGGATTTTCCAATTGTAAGGTTTACACTGACAATGACGGATATAAAACGAAAATAAAAGTAACCAATGGAAAGAAAGACAAAGTTGACATTTCAACTAACAGGTTTTCTTACGTAGATACAAAAGGAAGGGACCTTTCAAAAGTAACAAAAAAGGTATTTGTAAATAAAAAAGTGAAGGCTCCTGTTAAGAAAAATCAAAAAGTAGGCTATATTGAATATTATCTTAATGACAAATCAATTGGAAAAAGTGACATAGTAAGTGTTACAAATGTGGAAAAAGCAGACTATTTTCATACAATAAAATCTTTTGGCTTGCGATTACTACAATTACAGTATTCTTAAAAACTATTGAAAAAAAACAGGTTTTTTTTGTAAAATCATAAATTGTACTAAAAGAAGAGAGAAAATTATGGAATTAGAAGTTAAGTTACAGGTTTTTGAAGGACCTTTAGATTTATTATTACATTTAATTGAAAAGAATAAAGTAGATATATATGACATTCCAATTGTTGAAATTACGGAACAGTATCTTGATTATGTAAGCAAGATGCCTAAAGATGATTTGGATTTGGCAAGTGAGTTCCTTGTAATGGCAGCAACTCTTATTGATATTAAGAGTAAGATGCTTCTTCCTAAAGAAGTTGATGAGAATGGTGAAGAGATTGATCCAAGAGCAGAACTTGTTGAAAAGCTGATTGAGTATAAGGTATACAAGTATGCAGCTGTGGAACTGCGCGACATGCAGGTTTATGCAGGAAAGTCATTATATAAAGAACCTACAATTCCTGACGAGGTGGCAAAATATGCACCTCCGGTAGATTTAGATAATCTTCTTAAGGATGTGGACCTTGAAAAATTAAATGAGATTTTTAAGATGGTGTTAAAAAGACAGATGGATAAAATTGATCCGGTTAGAAGCACCTTTGGAAAAATCGAAAAGGAAGAAGTAAGTCTTCCTGAAAAAATAGATTATGTGGCAAACAAGGTTAAGAAAAAGAAGAGATGCAGCTTTAAGCAGTTGCTTGAAGAACAAAGTTCAAAGATGGAAGTTATTGTTTCATTTTTGGCGGTGCTTGAATTAATTAAAATAGGTCAGATTGAGGTTCATCAGGAAAGAACATTTGACGATATTTATATTGATTCAATAGAATAATATACTAGGCAGGTTTAATATATGGAAATAAATTACGAAGCACAGATTGAGGCCATTCTTTTTACAATGGGTGAATCTGTTGAAATTACAAAAATAGCTAAGGCTTTAGAATTAAAGCCCGGCGAAGTTAAGAAGATTGTAAAATCAATGCAGGAGAAAATGAACGACAGTTCAAGAGGAACAAAAATCATAGAATTAGACGGTGCGTACCAAATGTGTACTAAGCCTGAAATGTATGAGGCGTTAATCAGAGTTGCAAAGCAGCCTAGAAAGCAGGTTTTAACAGATGTTTTAATGGAAACTTTGTCGATTATTGCATATAAGCAGCCTATAACAAAATCTGAAATTGAAAGAATCAGAGGTGTAAAATCTGATTTTGCTGTAAATAAGCTTGTTGAATACGAATTGGTTCAGGAAGTGGGAAGAATGGATACACCGGGAAGACCCTTATTGTTCGGTACAACAGAGGAATTCTTAAGAAGATTTGGTGTTGAATCAGCCGATAGCCTTCCAATGGTTAATCCTGATGTAATCGAAGAATTTAAGCAGGAAGCTGAGGAAGAAGTAACATTTAAAATCTAACGATTAAGATTAGTGTATAATTTGATTTAATAACAAAGGAGTTATTTTAAGACCAATTTGAAAGAATATGGTTTTGAGATAGCTCTTTTTTTGCATATATTTTATAGATTACATAAATGGTAATAACATAAATTGAGAATTGGAAGTAAATTAAAAAATTATTTAAAGAATAGTTCTTTAAAATGATTCAGAAAAAATATTTATATGCGTTTGTTTAATAATATGCATTACAATAAATTTTTTTAAAGGTCAATAGTTTTG
>ENA-OQAZ01001406-OQAZ01001406.1-human-gut-metagenome-genome-assembly--contig:-NODE-1406-length-11498-cov-4.046522_pt1 | contig 11498 bp, 18 predicted proteins | sample MGYA00242737_ERZ504531 | MGnify/ENA primary metagenome ERZ504531 (study PRJEB26092, sample SAMD00036244) | human gut metagenome | host: Homo sapiens | study: EMG produced TPA metagenomics assembly of...
TTTGATGACCCGTTTCAGCATATTTATGAGGATGAAACAGAATTGGAACATCGTAATTTCCGAACTTTATGAAACGATGTATCGTGAATTATATGAGTTTTATCGGGACGAACTGAGTGAGCAATTATTGCCACGTTGCACTTGTGGGGCTAATACCTATTGTCGATGTGAGTGAACCAGTAATGTCCCATAAGTGTTTGGACATATTGACGCATCCATTGCGCTTGAAGGTGATTCCTTCTTTTTCCAATAATTCTTTTTGTTTCTGCCAGCTGGGAACTAGTCTTCCTTGGCTGTTTACTACCCGGTGGCAAGGAAGGTCTTCTTCTTTTGGTGCATAAGATAAAGCCTGTCCTACCATTCGTGAATATTGGGGATTACCTATAAGTTGTGCTATTTTTCCGTAAGTAAAAACATTGCCGTAGGGGATTTCTTTTGTAATGCTATATACTTCTTTATAAAACTGTGCTCTGTCCATTCTGTTTATTGATGAATGAAATGCTTGATAGTTGTTATGGGATGAAAAAAAAACATTCGTGGACCAGCATACCGCATTACTTCTTGTATTCGTTTCTTCATTTCTGGTTTATAACAATGTATGGGACAGTTGCGGCAAGTCTTTTTTTGTTCACCGAATGTACAATGCTTTAACCTGTTATGTGCATATTGCAATAACTGCCGACAGGTTGGGCAAAGCTCTTTATTGCCTTCCTTGTACCGACAATAAATTCGGATCATTTGTTCTGCGGTACGCTGTTCTCTTTCAATAATTCTCATCTGTAATGAAGTTTTCGTGTGAATAAAGTGCAAATATAGGACTATTTTTTTCTTATTTTTGTATTCAATTAGTGTATAACCTTTAAAACAAAGAGATAATGGATAAAGTTGTTGTTAATTCGTACGAGGATTTTGAGAAGCTGCTAGGACGGCAGATTGGAATTTCCGACTATGTGGAAGTGTCGCAAGACCGAATTAATCTTTTTGCAGATGCTACCTTGGATCATCAGTGGATTCATGTAGATACAGAACGTGCTAAAGTGGAAAGTCCTTATCATAGTACTATTGTACATGGTTACCTGACCCTTTCGTTGCTTCCACATATGTGGAACCAGATTATAGAAGTGAATAATCTGAAATGATGATCAACTATGGTATGGACAAGATGAAATTTGGACAGGCTGTCCTAGCAGGTCAGAGTATCCGTATGGTAGCAAGTCTTCATTCTTTACAGAACTTGCGTGGACGTAGAAGGCTGAAATTAAATTTACAATTGAGATAAAAGACCAACCGAAGAAGGCACTTGAAGGCATCGCTATCTTCTTGTATTATTTCAATTGATTTTATGAGAAATAATCTCCGAAGAAGAATAAGGTGTATTTTTATCGTTCTTGGATAAATGTTTTACCCAAGAACGATTGTTTTGTTTTGATTTTTTTAGACACGTATATATCCTTTGGGGGAAGTTAGGGATTAACAAAATTAATGATGAAATAGAATAGGCATTTGAGATTGTGTAAAAATGAAAAACTTATTTTAGGTTGTTTTTCTCTAAGTAATAACACAAATGATCATATATTTTGTCATCATAGCTAACTTCGGCTTGATGGAGAATGCCTTCGTATGTAAACCCCATTTTCTCCAAAACACGTTGTGAACGTTTGTTTTGAGGATAACAATTTGCACTGATCAAGGTTAATCCTAGTTTGTTGAAGCCATAGTCCAAGACAGCACAGACGGCTTCAGACATATATCCTTTTCCCCATTGGGCTTCATCTAACCAATAACCTATCATTCCGGCATTTGAATTCTCTCTCTTTGGGTCTGGTAGAATTCCTATAGCTCCTATCAGAAGCCGGTCTTCCTTTCTAGTGATGGCCCATGTGTCTTTTTGTGGTATAAATATTGTTTGAAGAATTTTCAGAGATTCTTCCAGTGTGTCATGAGGTTTCCAACCAGCATTATTTCCTAGGTTGGGATTCTGGCAACAGTTAAAAACAGCTTCCGTATCATTCTCTGTAAAAGGACGTAAAATAAGTCGCTCAGTTTCTATTACATGATTTCCCTCAGGAGGGCATTCCTGCTCTTTTTTGTAAACACACTCTATCCGGTTTCCGTCTGGATCTAGTATCACACTTTCAAAATAGCCATCTCCTGAAATGCGAGGTTCACCTACGATATGGTATCCTTTGGTACGTAGCTGTTCCGTTAGTGATAAGACAGCTTCTTGGCTTTCAAAAGAAAAAGCTAGATGGGTCAATCCCGGTCTGTTTTCTTCTATCGGGATATTTTGCACGTCAATCCTACTCATCAACTCTAATGTAGCACCACTTTCAAATGAAATGAAGTAAGATTCAAAACCTTTTTGGGAATTAATGTATTTTTCATTACTTGTTCCGTTAAAGTAACGAGTATAAAATTCCCTTAGCTTTTCCAGATGAAATGTCCAAATGGCGATATGATGTATTTTCATGAGCGATTATTTATTCATTATAGATATTTTCTTTAGTTCGTTTTATTCTAAATAAATCATCTTTTTGGTCATTCCACCATCGATGATGATATTTTGTCCATTGATGAAGTCGTTCTCTTCTTGACATAAAAATAAACACATACGTGCTATGTCTTCTGGTTTGCCTACTCGTCTTGATGGATGTTGGGCATGATCTTCTGGCGTAGCCGTTCGTAATCATTGGTCTGAATCCATCCCGGCGAAATACAGTTTACGGTGATATGAAAGTCGGCAAGGGATAAAGCAAGTGCATGGGTCAGTGAATAGATTCCTCCTTTGGAAGCCGCATAGCTTTCGCTTCCCGGTTCGCTCATTAAATAACGGGTGGAACAGATATTGATAATTCTGCCATACGGGTGATTTTCTGCTTGGGATTTGCGATGCAAAGCTAATGTGCGTGAGGTGATAAATACAGGTCGCAGATTGATGGACAAAATTTTATCAAAATCTTCCACGCTGGTTTCCGTGATGGGAGAAAATTCGCTTATTCCGGCATTGTTAATAATGATGTCCATATCCCCCACTTTTCAAAAAGCTCGTGCATACAGTTCTCAAGGGATTCTTTATTACTTACATCGGCATGATAAAAAATTGCTCCGGTCTCTTTGGCTGTCTGTATTCCTAAATCCTCATTTTTGTCACAAAAGGCGACTTGGTATTGTGAGTTGCAGAAAGCTTTCACAATGTTTCTCCCTATGCCATCGGCACCTCCTGTGATGAATGCTTTTCTAGGAAGTTTGATTGTATTGTCTGTCAGGTCCTTTGGTTGAAGCTTGACGGAAATCGTTTTCTTCTTTCCTTGTTTACATTTTTTTTCCCATGCAGCCTTTCGGGCTTCATATTGTTCGTATTGCCTTTCTATATAATTGTCTGCCATAAGTTTTGAAATATATTTATCGGAATGTTATTCTATTGTTTACCATAAAATTAACAGCTCCATATATTATTATTCCAATAAATTGTGCTGTAAATTCTTTGATTCCTATTGCTTCTATCATCAGTATCACAAAAAGAAGTTGTATGCCATAGGCAATACCAAAAGCGGTACAAAAGAGCATTATTTGTTGCCAAAGACTGTTTTGGGGATTGCTGGAAGGAAAAATCCAATATTTGCTCCATATAAAATTATGGGTTTGAGCGATGAGATATGCCATAATATTTGCTACTATATATTTTCCTTTGAATGAGAAGTAACTCATCACAATCCATATCACTAACATGGTAATAAGGTAATTTAAGGTTCCTATTGTAGCAAAACGAACTAAACGTACTGATGCTTTCATCCTCTTTTTATTGGTTTGTTTTATATGGTGAATTTGGGTACAAAAATACTAAAAATATGTGATTTTAATGCTTGTATAATAAAAAAGAAGCCTACTCATCTTAGTTTCTGTTTTAATGTTGTTCAGCATTTTTTGAAAGAAAATTTAAACTGGCTTTTTTCAGTTTTGTCCTGAATTTGAAGTTCAATTGTAATAGAGGTGGACTTTTTTAGGGGAAAGATGGGAAGAAACGCTGAAAAGCATGGTGGAAATCCGCAGAAAGTGTTGATGCAAATATGTTGATTTTATGACAATCGGACAATATATAAGGCACACTTTTATATCATGCAAAATAATAGCATGTTATAGATGTACCTTATAAACTGTCTGATTGTAAATATTCAAAATCTGTGATTAATGAATTTCGATGATTCTGTTCACTTTGGCTTTTTCTTCAGGAGTGCGTTTAGGCAAATCAATGGTCAGAACACCATTGCTGGCATTGGCGCTGATTTTTTCCTTAACCACATCTTCAGGAAGAATCAAAGCTTGTTCGAACTTAGAGTAAGAAAATTCACGACGTAAATATCTTCTGTTGTGATGGTCGTCCTCTTTTGTTTCATTCTTTTTCTCCATTGAGATCACTAGTTCGTTGCTTTCGCTGATGTGGATATTGAAATCTTCTTTAGTCATACCCGGAGCAGCAACCTCTACTTTATAATCTTTGTCACTTTCAATGACATTAATTGCAGGGGCGGTAGCGTTGGCTCTTGTCAACCATTCATTATCAAAGAAATCGTTGAAAATACTTGGTAACCAATTCTGATTGTTATACTTTCTAGTCGGCATCATAATTATAATCTCCTATATTTTAAATTGTTACTAGACTGCTTTTTGATTTTTTTATCTTTGTCGTTTTTGGCAATACACTGATGTTCTTGCAAAGTATATGCCTGATGGCAAAATGTCAGCCGGAAATGAAATGAATTTAAATCTGTGAAGATAATTTTAATGAATATCGAGATGTGTTTAAACCTTTGTAAAATTTGTTTGCAGTTGAGAAGCAAGGTAAAGTGATAAAGAAAGCCATTTTGTCAGCAAATGGTGGCTGTTATTTATGTTTGTATATTATCTTTGCGTCGTTTTATAAAGATAACCATTAAAGAAGAAAAGGAAATATCATGTTGGCATATACTTATATTAAACAGGGAAAATTTGAATTGATAGAGAAACCGAAGCCTGAGTTGAGAGACTCGCGTGATGCTATTGTGCGCGTTACTCTCGGGAGTATTTGTACCAGTGACTTGCATATTAAACATGGTGGTGTGCCACGTGCTGTTCCCGGAATAACAGTGGGGCATGAAATGGTGGGTATTGTGGAGCAGACAGGACGTGATGTTAAATTAGTCAAACCAGGCGATCGAGTTACCGTCAATGTGGAAACCTTTTGTGGAGAATGTTTTTTTTGCCGGCATAGATATGTGAATAATTGTGCTGATCTAATGGGGATGGGCCTTGGGATGTCGGATTGATGGGGGCAGACGGAGTATGTTCGCGTACCTTATGCTGATCAAGGCTTGAATCTCATTCCCGATTCCGTGAGTGATGAGCAAGCTTTGTTTGTAGGAGATATCCTTGCTACAGGATTTTGGGCTGCTCGCATTTCGGAGATTACCGAAGAAGACACGGTGCTTGTCATTGGTGCGGGACCTACGGGAATCTGTACTTTGCTTTGTGTGATGCTGAGAAAGCCGCAGCGCATTGTTGTTTGTGAACAATCCTCTGAAAGAATTCGGTTTGTTAGGGAACATTATCCGCAGGTAGAAGTTGTCACTCCAGAAGAATGTAAGGAATTTGTATTGCAAAGTAGTCCACACGGTGGTGCGGATGTAGTTTTTGAAGTGGCAGGAGGGGAGGATACATTTCGCTTGGCATGGGAATGTGCGCGCCCTAATGCTGTCGTTATTTTGGTGGCTCTTTATGACCGTCCTCAGATTCTTCCTTTGCCGGATATGTATGGAAAGAATCTAACTTTCAAAACTGGTGGCGTAGATGGTTGCGATTGTGCTGAGATACTTCGCTTGATAGAGATGGGAAAAATAGATACCACTCCACTAATTACACATCGTTTCCCGCTAGATCAGATAGAAACGGCTTACCAGATTTTTGAGAACCGACAAGATGGAGTGATAAAAGTAGCTGTGAAAATGGAGGCTGGAATGTAAATTAAAAGCAATGAAATAGTATAATATAAGAGTGTATGCCTATTATTGAAATATCATCATTGACACATCCTGGAGTGGATGTTTTCTGCATGTTGACGGAAGCTCAGTTACGTCAGCGTATGGAACCAGGGAAAGGGGTGTTTATAGTCGAAAGCCCCAATGTCATTAGTAGGGCTTTGGATGCAGGATATGAACCTCTTGCTCTTATGTGTGAGCGTAAGCATATCTCTGGCAGTGCTGCTCACATTATCAAGCGTTGTGGTGATGTGCCGTTTATACGGGTGATAGAGAGTTGTTAGCTACGTTGACTGGCTATGTTCTGACACGTGGTGTATTATGTGCTATGCGTCGTCCGGTGTTGCCCTCTATGGAAGAGATCTGCCGGGATACCCGGCGGATTGTAGTCATTGACGGTGTGGTGGACACTACCAATATCGGGGCGATATTCCGTTCGGCAGCTGCTCTTGGGATAGATGCTGTTTTGTTGACACGCAATTCTTGCGATCCGTTGAATCGCCGTGCGGTAAGGGTGTCTATGGGTTCGGTGTTCTTGGTTCCATGGACATGGTTGAATGGTACGATTGGCGATTTGAACAAGTTTGGTTTCCGTACTGCTGCCATGGCGTTGACTGATGATTCTATCTCTATAGATCATCCATATTGGCGGCTGAACCTCGGTTGGCTATTGTGATGGGAACAGAAGGGGATGGGCTTCCTTACAAGACAATTGCTGAAGCTGATTATGTAGTCCGTATCCCTATGGCGCATGGAGTGGATTCGCTCAATGTGGCTGCAGCAGCTGCTGTTGCCTTTTGGCAACTCCGGATTACAGACCTTTGAAAAGATTAATATATGATTAAGTTTATTTTATTTTCATAGCTCCCATGGCGTCCGGGCAGTCTGTGGGCGTCCTTAGTTGTATAGGCATAAAGCGTATCATCACGCTGATGTGTGGTCACTAGGCGCAGACCATGGTATATCTTCAGCGTGTCAGCATCATAGACAATTTCGACACGTTTGCCTATATACTCTTTCGGCATGCTGTAATGGTGAAGCTTGAAAGTTACATAGCAGTTCCGCATTACCGTTGCAGAGCGCCGCTCCTTCATCTGGTGGCGTATGGCGGGAAGTGGGCGGAGGTACTCGGCTTCAATCTGTTCGCGTCTGGACAGGGAACGTCCGTTCATCCTGCGCCCGTTAAAGGCTGAGAGCGATTCGAAAATGGCCACATTCAAAGATTCCAGAGAGTTGAACACAAGCTCTTCGACATCTGCATATACTGCCGGTAAAGCAGTTTCACGGCATTTTCAACCAATGCCTTGTCCTTGGGATGGCGTACCCGTGCGGGGTATACGGTACATCCATAATGCTCGGAAAATGCCGCAAACTCCTCGTTGATTACCGGACCGTTGTGGTTGCTGCGGGCTACTGCTGCTTTGAGGTTGTCAGGTACGATTGCCATCGGAATACCGCCGTAAAAATGAAGTGCGTTTTCACATGCCTTGATCAGATCTTGTTTTGACTGGGACCAGACCGCCTCACAATAGGTATAGTGGCTACAGGGGAGTATGGACACAAACATTTCAACGCTACGGCATTCACCGTTTTCATTGTCAATGACCTCAAGCTTGTCACTGGCAAAGTCAATGTATATTTGGTCATCGGCATAATGCTCAATATGCCCCACGACATGAGTCACCATCCGGTAACGCATGAGATAATTACCGAAACTGGCATGTTTGTATCCATTAGGGCGTGTTTTGTGATACTCTTTGTACAGGGATTTGACCGTTACCCCTCGGCGGCTAAGACGGGCGGAGTACTCGGGTAGAAGTGCCTCCAGCTCAAGTTGGCGTTGTGATGGAATCTGACTACGGCTAATCCTTCGGAGAACATTTCTTGGATGCGGGAAGAAGGCATTGATGCCAACTCCTTTATCGGAATGCCACACTTTTGGAACAGACGCACATATTTGTGCACTGTGTTGCAGGATAGCTCAAAACTCCTGCTTATTTGCTTTATCTCCATCCCCAATGCATAGCATTGGAGAATATTTGCTATCTTTGTTGTCATAGTAGAAATGATTTTACCCCACCGGTCAAGACGGGAATCAAATCTACGAAACACGAAGGTGTGTCAAAATGCACCCCTTCTTTTTTTTTACGCACCTTCCCTTTTTTGTTATTTCGGTTTTTCTAGCTATCTTAGCAACTTGAAATAAGGAACAAGTATAACCATTTGTTATAACGATTTGTAATGGTGTCCATTTGTTCCTTAATACCGGCATTTAATAACCTTAAAACAAACTGATATGATAAAGATAGGGTTCAAAGCATGTAGAATGAAGACATTTAAAATGAAACTGGAGAATCTTCCTGATGTTGTTTATAGTATTAGCGAAAAGAAGATTCCTTATAAAATATGTTCTTTGCAAGGTGATATATTGACTGTACAGAGAGAAAGTACAGAAAATTTTGTCGAATTAGACATCAATGAATTATATGAATATTTCACCGAAGAAACCACTTATAATACGCAAACGGCTCGAAAGCATATCACTGGATATGCATATTCTCCAGCCGCAGCTATAATAAACGCTTTAGTTAAATCTGAATAATAGAGAATAAGCCGTATGCCAGAGCAATACAAAATGGTGGCGGAGAATCCGCAAAGCACGGTGGTTTCAGACTTTGAACCTGTTTACCGTAAATCCACACAATACCAAAGCGAGGCGGAGATGGAGCATGACTTTATCAGCCAGCTTGAAAAACAAGGTTACGAGTATTTGCCAATCAAAACGGAAAAGGAACTCATTTGCAATCTTCGCCGCCAGTTGGAGTGCCTAAACGATTATAAATTTACCGACAATGAATGGCAGTCGTTCTTTGCCGACAAGATTGCCAACCGCAATTACGGCATTGTGGAAAAGACTATCATCATACAAGAGGACTACATTCAGTTGCTGATGCGCGATGATGCTTCGGTGAAGAACATTTACCTGATAGACAAGGAAAACATCCACAATAATTCGTTGCAGGTAGTCAACTAATACACGCCGGAGGGAAGTGTAAGGGAAAACCGTTACGATGTGACGATATTGGTGAACGGCTTGCCTCTTGTGCATGTGGAATTGAAACGCCGGGGTGTGGATATCAAGGAAGCGTTCAACCAAATCAACCGCTACAACCGCGAAAGTTTTTGGGCAGGCAGCGGACTGTTTGAATACGTACAGTTGTTCGTTGTCAGCAACGGCACACAGACGAAGTATTACAGCAACACTACCCGTGCCTCGCACATAGCCGAGGCAAGCAAGCGAAGCCATAAGCAAGGGAAGCAGCAGACCAGCAACAGTTTTGAATTTACGAGTTTTTGGGCATCAAGGGACAATAAGGTAATATACAAAAGTTGTCGGTATTCATCAGCAAGAACCGCACGCATGAGGTCTATGGCAAGCACCTCGTGTTCATCTTCGATGAATGCCACCGCAGCCAGTTCGGAGATATGCACACCGCCATCATCAAGAAATTCAAACGCTATCATCTTTTCGGCTTCACGGGAACACCTATTTTCCCGGTAAATGCCGGAGCCGGCGGTAAATTTGACCTGAAAACCACCGAACAGGCTTTCGGCAAGCAACTGCATATCTATACCATCGTAGATGCCATTGCCGATGGCAACGTGCTGCCGTTCCGCGTGGATTATGTCAGCACCATGCGTGAACAGGAGAATATCAAGGACGAACAAGTGCGTAACATCGACCGCGAGCGTGCGTTGGCAGCTCCTGCCCGTGTCAGTCGTATTACAAACTACATATTGGAACATTTCGACCAAAAGACTAAGCGCAATGCCCGTTCCTTTACGTTCAATAAATTGGTGAACATTGCAGAAATGGCAACGGCAAAGAATAGAGAGGCGACGGAAGAGAAGAAGCAAAAAACGCGAATGACGGGATTCAATTCCATTTTCGCCGTTTCGTCCATTGACACCGCAAAACTTTATTATATAGAGTTCAAGCGGCAGATGACGCAACTACCACCCGACAAACAACTGCGTGTGGCTACCATCTTCAGCTATGGGGCAAACGAAGCCGAAGACGGCACGGGATTGCCCGATGATGAGAACTCAAAAAACACCGACGGACTGGATAAGAGTTCTCGTGACTTCCTTGAATCGGCTATCGAAGATTACAACGCAATGTTCAAAACCAATTACGACACAAGTGCTGACCGTTTCCAAAACTATTACAAGGATGTGTCGCTAAGGATGAAGAACCGTGAGATAGATTTGCTCATTGTGGTAAACATGTTCCTGACGGGATTTGACGCCACTACTCTGAACACCCTTTGGGTGGACAAGAACCTGCGGATGCACGGATTGTTGCAAGCCTATTCGCGCACCAACCGCATACTTAACTCCATTAAGACATTCGGCAACATTGTGTGCTTCCGCAACTTGGAGCAAGCCACCAACGAAAGTATCGCCCTTTTTGGCGACAAGGAAGCCGGAGGTATTGTGTTGCTGAAAACCTTTGACGAATACTACAAGAGAACCTGTATATGTTCGAAGTGTAAGCGAGTATTTGCAGGTTTCTTAGTATTCGAATGCTAATATAATAGAAGACATGAATCTTTATCTGACATTCCCCAATTTTGTAGCATAGAATATAGTCGCGTTATTGCAGTTATCGGATATTCGTATCAAATCTGAAAGATTTAGCTTTCTACATATGTGGATTTCAAAAAAAATATTATCTTTGCGTTTAAGAAGCGTTCTTTTGAATTACTGCAAAAGTGTTGAAATACAGAATTTCGCTGGTTTCTATATCGTTACCTATCAAGCTGAAATATTCTGTAAGCTGTTGAATTTTAGCGAGAAAGAGAATACGCTATGTCTTGCACAGTGGTAGGTGATGTGCTTAGTTATTCCGGCTTCCGCAACCCATTTCTTTATCGGGCGGTTAATCCATGACGGGTCAGGCAGTCCGGCAAAAACTAATTGTTCACCGTCTTTCCTTTCACCACATAATTGAAATGCCTGTTCGGATATGGGCATATATTCAACACCTTTGGTCTTTTGTTGAGTAAAGTTCAAGCGGTAACCACCATTGAATACCTCTATCTCTGACCACTTCAGCTTTTGAATGTCGCAATGGCGAAGCCAGTCAGTGCGGAAAAGAGAGCGGCACGCTTCAATAACGGGCCACATGGAGTTTGAGCCAAACGGTTCAGTTCTTCAATGGTCAAGTATTCTCTGCGGCTTTCTTGACCTTGAATTCCCTTGATCTTTGCCCTAATATCAACGGTTAGGTAGCCGTCAATGAAAGCCTGCTTCAATGCGGCCTTGAATATGGAGAAATAGGTGGATGCTGTATTTTGTGGAAAAGCCACTCAACTTTGACCCTTTTGGCCACGCAAGATTTGCCCACCTTTTTGTACTATATGATTGACCCTTTAAAGTCCTGGTGTTGGGGGGCAATATTATTTTACCCTTTTAAAAATTCTC
>ENA-OQAZ01001407-OQAZ01001407.1-human-gut-metagenome-genome-assembly--contig:-NODE-1407-length-11491-cov-2.017863_pt1 | contig 11491 bp, 14 predicted proteins | sample MGYA00242737_ERZ504531 | MGnify/ENA primary metagenome ERZ504531 (study PRJEB26092, sample SAMD00036244) | human gut metagenome | host: Homo sapiens | study: EMG produced TPA metagenomics assembly of...
TAAAGAGAGTAGAAATAAAAAAAATAGGATGACAGAAGAAATAGTTTTGTGGCTATAGTAAACTCAGGGTTTGGGAAGATTTGGCGTGTTAAATATGTCCAATTGTAAACATGCACGAAAATGAGGATTTGTCAGAATATTCTGACAAATACCTGCAAAAACAGGCTCTGGAAACCGCATAAAACCTAGGTTTTTGAAGGGGTACTGTAGAAATGAGTCATCAGCCCGAGAGGCATTGACACTGAAAATTTAATTTCTTCATCCTTTTGAGTGCTTCTTGCGTAGAAATGAGTCATCAGCCCGAGAGGGCATTGACATTTTTGAGAGAAGATTTGGAACGCATGAGTTCCAAATTTGAAGAAATGAGTTACTTTAAGCGGCAAATTCAATGACAAATAATTGAAAATGTGGTAAGGTAGTATAATGTAAGCATTAAGAAAAAAAAGGTGAATTATTATGATGTATCCGTATATGACATTGGCAGACGAAACAGAGATTGTTCATTCTCAAATAATTGAAAAAGAAGGGCAACGAAAAGTAATTGTTAATTTCGAACGTCCGACTGAAAATGGGTTTGATTCTGCGAGATGCGAGTTGCCAGATTATAAGTGGACAGAGCGAGAGGGATATTCCGATGAAGAAATAGCACTGTTTGAAAAGCTCTTACATACTAATGCACATTTGATATATAGTAATGCGGAAAATAGTTGATGGATTTTATATCAGCTCAAGTTTTTCTTGATTTGTGCAAAATGGAAACAAGCAATTTGTAGAAGATGAAATAAAATTCTATTGTTAAAATTTATTTTCGTATAATTGATGCTGATGACACCACATGTGAAAAAGAGATAGTCAATGCTTCTGATGAAGAAATAGGATAACAGAGGACTACTGGGGATTATTGGGGACGGTGACTTTGTGGCTCATTGAATATCCCACCATGCATGGAGCCAAGAAAGTTTCGGGGTCAGGTCTGCCAGCTTCACACAGCTGGTCGGCCCTGACCCCAGTCTCGCGATGGTATACTGAAAACAGAGAGAAAACTGAAAAATGGAAATGAGGCCCTGTCAGAATATCCTGACAAATACCTGCAAAAATAGGCTCTGGAAACCGCATAAAACCTAGGCTTTTAAAGGAGTACTGTAGAAATGAGTCATCAGCCGAGAGGACATTGACACTCGATGAAACCGAGGTGAAACACCTCGGCGCGCGCAAGGCGTAGAAATGAGTCACAAGCCAGGGAGGGCATTAAATGCGCAATACGATAATTAGCATTTAAACTAATTATGAATATGCGAAGGGATTGTAAACGCATGAGTTCACATTTTAAATTGGACGCAATTTTGTTGCTTTTATGTTTTATATTGATAAACAATGGTTTTGTGGCATTATTATATTGGTAGTTAACTTGATTGAATATTTGATTTTCTAAGGAAATAGATTGCCTATGTGATTCGGATTGATTTTGTTTATACTTTAGAGTATAATATTTTCAGCTTTTGTGTCCTGCTGAGAGTGGATGCAATATAAGGGATGAAGTTGATTATGGAATACTTGGCTATTTCCAAAGATCTGGAACAGTAATAAGTCCTAAGGAGGTAGGTTTTATGGTTTTTACTACTTTTATAAAATGTCAGATTTGCGGATTTATTACTAGAGTTCGTTTGCAAGTTGGCTAGCAAGAAGAACATCCGATAGAAGTAGCATGCGGTAAATGTGGAACCTCCTTGTCTGGTAGCGTGAAGATAGGGCAAGATCGTCCAGGGTTAAGTTTTTCTTTTGATAATGCTGATGAAGTTCAGGACGAAAATTCGGATTATATTAAACTCACAAAAGCATCAAGATATCATTTTTGCTTGAATTTGAAAATGAGGCAATGTGTATGTTTCAAGCTATATTGGGAGTCTCTGAATATTTGTATCGTCTGAGGAAACTTGAACTTATGCATGATGGAAAAATTCCTATTATGGTTCAGGAAAGAGCAAATTGGCCGAAGAAGATAGGTCGCAACGAATTGTGTCCATGTGGAAGTGGAAAGAAGTATAAGCGTTGTCATGGGCGATGAGAGTATACAGAAATTCGTTCATTGTTTATTATATAGTGATTTATAGAAGAAGGAGGCATCCTATATGAAAAAGAAAAAAGATGAAATAACCATCCGTTCCAGCGCAGCAGAATATCTAACTTATGTTGCCTCAGTTGGTGATCAGCAGGACAGCATTGAGATGCGCTATGAGGATGAGAATATATGGCTGACACAGAAGATGATGGCTACATTATATGACGTTGGTTTACCAACGATAAATGAACATATTAAAAAGATTTATGCAGATAGTGAATTAGAAGAGTCTGCAACTATTCGAAATTTCCGAATAGTTCAAACCGAAGGATCACGCCAGGTCACTCGTGATACGAAACATTATAATCTTCAAATGATTATTGCGGTTGGATTCAAGGTAAATAATGAACGAGCAGTGCAGTTTCGTAAATGGGCCAATGGTATCGTAAAGGACTACACCATCAAAGGCTGGGTTATGGATGACGAGCGCTTGAAAAATGGTGGTTCTGTGCTCACAACAGAATACTTTGATCGTTTGCTTGAGCAGATTCGTGAGATCCGTTTGTCTGAGCGTAGATTCTATCAGAAGATAACGGATATCTATGCCACAGCCATTGATTATGACCGCACGGCAAAAACGACAAAGCAGTTTTTTGCAAGGTGCAGAATAAGATGCATTATGCAGTTCACGGACATACAGCAGCAGAGTTGATTTATGAGCGAGCAGATGCAGGTAAGCCACATATGGGATTAACTACATGGGCAGCAGCACCAGAAGGCAAGATTGTAAAAAGTGATGTGAGTGTTGCAAAAAATTATCTTTCTGATAAGGAAATGCGTTCATTACAGCATATTGTTTCAGCGTATTTAGATCTGGCAGAGGATCGTGCAGAACGTCACATTCCGATGACAATGGAGGACTGGGCAAAGCGTCTGGATCTATTCCTGATGGCGGATGACAGAGAAGTTCTTCTGGATGCAGGTAAGATTACGGCAGAGATTGCCAAGGCAAAAGCTGAGACTGAATTTGAAAAGTATCGATCATTCAGGACAGATTGTTTATGTCTGACTTTGATAAATACATGCTGGAATTGGAAGAGAATGCGAAGAAGCAATAGGGTCGATTCTCCCTTTCAATGCTGGATTTCAGGTATAATAAGGTCGTAGTGCATGAAAACCAGGCTATCAGTTAGGACGAAGTTTCGGGGGCAGGTCTGCCAGCTGCACACAGCTGGTCGGCCCTGACCCCAGTCTCGCCAAGAACTACTAGAGCCAGCTGCGTTCATCAATGATGAAAAAGCTACGGCAATTATTCAGCACATTACTTACAATGTTTTAGATGAGTGTTACGGCACGGAGGTCTTTACCGATCCGACTATTAAGGGTAGGTTAGGCATCAATGCAATGAAAGCAAAGAAGCATTTGTATGATCATGTTGTGTTTGATTCGACCAATGAACGCGACTTTGCTACTGAATTAGATATCAACACGGATGTGGCCGTATATGTGAAGCTACCGGATGGATTCTATATTTCAACTCCGGTAGGACATTATAACCCTGACTGGGCAATCGCTTTCTATGAGGGCAAAGTAAAGCATATCTATTTTGTGGCGGAAACGAAGGGTTCTATGTCTTCTATGCAGTTGCGTTTGATTGAGGAATCCAAGATTCATTGTGCAAGAGAACACTTTAAAGCGATCTCTAATGGCAATGTTGTTTACGATGTTGTGGACAGCTATAAATCATTGATGGATAAGATTATGAAGTAGCGCATTAGAGACAGTAACAAATGATAGTCAGAAATGGAGGTGAAAAAGTGAACACATGCGCCATTTTTAAGGAGTCAAGGGAACTACACAATATTTCAATTTAATAATGAAGTGATTCGCTTTCGAACCTCTACTCGTTTGGAACGATACATAAAAGTAGTGGAGTGGGATCATGGTTATTTGGTTGTAATGGCAAAGTATAGCAGTGTAGGTGAGGTTGAGGAATATATTGACCTAATACCGATATTGGAGCGGCTGTATTATGATGTAGATCAATTTCTGAAGCCGATCAGGGAGGTTAAGATAGACTACTCGCCAGAAATTTAAGATGCGTATAAAAAAGAGAATAATCAGGTAATGAGAAATTAAATACGATAACAATTACTTAAGAGTTGATACTAGGAGGACCCTTATGAAAAATTTTCGTTTTGCCATTTTAGGAGCAGGTCATATTGCAAGACAGTTTTGTGATGCCGTATCGCGAATTGATGGATGCGAGGTATGTGCAGTTGCCAGTAAAAGTCTTGCGCGAGCAGAAAACTTTGCGAAGGAGAATGGTGTTGAAAGCTATTATGATGATTACGAGACACTATTGGAAAAAGAAAGAGCAGATTGTGCCTATATTGCAGTGACAACAAATGATCATTATCGCTTGAGTGTGCTCTGCGTAAATCACAGCGTACCAGTTTGTGTGAGAAAGCGATGTTTCAAAATTCAGAGGAAGCGAAGAATTTGTATGCGCTAGCGAGTGAGAAAAAGATTTTTGTCATGGAAGCTTTGTGGAGTCGGTATCTTCCTGCTGTGCAACAGGTAAAAAGGTGGGTGGAACAAGAAAAGATCGGAAAGCCAACCGTTTTGCAGTGTAATATTGGCTTTTTGGCGCCAGATGAAAAAGAAAATCGGTATTTTAATCCAAAGTTGGGAGGTGGCGCGGCAAAGGATATTACTGTCTATGCATATGAAATTACGACGTTTATTTTAAACCAAGTAATTCGAGATATATCCGTGTCTGCAACTTGGAGCGATACTGGTGTCGATGTCACAAATCATGTTTCAATTTGCTTTGAAGATACATTTGCTGATTTGCTGACGAGCTTTGTTGCACAGTTAGAGGAGCAGATGGTAATTTATGGCCGATTTGGAAAAATCGTTCTTCCCCATCCTCACTATGCATCAGAGGCATATTTGTATGGAAATGACGGGGAATTAAAAGAACATTTTGTAGATCAAGAAACGAAAAATGGTTTCGTCTATGAGATTCAGGATGCAATTCGCTGTATTCAAGCTGGAAAATTGGAAAGTGATGTTGTGCCGTGGAAGGATACACTGGCATGCGCAAAGCTTTTTGATAAGATCAATGCGTCTTGCGATGAAAAAGCATTGAAAACGATCGAAGATATTGAAGCATTGCCAGAGGGAACAAGAGCGGAATTATGAAAATGAATAGTTGGAATCCGTGGCATGGATGTAACAAATACAGTGAAGGCTGTGATCATTGTTATATGTATTACTTAGATGCGCAGAGGGATCAAGATGGAAGTTTGATATATAAAACTAAAACGAATTTTAATCTTCCCTTAAAGAAAACACGTCAGGGAATCTACAAAATACCGTCTGGAACAATGCTACATGTATGCATGACGTCTGATTTTTTTCTGGAAGAGGCAGATGTCTGGCGTGATGAAATATGGGATATGATTCGGATTCGTTCGGATGTTTCTTTTTGGATTCAGACCAAAAGAGCCAGGCGAATCCAGCAGTGTCTTCCGTTCAATTGGAATGATGGCTGGGAGAATGTAATACTTTGTGTCACGACGGAAAATCAAAAAAGAGCCGATGAAAGATTGCCGATATTGCTTGATATTCCTGCAAAACACAAGGCTTTTATGATTGCACCGATTTTGTCTGAAGTGCATGTTGAATCTTATCTTGCAACAAAGCAATTTGAACAAGTTCTTTGTGACGGAGAAAACTATGACGGAAATCGTCCCTGTCGATATGAGTGGGTAAAATCGCTACATGATCAGTGTGAAAAGGAAAATGTTCGATTTGATTTTATCGGAACAGGCAATGTATTTGTCAAAGATGGAAAAGTTTATCGAATACCGAAAGCATACCAAAGTGTACAGGCAAAGCGTTCTGGTTTGTCGTATCCGTCTGGAGAGACTGATGTTCCAATACAGCCGCGATGCAAAATTTGCAAAAGAAGATACAGTTGTAATGGATGCCATTGGTGTGGAAAATGTATCGTAGGGTAGAAGGATAGTTTAGTGTCAATGGTGTGACTACCCAAACGCACCAAACTATCAAAAGTAAAGTCCCACCCCCATTAAATGATGAGACTCACTGTAAACTCTTCTTCAGCAATTTGCGCGATGAGCAGTAACTATATACGCAGGTGATAATCTCTGCGATCCAGAATGCATACCAGGCATAGCGAATACCGACTGTTTTAGTAATAGAATGAGACATGGAATTAGCAGTACAAATTGGCGAATCGCTGAACTAACCATATTGATGATACTATTTCCAAGTCCAGAGGCGAAGCAACCGCATAGGATTGTCGTAGCGGCAAATGCGAAAGAGATAGAAATAATTCGAAGAGCAGTAGCAGTGACAGCATCAAAGGAACTGCCATGGTGTATAGTAACGGGCGAATTGGCATAGTTGCCAGTTTATTTTGTCTGTTCATTTGACCTCCTGCGGCAAAAATAAGCGTGAAATCTGTGAGGATAAGCTGTTTCCTCATGATTTCACGCTTTAAAAGCCGGCTTTGTTTTTGATTTTGCGGTTATTATAATGGAAAAATTTGAAAAAAGCAAGCAGATTTTGGTTTTGCAATTGCCATCTCATTTACCGCAATACATGAATTGATTGTGGAAAGATTAGAAAATTACATATTTTTCTAAGAAAAATCAAATGACAAAAGAAGTATCCATGGTACACTGAACCTAGCATATATGAGTGCGTAGGAAATATCACAATATAAAAAACATTAACTGATACTTAGGAGGATTTAAATTTATCATGGAAACGATCACAACAAAATCCGATCGCTTTGGCAAGCTGTCAATCAGCGAAAACCGACGCTATTTAATGGAGGGAGATAAGCCATTTTTCTGGCTGGGCGATACAGCTTGGCTGATGCCTTTGAAATTAAATGAGGACGAAATTTATACATATCTGAGAAACCGCAAGGAAAAAGGCTACAATGTGAATTCAGACGGTACTAATTCAGTCTCCACAAGATGTAGAATCTTCTTTGGCTCCTGGAAGAAAAGATGTGACAAAATCAGAGTACTGGAATTTTGTTGATCAGATATTGGATATGGCAGAGCAGATGGGACTCTATATTGGTCTGCTTCCTGCCTGGGGATCTCTTGTTAAAGCAAATATATTAAATATGGAAACAATGCGTACCTATGCAAATTTCTTAGGAAAACGCTATCAGAATCGCAAAAATTTGATTTGGATCTTGGGAGGCGATGTGCGCGGTGATGTTGACTATGATGTATTCTGCTTGGAAGGTGAGATTTTGAAGTCGTATAATCCAGAGAGAATTGTCGCATATCATCCGTTTGGCCGTACTTCATCTTCTCTGTGGTTTCACAATGAGCCGTGGCTTGATATGAATCTGTTTCAGTCAGGACATAGAAGATACGATCAGGCTTCTCTTGGCGAGTGGGACGACAATGCAGAGCGTGAGACGTTCTTTGGCGAGGACAATTGGAAATATGTGGATAGAGATCTTTCCTATGACATTGTAAAACCAACTCTTGATGCAGAGCCTTCCTATGAGGGCATTCCGCAGGGACTCCACAATCCGAGAAATCCATACTGGGAGGAGTGGGATGTTCGCCGCTATGCGTATTGGTCTGTGTTTGCCGGAGCGGCAGGTCATACCTATGGAAGCAACTCAATTATGCAGTTTTACGATGATTTCAATGAGCGGGGAGCTTATGGTGTGCGTGAGCTTTGGCAAGATGCAATGCACCATCCAGGCTGTGCACAGCTTAAATATCTGAAAGATTTGATGGAGAGTGTGGATTTCATCAATGGAAAAGCTGATGACAGTCTGCTTTTGTTTGGTCAGAAGGAGCGCTACCATCGAATTTCTGTGTTTGCAGGCGAGGATTATATTCTCTGCTATGATTACATGGGAGATGAGTTTTTGTTGGATCTTCGACGCTTCCAAAATATGGCACTTGATGCATGGTGGATGGACCCTAGAAACAATAGTCTTAGCTATATTACAACAATTAAGGGGCAAGAAAAATGGCTTGCCAGTCCAGTCGCAAGAAAAGAAAAGGCAAATGATTGGGTCTTGATCTTGAAGAAAGTAGATTAAGTCCGAACTGGAATCAAAAGTCTTCTCATTTCGAATTTTTTTATCCAAAGCCGCGAGGTATACTGAAGTGGCAGAGTGATAAAGAAATTTGAATGAGGAGATTTTTTTTATGAAAATAAATGATTTAAGATCAGCGATAGCAATGCTGAAGCAGGTGGATCATCAATTAATCGAGACTGATATTGAAGTGGATCCAAATGCAGAACTTGCAGGTGTATATCGGCATGTAGGTGCAGGAGGAACGGTGATGCGCCCGACAACGATTGATGGACCGGCAATGCTGTTTCACAATATAAAAGGTCATACCGATGCAAGCGTGCTAATTGGTTTGCTTGCGAGTAGAAAGCGAGTAGCAGCCCTTTTAGGATGCCAGAAAGAGGAGTTAGGAAAGCTTCTGTGCAAAGCAGCATTAAATCCGATTGAGCCAGTTGTATCAAATAAAAAGGCTGCATGTCAGGAAGTCGTTCACAGAGCAACAGACCCTGACTTTGATTTATTTCAATTAATTCCAGCACCCACAAATACACTAGTTGATGCTGGACCGTATATTACTATGGGCATGTGCTATGCGACTCATCCAGATACTGGGTGTTCCGATGTGACGATTCATCGGTTATGTATTCAATCAAAGGATGAATTGTCGATTTTTTGCAGCCGGGAAGCAGACATATTGGTGTGATGGCAGAGCGGGCGACCCAGTTGAATCAGCCGCTGCCGATTTCGATTTCAATTGGAGTCGATCCGGCAATTGAGGTTGGATCTTGTTTTGAGCCACCGACAACTCCGCTTGGTTACAATGAGCTTTCCATTGCAGGTGCAATTCGAAGAGAACCTGTCGTATTAACGCCTTGTATTTCAATCAATGAACATGCAATAGCCAATGCAGAATATGTAATTGAAGGAGAAATACAGCCGAAAATTAAGGTGGTCGAAGATCAAAATACGCATACCGGATATGCGATGCCAGAGTTTCCAGGCTACAATGGTATTGCAAGTCATGAGTGTTGGTTGATTAAGGTAAAAGCAGTCACCCATCGAAAAAATCCAATCATGCAGACAGTAATTGGACCGAGTGAAGAGCATGTCAATTTGGCAGGGATTCCAACAGAAGCCAGCATCTACAATATGATTGAGAAGGCATTGCCTGGGAAGGTGACAAATGTCTATGCCCATCCATCAGGCGGTGGAAAATATATGGCAATTCTTCAATGCAGAAAGACGGTTCATACAGATGAGGGAAAGCAAAGACAGGCAGCACTACTAGCATTTAGCGCATTTCCAGAATTGAAACATGTGATTCTTGTCGATGAGGATGTCGATATTTTTGATACAAGAGATGTCTTGTGGGCGATGAATACAAGATTTCAGGCAGATCGAGATTGTATCATGATTCCAGGTGTAAGGTGTCATCCGCTTGATCCAAGCTCAGATCCATTGTATAGCGCAAGCATTCTGGACAAAGGAATTAGCTGCAAGACAATTTTTGACTGTACCGTTCCGTTTGCTCTTAAGGAGAAATTTATTAGAGCAAAGTTTATGGATGTCGATAAAGAAAAATGGAAGGATTTTGTTTGAGCAGATGAAGACAAAAAAGAATTTTGGTGGGAATTAGCGGTGCATCTGGCGCACCGATTGCAATTCAACTGCTAAAGCGATTAAAGGAAATGGAAACAGTTGAAACGCATCTGCTGTTAACGAGAGGGGCAGAGCTGACGATTTCTCAGGAGACCGCATATTCAGCTGAGCAGGTGAAGTCGCTTGCCGATGTATGTTATGACATAGGCGAGATTGGACAGTGTCCGGCATCCGGTAGCTTTCCTATGGATGCAATGATTGTTGTGCCGTGTTCAATGAAAACAGTGGCAGGAATTGTTTCGGGGCTACAGTGATAATCTTTTTATTGCGAGCTGCTGATGTGACGATAAAAGAAGCAAGACCTTTGATTCTTGTGCAAGAGAGTCACCACTAAGCCCAATCCATTTGAGAAATTTACAGGAATTGAGTGCAATGGGTGTTCGCATTGTTCCGCCTATGATTAGCTTTTATCAGAATTACACGACGATAGAAGAGTGGACCAACAATTTTGTGGAGCGCCTATTGGAAGTGGTTGGATTAAAAAATGAAATGAAGTCATGGAGTGGTATGTAATTGGAAGATAAAGTAAAGGGGCAGATCATGAGAATGAATAGTTGGCAAAAAGAAGTAACTCTTTTAGGGAAAAAAGTACAGATTTTTATCTGTCAGACAGACTGTGGTGTGCAGCTGTTGATTGCTGGCGGTGATCGGTCTCATATTGGTTCTGTGAGCATTGCAGATGAACAATCGAATTTAGTTTCCCATGTATTTGATGGACATAGAGACAATGTCATCAGCGATCAGTGGGCAAAAGTGCTTTCTCAAAAATGGAAGGTTCCTGTAGTAGTGTCTGTCGGTATTCATTATGATTCCATTACACCGCAGGAGATTCAATTTGTAGTGGAGACAATGACACAGCTACTACATGAGATTGTGCAGGATACGCGTTTTTCACCTTGTGAATGTTGATTTAATTGGATTGAAAAAGTTTTGTGCTGCAGAAATCAACAAAAAGCTGAGCTGTTTTGGAGAGCGCTCGATCACTGCGGTAGCAGAGTGACAACTGCGACGAAATCACAGGAACAATTGGGATGGCACACCATGAAATGGCAGATTGTTGCGTGATATGCGCATCCATCAATAAGGCAACACAATTTTGGCTAACGACTATATCTAAGATCGAGTCGATTCGATGACTTGTAAAGACAATATTCGGCACAAAATTTGCATTTTGACAGGCATCCATCGCAATTTGATACATCAAAGATCCCTCTTTAATGAGGCATAGGCGTTCATTTTTTAATTGTTGCAAAGAAACAGAGTGCAATGTGGCAAGTGGATGCGACGGTGGAACAATGGCAACCAGATTGTCTTGCATATAAGGAAGACGAATAATATGCTGGTCGGTTAGAAAATTTTTCTCAAAGATCATCTTTTCTTCGCGTTGAAAGATAAGCTCACATTTTTCATCTTCAAGATACTGCATTAAATTGACTGGATCATCCTCTGTGATGCGAATGGAAGTTTGCGGATAAGCCTTTTGAAAATCCGTCAGAAATTGTGTGATGTGGTATTGCGGCATGGAAGGAATCACACCAATCGTAAGCAAACCATTTTCAATATTTTGAAGTCGGCGAATCGCAGAAAGCCCTTCGAATTCAGAACGAATCACGGATTTGCGTAGGGAAGAAAGATTCTTCCATAATTGGTCAGCTCAACCTTCTTGTGGTTCGGGTAAA